>OLOX01002569.1_pt1 | contig 14894 bp, 18 predicted proteins | sample 1672091 | NCBI WGS metagenome assembly OLOX01 (sample SAMEA3136644, study PRJEB25190) | human gut metagenome | reverse complement strand
AAGCGGTACGCGAGCTGGGTTCAGAACGTCGTGAGACAGTTCGGTCCCTATCCGTTGTGGGCGTTGGAAAATTGAGAAGATCTGTCCTTAGTACGAGAGGACCGGGATGGACTTACCTCTGGTGTATCTGTTGTAGCGCCAGCTGCAGTGCAGAGTAGCTATGTAGGGAATGGATAACCGCTGAAAGCATCTAAGTGGGAAGCCAACTTCAAGATGAATTTTCCTGTTTTTTAAAAACTAAGATCCCAGAAAGACTATCTGGTTGATAGGCTAGACGTGGAAGCATAGTGATATGTTGAGCTGACTAGTACTAATAGATCGAGAGTTTAACCCTATTAATTTGATTAAAACCGTATTATCATGTTTTCAGAGAATTATTTCTCTATATTTAATCGGTGACGATAGCGAAGTGGACACACCTGTTCCCATCTCGAACACAGAAGTTAAGCACTTCAGCGCTGACGATAGTGTAAGCGAAAATAAGACGTTGCCGGTTTTTTTTATGCAATAAAAAAGGACTTACACATGTAGGTCCTTTTACTATACATCTAATGAAAAATAATATAAAAATAACTTAATAATCATATTATTATTTAAAAAAACAGCGTTTATTTTTTTTCTAAACACTGCTCAATCATAGAAATAATTACATTATTAAAGGAAGTATTGTTTTCTTTTGCTATCTTTTCAATTTCTTTTATTAATTTTTCTTTTATGTATAGTGATTTATAGCCCGCTGGCTCCTTTTCTTTAGTCCTTTTTGGAATAAACGCCATAATATCACCCCTCATATAAATTTTAATATAATAATCTGATACTTGATATATCAGAAATTTCTCATACTATTCTTTGATTTTTATATAATTTATAATTTATTATATAGAAGGTGGTTAAAATAATATTTAAAGCTAGCAAGTTATATTGCAAATATGTTATTAACATTATTAGTAATAGTATGAAAAAATTAAAAAGAAATACTGATACATATAATGAATTAGATGAAAAATTATATGAATCATATTTAAAATTAGAAGAAATTATTAATACGGAATTTCCTAATTACTAAAATATTATATTTTATTTAATTTACGTTTTTTGTAACATTTTGTAAAATGAAACTTTTTTATTGTAATAAAGTTTTTTTTTTACTATAATATTTATGGTGATTAAAATGGAATATAAAATAACTACAAACTCAGAAGAAGATACAATAGTTTTGGCTCAAAACTTTGAATCAGAAAAATTTAATAATATGGTTATTTGCTTAATAGGTGAATTAGGTAGTGGTAAAACCGTTTTCACTAAAGGTTTTGCAGGTGCATTAGGTATTGAAGAAAACATTACTTCTCCAACGTTTAACATAATAAAAGAGTATACATCTGGAGAAATGAACTTGTATCATATGGATGTATATCGCCTAGAGGGAGATATTACTGATCTTGGGTTAGAAGAATATCTAAAAAAAGATGGTGTTGTAATAATTGAATGGGCAGATATGATTGAATCAGAATTGCCAGAAGAACGTTTGGAAATTAAATTCAAAATTACCGGAGAAGAAAAAAGAACTTTAACTATTACTCCATATGGTAGTAAATATGAAGATTTATGTGAGGATGTACTTTGAAAACTTTATTTGTAGATTCATCTAGAAAAAGCTTATCTGTTGCACTCGCTTTAAATGATGAGCTTCTTTTAGTATCAAACGTTGATTCATATAGCAAGCACTCAAATTACCTTATGAACGAAATTAAAAGAATTTTAGAAAAATTCAACCTAAAACCAAATGACATAGATAATTATGTTGTTTTAAATGGACCAGGCAGTTTTACAGGAGTTAGGGTAGGTGTTACCGTTTGTAAAACTCTTGCGTGGACCTTAAGCAAAAAAATATATAAATTAAACAATTTGGAAGCATTAAAAGTAGGAATAGAAGATGATGTTGTAATAAGTGTTATTCCTGATAAGAAAAATGCATCCTATGTTGGTATTTATTCTGATAATCATACATGTGAAGATTATTTAGAACTTTCAAGTGATAAATTAAAATTTAATAGCAAAAATATTACATTAGTGAGTATGGAAGATAATGAATATTTACAAAACTTAAAAGATATGTTACAAACTAGTAATAAAGTTAATGTAAAAATAATAAATGATTATGATTACTTAAAGGTAATAAATTATGCACTATCGAAACAATGTATAAATCCACATTCTTTGGTTCCTATTTACCTAAAAAAGATAGATGCGGAAAAGAAGAAAAATGAAAATTAGAAATTATAAAAAAGAAGATATACAAGATATAGAAAAGCTAGGATTACGCCTTCATAATAACTATAAGTTTTTGCTGGATGATTTTTCAAATGCATTAGTAATTATAGAAGAAGAAAAAGTTATTGGTTTTATAGTTTATAGCATAATTTATGAAAGAGCAGAAATAATTGATATTGTAGTTGATCCTAGAAGTAGAAATAAAGGCTATGCTAAAGCCTTACTAAATTATCTTATTAATGATATAATAAGTGAAAGGTGCGATAACATAACCTTGGAAGTAAATAAAACAAATGAAATTGCAATAGGTCTTTATAAAAGCATCGGTTTTTCTGTTGTTGCAACAAGAAAAGGATATTATGAAGGCTCTGATGGATATTTAATGGAAATGGATTTGAGGTGATAAAATGAAAGATGTTTATATATTTGCAATTGAAACTAGTTGTGATGAAACAAGTGCAAGTATAATAAAAAATGGTAATACTGAAATAGCTACCGTCGTTTTATCACAAATTGATATACATAAAAAATTTGGTGGTGTAGTTCCAGAAATAGCAAGCCGTAATCATACTGGTGCAATTACGATGGTATTTGAAGAGTGTTTAAAAAAGGCTAATATGACGTTTAATGATATAGATGCAATTGCGGTAACTTATGGACCAGGATTAAATGGAGCTTTATTAATTGGAATAGAAGCTGCTAAGGCACTTTCCTTTGCAACTGGAAAACCACTTGTTAAGGTAAATCATATGGCAGGACATATATACGCAAATAAGTTTGTTGGAGAATTTAAGTTTCCTTTACTATGCTTAGTTGTATCAGGAGGACACACCGAAATAGTTTATATGGATAAAGAATTTTCATTTAAGAAAATAGGAAGTACTTTAGATGATTCAGTAGGTGAGGCTTATGATAAGGTAGCGAGAGTAGTTGGTATTCCATATCCAGGTGGACCTTTAATGGATAAAATGGCAAGTTTGGGTAAACACACATACAACCTTCCAGCTCCTAAAGATGATTTGTCATATGACTTTAGTTTTAGTGGTATTAAAAGTGCTGTTATTAACCTAGTTCATAATGAAAGACAAAGAGGACGTGAGATAAACAAGGAGGATCTTGCAACATCATTCCAAGAAACGGCAGTAGGTATATTAGTTAAGAAGACCAAACGTGCATTAAAAGAGTATGGTGTTAAACAATTATTGGTTGCAGGTGGTGTTTCTGCTAACAGCGGTCTAAGAAAAGCTTTAGAAGAAGTATGCAAAGAGCTTGGTGTAGAGCTTTTAAAACCTGAAATAAAGTATTGTACTGATAATGCTGCAATGATTGGTGCAGCAGGCTATTATGCCTATTTAAGAGGCGATATAGCAGACTTTAGTTTAAATCCTGAGCCAGGTTTAGATTTAGAATAGAAAGTGGTGGTGCATAATGAAGAATAATTATGGTTTCACATTAATAGAATTACTTGCAATAGTAGTCATCTTGGGTGTTATAATTGCGGTTGCAGCACCAAATATGACTAAGCAAATTAATAAAAAGGAAGAAACAGATCAAACTATTTTAGACGAAAAAATATCAAATGCAGCTCATATGTACATTGCAAAGTATTATTCTGATAAAGTAGTTGATGGTACTTGTAATATCAATAATATCAATAATATCAATCCTTGTTCATTTACTCTTAATGATTTAGAACAAGATGGCCTAATTAATTTAAAGGGTAAAAATTGCACTAATGTTATGGGTGAGGATATGTTCTATTTATCAAGTAATGATTCCAACATTAAAGATTCTTATAATTTTAAAGCTATACAAGCATTAGATTGTGCATCAAAAAATATAAAATAAAAGACCTAAAACGCTATTAACGTTTTAAGTCTTTTTTTGTTTACCATTCTTTTTTAACCTTTTTTTCTATAAATAATATTATGAAATAAAGTATGCTAGTTAATATTCCAAGCATTATAACTCCTGCAATTACTAAATTAGTGTTAAATACTTGTGAACCATAATTTATCAAATACCCTAATCCTTCTTTAGACACCAATAATTCACCCATTATGACGCCAACAAACGTCATTGATAGATTTATCTTAAGAGAACTAATTATTGTGTTTATATTAGCGGGAAATACGACTTTTGTAAATATTTGGAATTTATTTGCTTTAAAACTTTGCATTAGTCTTATACTTGTTTTATTAGTATGTCTAAATCCCACGTACACGCTTATTATTGTTGATATGGTTGATATTAAAAGAGCCATTAATATTATTGAGTTTTGGTTAGCCCCTGCCCATATTATTATGATTGGACCTAAAGATACTTTTGGAAGACTATTTAGTATCGTAAGATATGGGTCTAATACCTTAGAGAAAAAAGGACTATACCAAAGAAATGCCGCGAATACTATTCCAATTAATGAGCCTAAGCCAAAACTTATTAATATCTCTTTTAAGGTTACCCATACGTGCACAAATAAATCATTAGATTTATACAAATTAATTATTGTTGTTACTACTTTTTTAGGGCTTGAACATAAAAATGAGTTTATTATTCCTTTATCTGATAGAATTTGCCATAGACTTATGAACAGTATAAGTATAAATATTTGACAGAATATGACTTTTGCTGTGGATAATATTTTTTGTTTCATATATTTTTTGTATTCCGCTTTAGCTTCCATCATCCATCAAATCCTTCCATATAGCATTATGGTAATAATTAAATTTTTCGTTTTTTCTGTTAGCGCTTGGCATGCCTTTATTTTCCATTTCTATATTGTATACGTTTTTAACTGTCGCAGGTCTTTTGCTTAATACAATAACTCTATCAGCTAAACTAACGGATTCAGAAATATCATGTGAAACCATAATAGCGGTTTTCTTTTCTTCTTTAATTATTTTAAATACGTCATCTGATACATTTATTCTAGTTTGATAATCAAGTGCCGAAAAAGGCTCATCAAGAAGTAAAATATCAGGTCTTATGGCAAGTGTTCTAATTAAAGCAACACGTTGTCTCATTCCGCCAGAAAGTTGTTTTGGGTAACTTTTTTCGAAAGATGATAAACCATACTTCTTAAGTAAGTTTTTAACATATAACTTGTTTTCTTTGGAAAGATCACCTTTTATTTTAAGCCCGATAAGGCAGTTTTCTAGTACGGTTAACCATGGAAATAATGCATCTTCTTGAAACATATAACCAACTTTTAAACCGGGTTTAACTTCTATTTTTCCACCACTTTTTTCTTCTAGATTACCAATTAGTGATAAAATGGTTGATTTTCCACATCCACTAGGACCAACTATTACTAAAAACTCATTTTCAAAAACGGTTAAATTAATACTTTTAAGTGCACATATAACTTGTTTTTCATTTATGTAATTTTTCTTTAATCCCTTAATTTTTAAGAGTTCCATTTACTATTTTCCTTGGTATATTAATTTTTCAAAAGGTGCTTTTTTATCTAGTTCTCCAGCACTTATTATTATTTCTTGCAAGTGGTCAAAGTCTTTTTTTGTTATTTCTGATGAACTAGCCCATGCATCATTAGTTTTATATCTTTCAATGATTGCGGTTAAATCATTTAATGATAATTCGGGAAAGTATTCATATATATCTTTAGCAACTACGCTAGAGTCTGTTTCTTTTACGTATTTTAATCCCTTATCTACTGCTTTGGTAAATCCATCTATTATGTCTTTATTCTCCTCTATATAGCTTTTTTTAGCGTTGTAAGCGGTATATGGAACTTCTCCACCAAAGCTTCCTACATAACCTACAACGTATCCTAAGCCTTGTTTTTCTACGCTTGTAGCATTTGGTTCAAAAAGTGTAACAAAATCAGCATTACCACCTATAAATGCTCCTTCCATTGCAGGAAATGCAACACTTGTATCTATTTTAAGATCATTTTTAGGATCTATGTTATTTTGTTTTAAAGCCCATTCGAATGTCATTTCAGGCATTCCACCTTTTCTTCCACCGATTACTGTTTTTCCTTTTAAATCTTCTAGTTTGAAGTTATCATATTTTTTTCTTGATACTAAAAATGAACCATCTTTCTTAGTTAATCTAGCAAAATTTACTAAGTAATCTTTTTCTCCACTATTATATACGTATATTGTAGCTTCACTTCCGCAAAAACCAACATCTACGTCACCCGATAAAACGGCAGCGGTAACTTTATCAGCTCCAGCAGTTAATGTTAAGTCTATTTTTATTCCTTCATCTTCAAAGTATCCTTTACTTATTGCAGCATAAGCTGGCGCATAAAATATGGTATGTGCAACTTCTGCAACCTTAACTTCTTTTAGTGTGTTTTTATCGTTTTTATTTTCGGAATTTTTATTTATTATAAAAAATAAAACTCCTGCTAAAACAATAATAAAGCATACTAAAATAATAATTTTCTTTTTCATCAAATCCTCCTTTTTCTATTAATAGTATATTCTTTTAGCAAATATGGGTGATGTATTTACAATTCAAAATTTTTCATTTATAATTCTATTATGGTAAATATGGGGTGTAAGTATGGAAAACAAAATTACAAACTATAATTCTTTAGATGATAGTCAAAAAATAAATTATGTTAAAAACTTACTTTTTAATAGTAATTTAAATGATGCTTTAGATAGTATATTAAAGGATGAGAAAAAGGATTTAAAGTGGATAAAGATAATAAAAGACGTATTAGATGAAAAGCTTATTATAAACAGGATAAAAGAGCAGTGTAACTTAAATGATGATTTAAGTGCTAAGGCATACGTTTATTCAAGGATACTAGCTATCTTAGATTTTTATAAGAAAACGGTTATTTTAAATGCTTTTTTTAAGAATTTAAATGAAGATGAAATAAAAATGGTTGCTAATTACGAATATCAAAATAAAACTAACGTATCATTTAATAATAAGATTTTTAATAAGTATTGCTTAAAATATAAAGAAAGTGCAATAAATGAAATAAAGGTAGATGATGCCAAAATAAAAAAACTCGATATGGAAAAAGAAAGATATAATGCTTTATCTGATAAAAAGATGAAAATAAAGAAAAAAATAAATATTATTCCTTTTATTATATCGTTTATTATTTTGTTATTCTTATTTGGTGTATGTTACAAGTTATATGGTTATAACAAGCTTATCAAAAAGTATGATGGACTTATTTATCCTGGAATATATCTTAATGATATAGATTTATCCGGAAATAAGGAAAGTGAACTTTCTGGTATTATAAAGTATGAAAAAGAAAGAATAGAAAATGGTACTATAACGGTTACGTCTCCTAATGGGGATCATAAATTTACTTATAAAGAACTTGGCATAGTAGTTGATGATTCTAATTTAGAAGGCAGGATAAAAAAGTATAATGATAACTTATCTTATTTTAAGAAAATAAAATTAATAAAAAAGAATAATAAGAAAATGGTTTTCAATTTAAAGGCTTCTTATGATAATAACACGGTAGATACCTTTGTGAATGTTTTAGAAAATAAGCTTAATTCCAAGGCTAGAGGTGACGGTATCGTAGTAGATGAAAATCACAATGTTTATTATGATAAAGGTTCTAAAGGATTTACTTTGGACACTCAAAAAACTAGGAAAAAAGTTGAAGCGGCACTTTTAAATTTAACTTATGAAACGGTTATAGAAGCAAGTGGTAAAATAATTGATAACGAAGTTAAGTATGAAGCGTTATCAAGTATAAATCAAAAGATATCTTCTTATACAACTTACTTTCAAAATGTAGGTAATAGGGGCCACAACATAAATTTAGCAGCAAGAAAACTTAATAATACTGTTTTGATGCCTGGTGATACCTTTTCTTACCTTAAGGTAGTAGGACCATATGGTGCTTCTAATGGATATTTACCTGCTCCTATATATTTAAATAGTGAAGTTTCAACAGCAAATGGAGGAGGAGTTTGCCAGCTTGCATCGACCTTATATATGGCTCAGTTATTAGCGGGATTAAAAACGGTGTCAAGAAAAGGACATACGTTTGCACCTAATTATGTTCCAAAAGGATTAGATGCAACCGTTTATTCAACAACAACGGACTATAAATTTAAAAACGAGTATAGTTATCCTGTTTATATAGTGTCTTATGTTAAAGGTAATTATTTAACAGTTGATATATGGTCTAATTCAAATGCAGCGGGTGGAAAAACATTCGAACCATATTCACTAGCATCTAATGGTGGATGGTTAGCTTACCTAAGAATAAAGAAAGATGGAAAGGTAATTGAAACAAAATACTTAGACAGAACTGTTTATAAAATACATTAAAAATACTTAATGAAATATTTAAGTATTTTTTTATTTATAGCAAATTGTTCTTACATATTATAACCTAACAGGTTATAATATATATAGATTAAAAGGAGGACGATATTTTGCAAATTATTAAAACATCTAAGTACAAACAAGATTTGAAAAAGAAGATAGAACCTAAGCACCTAGTTAAGGAACTTCAAAAATTACAAAAAATAGAAGATCTTATTTTATCAGTTAATAATTTGCAAGAGTTAATGCATCATCCTTTTAAAAGTGTATATCACATAGAAAAAAAGAGTTTTAATTTAAAGGAATATTATACGGTACATATAAATAAAAAAATAAGGCTTCATATGAAACCAGTAGGTGATTATCCGTATAAATTAATGGAAATAACTGAGATCTGTTTTGTCAAGATAGATGATAAACATTATGGGGAGGGATAGTTATGTTTGGATTTGGAAGCATGTTAAAAGATTATTTAGAGTATCATAGAATTTCTCAAAGTGATTTTGCAGAAAGATTAGGCGTTACTAAAAAACATATAAATAATATACTAAATGAAAATTCTGATATTTCAGAAGATTTAATGATTGCAATTAGTCTAATTACCGATATAGATATTAATCTTATAACGTTTGTTGAAACAAAGAAAAAATTATATAAATATCTAAATAATAGATTTTCAAACGAAAAGGAGATAAATGAATTTTTAAGTTCCTTTTATATAAAAGAAATGGAAAAGATGAATTGGATAACATTAAATGATAAAACGTCTTATCTTCAAAACGCATACGACTTACTTAAATATTTAAACGTACGTGATTTTAATATATTTGAAAAATATTCAAAGGAAAAGATTTTCTTTAAAAAGTATGACGATTCAAATTTAAAAAAAGTTTTCTTGTGGATAAAAAGATGTGATGGTTTAATAAAAGAGCAAAGCGTTTCTTGTTATAATTCCTCTAATTTAGATTTACTTCTTGATGATTTAAAAAAGGAGAGAAATAAACCCTTTAATAAAACAGCACTAATAAAACTATTTAATAAATATGGTTTATATCTTGTGATAGAAGACGCTTTAAAAGGAACTAAAGTAAGAGGTTGTACTAAAGTGGTTGGAGATAAACCAACGATATATATGACTTGTTATTTAAAAGAAAAATCTTCGTTTTACTTTGCTTTGTATCACGAATTAGGACACGTAAAAAGTGATTATAATAAAGCTAAAAGTAAAGTAATAATAGATGGAAGTGATTTGTTAGAACAAAGAGCTGATTTATTCGCGGTAAATCAAATGATAAATAAAAGAACTTATGATTTAATTTTACAAAACTTTGATGATAAGGAAAAAATATGTAAAGAAAATAACATTCCACTATGCTTTTTATATTCTAAACTAGCTCACGATAGGATAATTAAGTACTCTGATAAATTATATCTTGATAGCAGAGAAAAAATAGATTATTAAAGTTAGTTGAAAATATATAAAAAGCTTGTTTAGGTGACTTTAAGTTGGTATAATATATTTAATTTGAAAGGGTGGTTTTGATGAAAAACGTAAAAGATGAGAATATTGAACCTAAAATGCTAGAAGAGATAAATAAAATATTGGAGGATAAAACTTTATCATTTTTTCCAAAAAGTGGTGAGTGGGGAGGGTATTGCTTTGGTAGACCCAAAGAAGTTGGTTATGGATATCTTCCTTGTCATTTAAGAGATAGCAAGTGGTTAGCTAAACTACTTCTTAAAGAAACTAATTTACCAAATCAGTATTATAAAAACGTTCTTTATTTTGTTCAAACTTCTGAGTTATTTGGTAACAAAAGACATGAATATGAATTAGAAATAGTAAGATGGCAAATTGATTTTATTAAACATAATGGTGAAGGCTGGATTTGTGATGAAAAGCTAGGCGGAGATATGTCACTTATAATGCCAATGTGTGATATAGCTTTTAGAAAAGGTGTTTTAGATACTTTAGTTGCAATTGGTATGGATAAGGAAGTTATAGAAGAGGGATTAGAAAAAAATGCTGATATGTGGAGAGATAATTATATAAATAGAGCTTTTGAAATCGAATATGAACCAATATTATATAATTTTTTAGGATCTGATGAAGGTAAAGAAATTCCACCAGTTAATCCAAAACATAAAGAAGCATGGATTAAAATGAGATATTATGAATATTATTGTGATCATAAAAAATCGGTTGATTTATATGGTACTATAACTCCAGAAATGAAGATATCAAAAGAAGAAGTGGAAGAATTAAAAAAATATTTAGATGTAGAAAATATGAAAAGAAAAACGCTTATTAATATGATAATACATAGTGAAAATACAAATCTTTATTATAAAGATGAAAATAGTGAACAAAAAAGTGAAGATACTATTTATTTTAAAAGATTAAAAAAATGGTTAGATAAAATAAGACAAAAATAATATATTAAACCAACATAGAAAGGAGAATATGTATGGAAAATATAGAAATTAAGCCAAGTATTAAATATAAAGATCTTGAAAATGAATTTGGAAAAAGTAGTAAAATTCAGCTAACTATGGATGGCGATACACCAGGATATTATTCTGTTAATAAAAATGCTGGGTCACAAGAAAGAAAAAAGTTAGACGCAGTTAAAAGAAAAAGAAAGTTGATTAAAAGAAATAAAGAAAAAGATATATAAAAATTAATTAGTTATATAAATAAAGGAATATCAAAGATATTTAGAAGAAGAAATAAAGACAATAAAAAATAAGATTAAAATATATGTAAAATTTGCTTTTGCATATATTTTTTATTATCTTATTATGTTAAAATATAACTTATGGAAGTTGGTGTAATTATGAATTTAGAATATTTAAATGATAGGCAAAAAGAAGCTGTTTTATATGGAGATGGACCACTTTTAATACTTGCAGGAGCAGGTTCAGGTAAAACAAGTGTTTTAACTAAGAGAGTGGCTTACCTAATAAAAGAAAGAAATGTAAGTCCAAAGAATATAGTAGCAATTACATTTACTAATAAGGCTGCTAAAGAAATGAAAGAAAGAATTATAAAAGAAGTAGGAAAAGAAGGATATGATATTCAAATATCAACTTTTCACTCATTTGGCCTTAGAATAATAAAGGAAAATTATGAAAAATTAGGTTACGAAAAAAACTTTACGATAATTGATAGTGATGATTCTTTAACGGTTGTTAAAAAAATATTAAAAGAAATGGGAATAGATTCTACAAGGTTTAATCCAAAGTTTATAAAAAATCAGATAAGTTCTTGTAAAAATGAAATGGTAACACCAGAAAAATATAAAAATTTGGTAAATGATGAGTTAAGTGATATTACATATAAAGTATATAAAAAATATCAAGATACACTTTTAAGAAATAATTCACTTGATTTTGATGACTTACTTATAAAACCAATAGAGTTGTTTAATAAATATAAAGAGGTTTTAGAAAATTATCAAGAGTTATTTAAATATGTATTTATAGATGAGTATCAGGATACAAACGAAGCACAGTACATACTTTCAAAAATGATAAGTGCTAAATATAAAAACATTTGTGTTGTCGGAGATGATGCGCAAAGCATCTATTCATGGAGAGGGGCAAACTTTAAAAACATATTAAACTTTGAAAAGGATTATAAAAATGCAAAGGTAATCTTACTTGAGCAAAACTATCGTTCTACTAAAACGATATTGAGTGCCGCAAACTCTGTTATTAAAAATAACATAAATAAAAAAGATAAAAACTTATGGACTGATAATAGTATTGGTGAAAAAATAAAGTATGTAAGAACAAACGATGAAAAAGATGAAGCATCATATGTAACTCGTGAGATAAGAAATCTTGTAAATAACGGCGTAAGTTTAGATGATATAGCGGTTTTATATCGTACTAATGCTCAATCAAGGACGATAGAAGAGGGATTTTTAAATAGCAATATACCATATAAAATTGTTGGTGCTTTTGCTTTCTATTCTAGAAAAGAAATTAAGGATTTACTTGCGTATTTAAAACTCATTTACAATACGAAAGATGACGTTTCTTTAATGCGTATAATAAATTATCCAAAAAGAAAAATAGGTGCTAAAACAATTGAGAATTTAAGCATGGATGCCGTTCTTAATGGAACATCTATGTTTGACGTTATAAGTAGCGGAAAAGAATTAGAATTTAAAAAGCTTATTTTAGAAATGAAAGAAAAAAGTGAAGTTTTATCTTTAACGGAAACAATTGACATGGTACTTGATAAGTCTGGAATAAAAAGTGAACTTGAAAGTGAGCATACCTTGGAGGCTGATATAAGATTAGAAAACTTAAATGAGTTTAAGTCAATTACCAAAACTTTTGAAGAGGAAAGTGGAATAGCATCACTAGAAGACTTTCTAAATGAAGTAAGCTTAGTAAGTGATGTTAATGATCAAAAAAATGATAATTCGCCTAAGGTAACTTTAATGACAATTCACGCGGTTAAAGGACTTGAATATAAGTACGTATTTGTAATAGGCATGGAAGAAAATATATTCCCTCATATTAATTCTTGCGAAGAAGATGGCGGAATAGAAGAAGAAAGAAGACTTTGTTATGTTGCAATAACTCGTGCTAAAGAAAAACTTTATTTGGTAAATGCCTTAAGAAGAATGCTTTATGGAAAAACAAGCGTTAATATGCCAAGCAGATTTATAAACGAAATAGATAAAGATTTAATAGATGCACCAGAAAAGAAAATGGTTAATATGAAATTTAATAAAAAGGAAGAATTTAACGATGATAACGGACTAAAAACTGGTGATAATGTTATTCATGATATATATGGACCAGGTGTTGTTGTAAACGTAGATAAATCTATTGCAACAATTGCGTTTAAGGGTCAAGGAATAAAAAAATTAATGAAAAATCACAAGAGTATAAAGAAGGTGTCTTAATGGAAAGATTACAAAAATTAATTGCAGAATCTGGTTACTGTTCTAGAAGAAAAGCAGAAGAATTAATAAAACAAGGTAAAGTTATTTTAAATGGAAAAAAAGTAACAGAACTAGGAGTTAAAGCAACGTTTGGTGATGAAATATTAGTAGAAGGAAACTTAATTGAATACCAAGAAAAAGAATACTATTTATTTTATAAACCAAGATACGTAGTATGTACAACTAAAGATGATAAGGGAAGAAAAACTGTTTTAGATTTCTTTGATGATGTAACAAAAAGAATATATCCGGTTGGAAGATTGGATTATGATGCATCAGGACTCCTTTTACTTACTAATGATGGAGCATTTGCTAATTTAATGATGCATCCATCAAGTAAGATTGATAAGTTTTATGTTGCAAAAGTAGAAGGAATAGTAACAAAAGAAGAAATTAAAAAATTAAAAAAAGGTATAGTTTTAGATGGCAAAAAGATATATCCATCAAGAGTAAAGCTTAAGAAATTAGATAAGAAAAATCTAACATCAATTGTTGAAATAACAATTCATGACGGAGTAAACCACGAAGTAAAAAGAATGATGGAAAGTATAGGACATAACGTTATAAAATTAAAAAGAGAAGCTTTTGGATTTCTTTCTTTATACGGTTTAAAAAGTGGAGAAAAAAGAATTTTAACTACTAAGGAAGTAAAACAGTTATATAACATGGCAATAAATAAATAATATGTATGAAAATGAAATAATAGAAGATATAAGGTTAATTAAAGATAAAAAGTTAGAAGAGTTGATTTTTCTAAAAGATATAAAAGATGATTTATCCTTAATAAAACTTGGTATTAATATGGATGATAACCAAACGTGTTTTTATGGGTTTAATGATGTATATGTTATGGCAACGTGTCTTAGTTTAGCTACCAAAACTTATGGTATTTTTCTAGATGATGAATTTATTGGGATAACAAGTTTTGGGTGCCATTATCCTAAAGATTTGACTAGGCAAGAAATATGTTTATGTTTAAGCAAAGATTATAGATCCTTAGGCATCGGAAGCATTTGCATGCAAAAAATGGTAGATGAGTGCTTTAAGGAGCAACAGGTTAAATCAATTCACCTAAGTATAAGAGAAGATAATATAGCATCAAGAAAGGTAGCAACCAAACTAGGATTTATAGAATATACTGGATATAAGAAAGATTCTTCTTATATAGATTTAGATGGAAATATACATAAAAATATTCAGTACATACTAAAAAAGAAGGCTAATAGTTAAAAATTAGTCTTCTTTTTCTTCAGTAATTGCACTTGTTGGGCAACCTTCCATTGCAGAAATTGCATTTTCCTTTACTTCTTCATCTTTTACTTCAGTAATTGCACTTGTTGGGCAACCTTCCATTGCAGAAATTGCATTTTCCTT
>OLOX01002568.1_pt1 | contig 14895 bp, 14 predicted proteins | sample 1672091 | NCBI WGS metagenome assembly OLOX01 (sample SAMEA3136644, study PRJEB25190) | human gut metagenome | reverse complement strand
GGGGCTCGGGGCTCGGGGCTCGGAAAAGCGTCTCGCACGCAGCATAAATTGCAAGGCCCCTTCTTACGCAAGGGCCAGACAGAACAACAGCGGCTAGGCAAACCAAGGATGAGGGGGATGCGATGCCGAGTATAAAAACCTATATCGACCTGCTGGAACGCTTGCAAAGCGTCAACGTGCGCGTTGACGCGCAGCGCTGCCTTGCCGTACGCAACCGCAATATCGCATGCGGGCGCTGTGCCCAAGCATGCACATCGAGCTGCATCAGCGTAAGCAATGGGCTCCTTAATGTGCATCCCGAGCACTGCATCGGATGCGGAACGTGCGCATCGGTCTGCCCGACCGGCGCGCTCTCGCCGCGAAAACCCGATGACCGCGCGCTGGCCCGATCAGCTGCCGCAGCTATGCGAGCAACCGGCGGCACGGTGGTGTTCGCCTGCGAGCAGCTGCTTCACGCAGCAGGCAACGCCATCAATCCCGAAACCGTAGCAGCCGTGCGTTGCATCGGCCGCGTAGATGCAAGCCTGCTGGTGCTCCTAGCATCCGCAGGCGCAAAAGCACTGCGCCTGACCTGCGGCAACTGCGAAAAATGCGAGCATTCACCCGGAAAGCGCGTTGCGGAAGACATATGCCAAGACGCCAACACCATACTCGCTGCTTGGCAAAGCGGCGCCCGCGTCAGCGTTTCCTCCAAGCTGCCTGCGTCCTGCCGCGCCACGTGCAAAGCTTCCTGGGACCCCGAGCGCCGCGCATTCCTGCAATCCGCGCGCGATTTGGGGCGCGACGCCGCCACCGACGCCGCCGAGCTGGCAATCGACCGTGCCTTTGACCATGAGACCGCCGTTGAGCACACGCGCCGGGCAGCCATGAAAACAGGCGCGCTGCCAAGATTCCTTCCATCACGCCGCGCCGTGCTTCTTGACGCGCTGAAGCGAATGGGGCAACCGGAAGACGTCATGATCGGCACACGCGTATGGGGACACGCCGTCATCGACGACGACCGTTGCTCGGGCTGCGGCATGTGCGCCGCATTCTGCCCCACGGGCGCGCTCACAAAGCGGGAAACCGCAACGCCGGACGCAAACACGTGGCTGGCCAGCAGAAACGGCACTTCCCACATAACGCTTGTCCATGCACCGGAACTGTGCCTGCAATGCCGCGCATGCGAGCAGCTTTGCCCCGAACACGCTCTCATGCTTTCGGACGAGGTGTTCGCCATCGACATAGGCCGCGGGCGCATCGACGAGCACCAGCTCCGCGATATCCACCGCGACAAAGGCGGGCCCGATGCCATCCGCAACTCCATGAGCAAACTCATCAACAGCCCTTACGTCACCGGATAACATCAAGGAGACCATCATGGCAATCAGCAGACGAGAAGCCCTCAAGCACCATATCAGCTACGGAACAGGCACGCTCAATCACGGCAACGACAGCATCGTATACGACCGCGCACTGCGCAAATTCCCCGAAGACCAAACGTTTTCCCAGCTAGAAGCTGCAATCGAAGCCGGCAATCCTGCAGATGCCGCACCGCTGGCGCATGCATTCCAGCACCTCTGTGCAACGCTGGCTTTCAGCAACCTGTACGTAGCATGCCAGCCCATCATCGAAGCTCTCGACGCCGAAGAACTCCCCGCCGCCGAAGACTTCGAGCACCTCAAAGCCAGCTACCAAGACATAGCCGGCTTCTTAAAGAGCGCATAAATAAGGGCGCGGAAACAAGCTGCATTCCCGCGCCCGGTGTCAAATCAACCTATTCGCTTTTCGCAAACTGCGTCTACCCTGATTCGAGCAAACCCCGTTTGGCAATTTAACAATTGCCAGATTGCCAAATCAGCGGAAAGCGGTCGAAGACATTTTAAGATTGAAGGGGAGCGCGGTCGTATACCCAGCCCGCATTTTTCGATTGGCATAGCGGCACTCTTTACGCCTTTCGCCACGCTACATGCAGGCCATCGCCTCCTACTCGCTCAGCGCTGGCCAGGGCGAACGCGTGCGGAGCAGCGGGAGCGAACGGGGCGGCGTCGAAAATGGTTGCCACATTGCGGTTACCGGTTGCAACCGGTACGAATACGACACTTAGCTCGCCCAGCGCACCAGCAGCCAAAAACGACTGGTCGGCAATGCCGCCGCCGCACACCAGCAAACGCTTGAAACGTTGAGTTCGCATCATAGGCCCCGGTCAGAATGCCGTTCGCCAACGGGCTGAACGCCACGAAGCCCACGCCCAGCTCTTCAAGCACCGGGAACAGCGCCTCATGTTTGTGAATCATCATCGAGAAGCGGTTCTGCACGCACGCGACGGGGCACACGGAGTTCGCGCGGCGCAGGTAATCCTCGGTGGCCTCGGAAATGCCCCAATGCAGAACCTTGCCCTCCGCAATCAGCTCGGCCACCGTTTCGGCAACCGCTTCCGCCGGTACCGCGGGGTCAATACGGTGCTGATAGTACAGGTCGATATAATCAGTGCCCAGGCGCATCAAGCTACCCTCAACGGCACGGCGAATCTCGGCGAGACGGCTGTCCGTCACCACAGTACGGCCTTCGTGATGCACGCCGAACTTCGTAGCAATCTGCACCTTGTCGCGCACATCGTGCAGCGCCTCGCCCACCAGCTCTTCGTTATACGAAACGCTCCCATCTGTGAAAACACCCGTATAGCACTCGGCCGTGTCGAACATGGTGTAGCCCATGTCGAACGCCTCGCGCATGGTGCGCACTGCCTCGGCGCGCTCGGTGGCCACGCCATAGGCATGGCTGAACCCCATGCACCCCAACCCGATGGCCGAAACCTCAAGGCCATCGCCCAGCAAACGCTTCTCCATTTCGAGATCCCTTCTCTTTGCGAATCCCCCAACGTGTCGCACGATTCGCTCGCACCGTTTTTGCCGCCTTCGCCAACGTGACTTGCCGGGGCATAGCCACTTTCGCCAACGCATTCAAACGCCGCCGGGCGGCGCCGACGAATGCGCAGCTACAAATCGCAGCGGCAATACACCTATCACCAGACGTTTCGCCAGCTTCTGGCTATTCGTCCGTTTCGTTCGCCTGCATGATCTGCGCCAACGTCACATGGCTGTTGCGGAAACGAGCTTGCGGGTTCGCTTCGCCCATAGGCAGCGAAATTGCGCCATTCGCGCACGCATGAATGCAGGCCAGACACGCGTTGCAGCCCTGGCCGGCAAGCGCATCGCGCACCGCAGCGCCCTCTTCCACGTGGATGCATCCCGCCGGGCACACGCGCGCGCAAATGCCGCAGCCCGTGCAGGCCTGCGGGTCAATGCACAGAAAATTCCCCAGGTCAGCGGGTTCAAAGCCAATCCCGCGGCTCATGAACTGCGCATGCGCTTCGCGGTCGACATCGCTGACCGGCTCGATCCAGCAGCGACGGCCCGCCACGTCATCGCCGATGCGAGCAAGGTTTTCGCCAATGCGCTTACCCGGCTCCATCGCGCGTTGTTCGTTCATATCGAAGTTCGGCAGCCAGTTGTCCACCATCAGCAGCGTCGAGATGTACGCCGGCTCGATGCTAACCGCACGCATCTGCTCCTGCGCGATTTCGACGGCGTTGGCATGGCGGCATCCGTACGTCAGCACCAGGAAGAAATACGGCGTATCGAACTTCGCGCGCTCCACGAATTCGCGCACCATGTGCGGCATCATGTGCCCGTAAATGGGGTACACGATGCCGATGGTTTCACCCGCATACGAAAGCTCGCCCGCGCGGCGCATCTCCTGCGGAATGCTGCGCACCTCGTCGCCCAGCTTTTCAGCCAGCTGGTCGGCAACATAACGGCAGTTGCCCGTTGCCGTGAAATAGAAAATCATGCTCGTCCTCTCGTCTTCGCTTACCGCTGCGTCGCCCCCTGCGGCGCAACAACGCGTAAAACCCTCGTTGTCCGGCATGTAGCCAGGGACTTTGCCCAGCCGCCCTATCGCGACAGGCCGCCGACCCATGCGACGATGGCCGGCTCGGCCCCCGCCACCGCGTCGCGCGACACCACATAGTTGTCGCTAGAAACGCTCGCGCCCGGCTGCAGCTCCTTGATGGTTGCCGGCGTGCCCGCGTCGCCGCTGCCACCGTGTGTGTTGAACAGGAACACGTTCTTGTCGCTGAAATCCGCCTGCTCCAGGAAGCTGGTCACCGTCGGCGGCAGCTGAGCCCACCAAATGGGATGGCCGAAGAAAATGGTGTCGTACGCAGAAAGATCGGGGATGCCGCCCGTAATTTCGGGACGGAACCCGGAATTGAGCTCCTGCTGCGCCTGATTGGTCAGCTCGCGATGGTCCGTCGGATACTCGTGCGGCGTCTCGATACGATGCAACTCGGCACCCGTCTCGCGCGCGATGATTTGCGCCACGAACTGCGTATTGCCAAGAATTTCGCCATCTACCACCACGGCGCTGTTCTCCTCAGCTTCGGTCAGGTTCGCCGGGTCGGACGCGGCAGTGATTTCGGGATGCGAATAGTAGATGACCAGGGAATTTCCCGTCACCACGGGCGTGCCCTTCGGAGCGGCAGGCTCAGTAGCGGCGCTCGTCGACGGCGTTTCGGCCTGGGGCTGCGGATGCGTTTCGGAACGCGGCGCCGGCGCCTCGGCGCCGCCCGCGCAGCCAGCAAGCATACCGCCAACAGCAACGGTCGCCCCGGCGATACCAAGTTTGATGAAATGACGACGGTCCATAGCGATGCCCCTATCTGGTCGAATATGCGCGCGTAGGCGCCGCCCGCAAACCGAGCGACGCCTACGACTCTAACAACCGGTAGTAACTACCGCACAACCCCTGCAGCACCCATTCGAAAAGGAATTCACAAACCGAGAACATGTGAGGCCTCTTGCCACCAACAAGAGGCTTGCTCACCAGGGCGCTTTCCGGGCGCACCTGATCTTATTCCTGTAGGTCAGGCTGCAACGGACCATAGAAATAGCTGGCCGTTGCGCCGCCATCGATCAGAAAATCGCTGCCGGTAACGAATGCCCCGGCCGGGCCCATAACCAGTTCGGCAAGCGTCCCCACCTCGTCGGCCGTGCCGGGGCGGCCCGCCGGACACTTCGCAAACATATTCTTGTAGAAGTCGCCGCGCGGGCCGTTGAACTCATCGATGGCAAGCGGCGTGACAATGATGCCCGGGCTGATCGAGTTGATGCGCGCGCCACGCTGTCCCCAGCGAACAGCCTCGAACATGACGCGCCTCTCGTTGCAGCGTTTGGCCAGCTGATAGGCATGCAGCGTGTCGCGCACGTTCTCCGGCTGCAGCAGCGCCAGGTCCAGCAGCTCATCGCACGGCGTCGTTGCGAGCTGCCGATCTTGCTCGACGGTCAGTTGCGGCATGCGCTTGCCCGACTGGCTGGAGATGGTTACGCCCGCACCACCTGGGGCGATAACCTTGCCCACTTCCTCAAGCAGCACCGCTGTGCCGTACAGGTCAACCTGCAAGATCGTCTCGATCGACGCCTGCGACGGCGACACGCCCGCCGCGTTCACCAAATAGTCGATGCCGCCGAAACTTTGCCCCTTCGCAATGAATTCCCTAATCGATGCGCGGCTTGCCAGGTCAGCCTGCATCCATTCGCAATCGAACCCGGCATCCGTCATGATCTTGGCCATGGCTTCAGCGTTTTCAGGCCGCTTGTCGGCCGCCACAATCTTGCGTCCATACCCGATACGTCGCGCAATCGCCATGCCAATCTGGCCCGCGCCCATCCACAGCACCACGCTCTTGCTCATACGTTCCACCTTTCAACTGTTAACTTCGCTTGCCCCCACTCGCGCCATTGCTGCCGTGCTGCGGCGCGAGAAGCAGAGGGCCGGGCACCTGCTCCACGCAGCGGTGCAAACTTTCCCAAAGCGCTCTCGCAAAACACGCACCAACCCTGTTCCACGAACACGCCGCTTTGCCAAAGTTTCGCTAGTTTGTGTTTTAATCCGAAAATGGCAACCAAAACTGTCGTCTGCTGTAGCGTTTCCCAGGTCAAACAAATATGCTCTTCATAGCTAACCAACCCGTTTTCAGCAAAACGCAAACTAACGCGATTTCAATCTGTTTCGAAGTCGCTCGAGTTTGTGACTTAATCCAAACATGCGAGATAGACCAACGCTCGCATCAGCGTTTCCCCGGGTCAGCGAGATGCCGATTTCGCCCTTAGTCAGCCTATACGCAACAAGTCACAAACTCGAGCGACTTTGTGACGCAGCGCCATGAAGGCTCTTCTGTTTCGTTAGTGTATTGACCTATATGCTTATGAACAATTCGTTATCGTACTGTTTCAATAAGTTTCGCTTATAGAGCAAGAAAGAACCTCATGGACTCGCGGCAGCTTGGTTATTTTTGCGCGGTGGTACGGCTTGGCAGCTTCACGAAAGCGGCCGCAGCGTGCCATATCTCGCAATCTGCCATATCGCAACAGGTTCGTGCACTCGAGGCGGATCTCGGCTGCACGCTGCTTGAACGTCGCGGGCGGCACTTCTCGCCCACGCAGGCAGGCGCGCTGCTGGCGCGCAAAGGCGAGACGCTGCTTGACGAATTTGCCCAGCTTGAGGCCGAAACGTACGATATTGCGCATGGAAAACCGCGCCACCTGACTTTCGGCTACCTCAGCCGCTACGACGGCTGGGAAGTTGCCGGGGCCGTTGCCGCCTATGCCCGCCGCCATCCCGGATGTCAAATCGAAACCGTTGCCGCCAGCCACGACCAGCTGTACCGCGACGCCCTCAGCGGAAAGGCCGACATCGTGCTCAACGACAGGCGTCGCGCGCTTTCGCCGGAATGGGAAAACGTCCACCTGCGCACGTGCTGGCGCTATGCGGAGGCATCAGAGGCAAGCCCGCTTGCCGAAAATAACACGGTGACCTGCAACGACTTGAAAGCGCTCCCCTGTATCCTCGTGTGCGAGCGCACCCGTTTCGAAGCCGAGGCCGCCTGGTGGCGCGATGCGATGAACTTCGACGGCACGTTTCTACACGCGCAAAGCGCCGACGCCGGGCGCATGATGGTGGCAGGTAATCGCGGCTGGCTTCCCATTGAGTCAAGCGACCAGCAGCAAGCGTCCGGCACCGTTTTGCGGCGGATTCCGCTGCACGATGCCAACGGTCACAGCACGTGCGAATACTACGCATTCTGGCCAAAGACCAGGGAAAACGCTCTTGTTCCCGAATTCGCAGATATCTTGAAGGAGCTGTTCCGGTAAAGCCGGGCAGGCGCTTTCGCACGCCCTTGCTCGCCCAGACAATCTTGCCCGCCACGCCTGAGCAAGTGAGGGTCCAACTTCGCCGTGCGTCAGGAATTTGCGGTTGTATGCGACTTGCTGCGAACAGGGCTTATAGCGAAAATAGCCACAACCTCGTGAACTGGGGAAACGTCTTGGCGCTTACGGGGCATACCGCCGTCGAGCCCATTAAGTCACATACAATCGCAAATTCCTGACATCCGCTTGCTTCGAAGCGGTTACCCTATCAGCTCGGAGCGCGCAGTTACTTGGCGGAGCAGGTCGCGGACGGTGTTCGCCAGGCCACCTTGCAGTAAGTCGAGATACTCGTCGAACGATTTGATCTCGTCGCTGGCCAAAAGCGAGGTTACCCCGCCGATCAGGAACGCCACCTTCAGCCGTTCGTGCTTGCCAAGCGCGTGCGAATCAACGCCGATGGCGCGCAGCATCATGTTGAGCGCGCGCTGTTTGCCCACTTCAATCAGCTGAGTATCGGCGCTGCGCAGCAGCAAGCGGAAGCGCTCGAAGCGCTGTTGCAAATCAACCGAGGTCGAGTAGCGGCGCACGTCAAGTTCAGCACCGGTTTGGAGCGTTGATGTCAGCATGGCCGCCGCCTCGAACCATTCGCTGGGCATGTTGTCGCCGATTTGGCGTAAGGCCAGGTCGTCGATACTTTCGAAATGGTAGTAGAACGTGTTGTGGTTCACCCCGGCGCGTTTCGACAGCATCCGCACGCTAATGGAACGCAGCGGCATTTCCCGAAGCAGCTCCCAAAACGCGCTCTCGATGCGCTCGCGGGCGCCCTCGCCCTCCTGATCTTTGCGCGGTCGCGCCATGGGCGCCCCCTTCTTTCTCATTGCACGGTGCACTACCAAACCCGACTTTTACCGATGCACGCCAACGCATCACGCAATTCGGCACAACCCCAAACGCGCAGCTGACAAGCACCGAACACAAACGGGAGCCCGAAGCCCGTGGGCCACGCGTTTCCCAAACGCTTTGCAGCAGCCCGCTCCAGCCCATCGTTGCGCCCAGCCGCACTGCACCCAACCGCATTGTAAACAGACTGAATTCAATAACTAGACGCATCGTCTATTTTATCTGTTTTATTAGACAGTACGTCTAGTTACCATCGCATTATGACAGGAATTTGAGCGAAAGGAAGTCCCATGTTCGACTTTGACAAACTGGGTAAAAAGACGTTGATAGCGCCGTTTGTACTGGTCATCGCATTGCGCTGTGTACTGTGCCTTGCCGTGGCGCCGCTGTTGCGCGCCGATCCGCACGACATCTCGCTTGCCATCGTCAACCTTGACGATGGCACCACCACGCCCGTTGGCGCGGTGAACGCCGGCGAAGTACTGGCCAGCCAACTGACCGGCGAAGAGTCGCAAGCCGCGCAGGAAAGCACCGAAACCCTGGCGAAGCTGACGGCGATGAAGGCAGCAGCCGCATCCGGAGCCGCGGCGGTCCCGGATACCGCAAGCGCACAAGCTGCCAGCGGTGCCGAGACCGATGACGCTGACGCCACCAGCGCCGCCACTTCCGCAAGCTCGTCCATGGCCGACGCGCTCACCTGGGCAACGCTCGACAGCGAAGCCGACCTCGACCAACGCCTCGAGGACAACAGCCTGTTCGACGGCATCGTCATCCCGGCCGACTTCACCGCGCGACAACTTGCCGCCGCAAGCAATCCAGCCGACAAGCCGCAGCTGACCGTGTACCTGAACATGGGCAAAAACCCGCAGGTGGCGAACTCGCTGCAAACCGCCATGGCGCAAAGCCTGGCCAGCGCCGGCATTGACGCCGACATTCAGATGGTCAACACCGCCGACGTGGGCGGCGGCATGATGGCGGGGCTTATTGCCGCGCAGATGATGGTGATGCCGCTGCTGGTCATGACGCTGAGCAGCTCGATCGTGCTGTCGCTGCTGACGTGGCGCCGCGACGCGTGGGACCTTCGCGCGCGCAGCCCGTGGTTGGCGGCGGGCACCCAGGCGGCCTTCATCGTTGCGCTCTCGGCGCTTATTGCGGCGTTTGCCCTGCTCATCGACGTGGCAGCCGGCGGCCTTGACCTACCGGCGGGGCAACTGTTCTGCTGGCTGTGGCTTGGCTGCGCCTGCGTGATGCTGGCGTTCGTCGGACTGACCGACGCATGCCTACCGGTGGGCGCGCTGTTCGCCATCACCGTGTTCGCCGTTGACATGGGCACCGCCATGCTGCCGGCCGAGCTTACGCCTACATTCTGGGCCGACTGGGTGTTCCCGTGGGCGCCGCAAGCGCACCTGGGTCAAGGCGTGCGCACCATCGTCTACTGTGGCCAAAACCCCGGCATGGCCGACGCCGGCCCACTTATGGTCTTCGCCGTCATCGGCATCGCCGCCCTGCTGCTGGCCGCAGGCCTTGCGACCGCGAAAAGCGCGAAAGCAAAAGACACCGCGCCCGCCGCAGCATAGCAAGCATTTCCATCCCTAGTAGCTGTGCTGCACTTCCCGGCTGTGGATTTGCGGGGTCATTTTGCGCAGGATTTGGTCGGGGCCGGTGGTCCAAGCGGGATCGGGCATGGGATAGCGCTCCGTTTTGCCGCCGGCCAGCACATCGGTGGGCACGCACGTCGAGCTGACGATGGCGCCAGCCGGGCAAATGTCCTGGCACAACCCGCAATGCACGCATTCGGCAGGGTAATGTTCCACGCCGCCGTGGCCACCTTCGCCCACGTACTTTTGCAGCGCGCCCGTGGGGCAAAACACGGCGCATATTTTGCACGACCGGCATTTCCCCATGTCGATGGTGATATGACCCCACAACCGCGTATCAAGCTCGACAGTTGCGGGCTTGCCGCCCAAGTCAGCCAGCGCATCAAGCAGCGCATGGCGGCGCAACGGCACGAAATGCGGCAGCGTGCCATCGGCCTGCACGTGCGCGGGGCGGACAGCAGGTCGCGCCCGCAGCGGTTGTTCGCCATCAACGGCAACGACCTGGGGCAAGCCCGCGCATCCTGCAGCGCTATCCTGCTCAGCTGCGACCTGTTCGACATCATATACGCAGGTCAATCCCCACGCCTCGATAAGCTTCTCCATGGTTTGCCGCACCAATTCAATGCTGGCGAAGCCGTTTTCGCGCGGGCAACCTGCGCATTCGCCATGCAGCAAGCGCACACGTTGTGCGCCGTCGGCGAACAGGCTCATGACTAGCGACTCCTCCATGCGGCTGAGACACACGAGCTCGATAGCGCCCGCCGCCGCACACGCGCCGGGCGCTTCCGCAATAGCTCGATGGCACGCGAACGTTACCATCGCGCTCTCGTCGACCATGCCATCCAACGCGTGCCGCGCCGCCGCAAGCAGCTGCGCGTCAGCCGGGTGGCGCGCCTCGATTGCGCAGGTGGGACACACCGTCGCGCATGTTCCGCATCCCACGCATAGCGCCTCGTTCACCACCAGCACGCCATCGCGAAACGCAAGCGCCCCCGACGTGCACGCAACCGCGCACTGCGCGCAACTCGCATGCCGATGCCGCACGCGCGCGCACCGCTCGGGGTGCACCGCTAGTCCAAAGCCCTCCAGCCTCTCCAAGCGTCCCATGGCCACATCAACCGTTACAACCTCATCCATCGCCAAGCCCCCATTCTCGACGTTATTTATCCTTGTCCTCGTTCACCTCGTCGCCCTTCGCCAGCACGGGGAACGTGATGGCGTGCGCAGGGCACGCGTCGGCACATTCGCGGCACTTCGTGCAGTTTGCCGCCGCCGCTTCCGAAAGCTCGGGCCGCCGCACGTCAATGTGCTCTTGACACGCCTTTGAACAGGCGAAACACTTCGTCCCCTTGCTGCTAAACAAGCACGTGGCGTTGTTCACATGCGGGCGAAGTGTGCGATTCGCGCCCGATACCAGCGAGATGAGCGCACCAAGCGGGCAGAACTTGCCGCACCATTTGCGCAGGAATACCACCTCGACCAGCAGCACCAGCGGCACCGCCACAACCGCCCATGTCACGTCGCCGAACGCGAACAGGCGCATCACCAACAGCACCGTAGCGAACGTCAGGCCCACCGGGCAGATCAGGCAGAACACCGGGAACCCGAAAATGGCCGCCGATGCCAGCGCGCCGATCAGCACGCCAAACCGCGAATCGAACCGCACGCGATGCGCGCCTGCAGGCTTATCGGAAACTTCCTCAACAACGCTAGCCGCATCCGTGCCAATAGGTTTCGCCAACTCGTCGCTCGCCGCCACCGCCTTCGCCGCTTTGCGGCCACGGCCCAGCTTCACGCCGGGAATCAGGCGTTGTAGCGTGGGCATGGGGCAAATCCAGGCGCAGAACACGCGGCCAAGCAGCACAATCAGCACGATGACCAGCACAAACGACAAAAACGCACGAGGCACGAACGTCTTGGCCGCCACAAGGCTTTCCAAGTACCCCAGCGGACACAGCACGGAAAACGCGTCCCAACCGAACGCGCTCAGGTTGCCAAGCCCAAACGCGGTGAAGTACCCAATGGCCGCCAAAATCAGCACCGCAAACGTCACGATCGTGCGCAGGGTGCGCGCCTTCAGCTTCTTCATGACGCCCTACCTTTCCAGCGCCTGCACGGTGATGGCGCGCGCCGTCATGTGCTTGTTGTTCTCGTCTTGGCCGATCGACGTGCTTTCCAGGCTCACGCACGCCTGCTCGCACGCGCCGCAGCCGTTGCACAGCCGCTCGTCAACCACCGGCCGCTTGTTGCTGTCGAACGAGATGGCCCCCAGCGGGCACGCGTTCAGGCAGATGGTGCAGCCTTTCAGGCGCCACGCCAAGCACCAGTCGTGGTTGATGGTTGCGCAGCCCAGGCGCATGGTGTCGAACGTGGAGCCCGCCGGCAAATCGAGCGCGCCCGAGGGGCACACCTGTGCGCAGCGCGGGTTGCCGCCGGCGGCCGAATCGCAATGATCGCACCAGCCCACCAGGTCGCCGAGCTGGGCTTTCGAGCGCGAGAAACTCAGCCGCGGCGTGCGCACGCCCACAACGCCGTCCTCGATGTGCGCCGGCGCGATCACGCCGTTCGGGCACACCTCCATGCATTTGCCGCAGCGAATGCACATGCCCAGCAGCCGGTCAGCGTCCTGCCCGCCCGGCGGGCGCACCAGCGCGGTTTGCGGAGCGAACTTCACCAGACCCAACGCCAGCATGGCCGCGCCGCCCGCACTTCCCAGCACGAACCCGCGCCGGCTCACGCCGCCGGCAGGTCGCTTAGATTCGCCCGCTTGACCAGCGGAAACGCCGCCACCTTCGGATGGGGAAGCGGAAGCAGAAGCACCCGCCACCCCAGCCGCCGACGCATCACCGATTCCAGCCTCACGCGGTGCAGCATGCAAGTCGCCAGCAACCGCAGCCTCCGGCGCGCTCACGCCGCCGGCATCGTCTTTCGCGGCCATGATCACGCCACCTGGTCTTCCGCAGGCGCGGGCTCGTCGCCCTCCGCAGCAGGCGCGCCTTCGCCATGCAGCTGCGCCTCGACCTCAAGTTCCTCAGCGAGCACCTCGTCCAAAAACGCCTTGTCCTCGGCCAAAAAGCCGCGCGTCAGGTGCGCCAGGCCGCGATACAAATCGCTCTGCGCGAACTCCAACATGGCATCGGCCAGAAAACCAATCCACCCCAGCAGATGGTCATCCAGGAAATGATGCTGCGCTATCAGCGCCGTCGCCGTGGTCGCCATGTCGCCCGCCTTGCACGCTTTCGCCGCACGCTCGCTCATGACCTGCATGTATTCCAGCTCGCAGGCAATATGATCCTCGCCCGCCTTCCACAAGTCGCTGCTTTCCAGGCCTGCCGCTCGATACACCGCCAGCACCTCGTCGCGCGCGTCCTGCATGATGAGGCGATCGGCCGACGTGTGCACGCTCTCGTTCGGATACGCCGCCGCATGGCCCGTGGTGTTCGACCCAATGAACACACGCAGGTAATCGCGGCTTGCATCCTCAAGCGTGCGCTCCCACGTATGGCTTAAAAACGAGTGCAGCAGCTTGTAGCCCGCGTCAACGTCGGCGTTTCCCGTGTTCACGGGGCAGCGCATGCGCCGCAGCTTCGCCAGATACTCCGCGTCAAGCTCGCAGCGGAACAGCCGCGCCAGCATGCTGTACGTCGAAACGCGACTATCCAAAATCGCCGAAACCGTCATATCCTTCGCCATCGTAATCCCCCTTATAACGCGCGCGAACGAAAGCGCCCGCGCATCTCGTCCATTCCGAACAGAGCACCTACTGCGCCGCTGCCGCCAGCGCTTCTTCGATCATGTCGCGGCCAACCTGCGTGGTGCACCAACCGCCGCGCCACTCAAGCGCGCCCTTGCGCTCCAAGCGACCGACGAAATAGCCGGAATACCGGCGCGGCTCCTCAAGCAGCGGGCTGTCGTTGACCAGGCGGTCAATCTCCTTCGCCGAGCGCCCACCCTCTTCGCAGCAGAAATCGAGAATCTGGTGGTAGATGTCCAGGTACTGCGGCTCGGCGGCCAGCAGCTTGCGGATCTCGCCGGCATCGTCCTGCTCGTCGACCACCTCAAGCCCCTCGGGCGTGGCCACCCACAAGCCCGGACGCTCGTCGGCAACTTCCAGAAACTCCAGCTCAACGGTCTCTTCGCCGTCGAAATATTGCTCGGAGCGAAGCACCGGCTCCGCATCCGCCGCACCAGTGGCAACATCGGCAGCACCCGCCACGGCAGCGCCAACCACACCCGTAGCAACGCCCACCGCCGCTCTAGCGGAAGAAGACGCCGCGCCCGAAACCGCTCCAACTGCAACATCCGACCCCGCAACCACAGTCTCGGCAGCCGCATCATCCATCCCAGATTGTGCATCGGCCTCACCAGCCACGCCGCCTGCCGCCTCGTCGACCGCAATCTCGTTGCCTTCGTCATCCAGCAGCATGTAGCGAAGCGCACCGGCCTCTTCCAAAAGCTCGCGGAACACCACGGGCGAGTAAATGGAGAACCCATAGCGCAGCAACTCCTCGGTGCGCACATCCATTTCCGCGCCGGTTTTCGGCTCGCGCGCATAATCGACCAACGTCAACATCACACAACGCTGACCAGGCGTTTCCTTCAGCAAATCGCGAAACCGCTCCTGCGCGGTGCGCGTATCCACCGCCGGAGCCGCAGCCGCTTTCGGGGCAGCCTCCTCAGCAGTAAGCGGCGCGCCCACCGTCACCTGCGCCGCAGCCTCGGGGTCGAAATCGCCATCGGGCCCATCGTCAAACGGATCGAACAGCGCGTCCTCATCGAACAAATCGCGAACATCAGCTTCCATAACAACCTCCTACCTCGAACCATCTCCCCCATTCACCTGCGCAAACACGAATCCCCTTCGCGCGCGCCTGGCCAGGACGGGGTTTCCCTGCGGGGTACGGGTTGTCGATGGATGAGGTAGAGGGAACAACCCGCCCCCGCAGAAAAACCTTTCCCACCAAGCACGTGACGCAAGCTTCAATCGATCCCTCTTGATTTCGCGTTCCGAGTCCCGGAAGGGTTTTCGGCGACTGGAACACAAAAATTCTTTTATTAATAGGATTGACTGAGCGCAGCGCACGAGCGAAGCGAGCAGCGGAAGGGGGAGCTTTCGCGCCGTCACGGCCCGCAGCGCCGAACGGGTCGGCTCACGCTTTTCCCAAGTCAACAGTCAGTCCGTCCATGATGTTGTTCACCGTGCGCAT
>OLOX01002560.1_pt1 | contig 14921 bp, 10 predicted proteins | sample 1672091 | NCBI WGS metagenome assembly OLOX01 (sample SAMEA3136644, study PRJEB25190) | human gut metagenome | reverse complement strand
AGGTAGTGGGTTTCCGCCTATGGCAAACGAAAGGATTTTATTTATGAAGAAAAGAGAAATCCCTGTAATGAATGTCGGTATCTCACTTATCATTTTAATTTTTATGAATATTTGCCTTGCTGCATTTGCTGTTCTGTCTCTGGAAAATGCAGTTTCAGACTATTCTCTTAGTAAAAAGACAGCAAAGCATACCACACAATATTACGAGGCAGTGAATAATGTGCAGGAGCAGCTGGCGAAGAAGAATCAGGAACTTCGGGAAAAAGCAGAAACAAAAACTACAGAGGCTAAGAGTAGTCAAAAAAAAGCAGAAATAAAAACTGCGGAGACTAAGAGTACCGAGAAAAAGATAAAAGTGAAAACTGTAAAGAATATGCAGAAGCAGTCTCAGAAGGATATTAAAAAAGTTGCGAAAAGCCAGATAAAGTTGACAGAAAGCGTTTCAAAGAGCCAGCAGCTCGTTGTTACATTACAGCTAGATGAAACAGGAGGTTATCCACAGTATTACATACAAAAATGGAAACTTTGCTCATCAGATGACTGGCAGGCCGATGATTCTCTGGATGTATATCAGAGTGGCGAATAACATTATAACATTGGAGGGGAGACGAAATGGGAATACAGGAATATTTACAGGAAGCAACGGGAAAGGGTGCATCTGATTTATTTATCGTAGCCGGATTACCTTTAACTTATAAAATTAATCGAAAGATGATAAGGGTGGGGGATCGTCTGATGCCAGAAGATACCCGTAAGTTAATAGAAGATATTTATGTGATTGCACAGGAAAGAAAGATAGAAACATTAGAGAAAAATGGAGATGATGACTTTTCCTTCTCTATTCCAAACTTAGGAAGATTCCGTGTTTCTACTTACCGTCAGAGAGGCTCTCTGGCAGCAGTAATCCGTCTGATTGCATTCCGGCTTCCAAATCCACAAGAGCTTAGTATCCCATCTCAGATTATGCAGCTTGCAGAATACAGAAAGGGTCTTGTTCTTGTAACAGGTTCCGCAGGAAGTGGAAAGTCTACAACACTTGCCTGTCTGATTGAACAGATTAACAGCACGAGGGAAGAACATATCATTACATTGGAAGACCCTCTGGAATTTTTGCATCGTCATAAAAAGAGTATTGTAAGCCAGCGTGAGGTGAGTTCTGATACAGAAAGCTATAAAGTAGCGCTCAGGGCTTCTCTTCGTCAGAGCCCCGATGTTATCCTCCTTGGAGAGATGCGTGACTATGAGACTATTAATATTGCGATGACAGCCGCAGAAACGGGACATCTTGTTTTTTCTACACTTCATACACTGGGGGCAGCCAACGCGGTAGACCGAATTATTGATGTATTTCCGGCTAATCAGCAAAGACAGATTATCGTACAGCTTGCCTCCGTACTGAATGCGGTTGTTTCCCAGCAGCTTTTACCAGATAAAGAAGGGAAACTCATTCCGGCATTTGAACTTATGACAGTCAACCGTGCGATTAAAAATATGATTCGAGATAATAAAGTGCATCAGATAGATGGACTCATCGGTTCTTCTGGGCAGGAGAAAATGTTCTCAATGGATTCGTATATTACAAAGTTATATAAAGAAGGGAAAATAACGAGGGAGACGGCACTGGATTATGCAACGGCTCCGGAATTAATGGCACAAAAGCTTTTAGAGCGTGTTTGAAAAATCATTCCAGCAACCTGCACGCCTCAATTTACGGTATATTTTGCCTTCATTCAGTTGACGTAGCCCGCTACGCCGCCCTCATTCAGGCGAAATCTCCCGCAAATTGCGACGCACATCTTGCAGAAAGCATTTTTCAAACACGCTCCAGGCATGTCTGAAAAATGTTTTTTAAACATTTTCTGGGTGAAGGGAATCTCAGTTATATGTATTTATATATATAATAGGGATTTTTTATGTTATTTTTCTTTTGAAAAGTGCTTCGGGATAAGGAGGGACGGTTTTGAAGAGCGGAAATAAAAAGGGAATTCTCTTACTAATATTTATCAGCATTATTTTGTGTGTGGCCTGTCTTATAGAGTATGCCCTGCTTTCCAGCAGCCGGGAGCAGAACCGGAAGCTGCGATCGGGTCAGGTGCAGGCAGAGAACAGCAGAAAAGCGACTGCCGCAAAGAAAAAGCAGGAACTGGCGGGAGATGGTGTAAAAGCGCATGGAAAGCTTTCTGTGAAAGGAATTGATCTGACGGATAAAAACGGAGATAAAGTGCAGCTCCGGGGTATGAGCAGTCATGGGCTTTTATGGTATCCAGAATACACCAATTATGCCTCGATTTATGAGACAAAGAAGCATGGAGCAAATATGTTTCGTATTGCGATGTATTCAGATGATGGAAATGGAAATGGAGGATATATTCAAAATCCAGAACTTAGCTGGAAGCTGATGCAGGCAGCGATAGAGAATACATTAGCAGCAGATATGTATGCAGTTGTAGACTGGCATGTGCTCCGGGAACAGAATCCACTTCATAATGTTGATAAGGCAAAGGAATTTTTTTCAAAAGTTTCTGCTCTTTATGGAGATGAAGCAGGGGTAATCTACGAAATCTGTAACGAACCGAATGGAGACACTACCTGGGAAGACATTGTAGAATATGCCAGTCAGGTAATCCCTGTGATTCGGGAGAATGCTTCAGATGCAGTTATTTTGGTGGGAACACCGGATTACAGCTACTCGATTACAAAGGTAAAAAAAGATGCATTGCCATATTCTAATCTAATGTACAGTTATCATTTTTACGCAGGGCAGTATGACAGTGCCTATAAAAATATGATAGAAGATTGTCAGAAAGATGGAATTCCAATTTTTGTATCTGAGTGGGGAATCAATACAGAACAGGGAGGACAGGATGCGCTAAAGCAGGGAACAGAATTTGCCGATTACTTAAATCAGAATGGAATCAGCTTTGCCGCATGGTCATTGTGTAATAAAGACGAGGTGTTTTCTTCCTTAAAGCCAGAATGTAATAAATATGTAAGCTGGAAAGAAGAAGATTTTACAGAGGTCGGAAAGATTTTATTTTCTGCCTTAAAGGGAGATAAAAAGTGAATTTTGAATTTAGAGAGATAAGAAGTTTGCAGGCAGAAGGCTTGCCAGGACGAACAGGAAGGTTATTATTCTAAATTGTTATTATAATTGATAGAAATAGCAGCTGGAGAAGGTGAGGACAGACATATGGAGAAAAAACAAGGTGGCACAAAGAAAAAGAATACAGGATGGAATAAGTTTTTTATTATCCTCACAATGATTTTTACATTAGATTATCTGATCTGGCGAATCTTTTTTACCATACCGAAAGAAGAGGGTATAGTATCCATCGTTTTCTGGGCAATTCTTCTTCTTGCAGAATGTGTGGGACTGCTGGAGATGGCAGTACATTTTTATAATATGTACGACTATGACCGGATAAAATTACACCCACCTTACATGAAAAAAGAAGATTTTCCGGAAGTTGATATATTTATTCCAACAATTAATGAAGAGGTTCCGCTGTTAGAAAAAACATTGATTGCCTGCAAGCAGATGGAATATCCAGACCCGAATAAGGTTCATATTTATCTCTGTGATGATGGGAATCGTCAGGAAGTGAAGGAACTGGCAGAAAGATTGTACATAAATTATATAACGCGGGAAGAGCATAAGGATGCCAAAGCCGGCAATTTAAATCATGCCTTGCAGCTATCCCAGTCACCTTATATTGCAGTATTTGATGCAGATATGATGCCAAAGAAAAAGTTTCTTATGAAGACAATCCCGTGGTTTGGTAAGGAAAGGACAGGCTTTGTCCAGACTCCGCAGAATTTCTGTTATCCAGACTTGTTTCAGTATAATCTTTATGCTGCAGATCACATTCCAAATGAGCAGGATTATTTTTATAAAGTAGTGCAGGTGGCGAAAAATAAGTCAAATAGTGTTATTTTCGGAGGGTCTAACGCTGTACTTTCCCGAAAGGCATTAGAAGAAACCGGTGGTTTTGTTACCGGTGTTGTCACGGAAGACTTTGCGACAGGGATTGAAATTGAAAAGAAAGGATATAAGGGCATTGCCATTCCTGAAGTGCTCGCAAGTGGGATGCCGCCAATGACATTTAAAGAACTGGTCGGACAGCGAAGAAGATGGGCAAAAGGCTGTATACAATCTGGAAGAAAGACCCATTTCCTGTTTTCAAAGGAATTAACTTTTTTACAGAAGTTAAATTACCTGACGGCAATCAGCTATTGGTACACACCCGTAAAACGGCTCATCTATTTTATGGCACCGTTACTTTTCGCATTTTTTGGAATCATGATAGTGAAATGCCGCCTGTATCAGGTGTTTCTGTTCTGGCTGCCAATGTATATCTCCGGAAATATCTGTATGCGTCGCTTTTCAAGAAATATCCGTACAACAAAATGGACAGATATTTATGAAACCACATTGGCACCATGGCTTTTGCCGACCGTTCTTGCAGCAGGTATTGGAAAGACAGAGAGCCTTTTTCGAGTAACCGATAAATCAACGGAAACAGAGAATAACAGTGCATTTCGTTATACCATACCGTACCTTTGCGGAATCACACTTTCGATTATTGGTATTGTGCGGCTGGTTGGTTTATCTGGAAGAGAGCAGACATTTACTTACTGCGTTATTCTTTTCTGGCTGTTTTTAAACCTTTATTTCATGGTAATGGCACTATATATAGCCGCTGGCAGAAAGATAAAGACAGATTACCAGATACAGAATATATCTGCTGGGGCAATCTTTACATTGGAAGCAGAAATGCAAACAGAAATAAAAGCAGAAGCAAAATTGAAAGCAAAAATGCAAACAGAATCGAAAGGACAATCGCGCATAAAGAGATACACAGCACAGTGTAAGGGCTTTTCCGATCACTTTGTTTTAGTAGAAATTCCGTTACTAAAAGACAGTGATATAAAAGATACGAAGGAAAGAAAAGAGAATACAGGGAAAGAACTCAAAAAAAGAGAAGACGGGAAAAAAGAATCTGAGAGAAAAGAAGTCACAGTAAAAAAGGGTGGGAGAGAAGAATCGAAAGGAATTAACAGAGGAGAAATCGCAGAGAACTCTCTTTTGAAGGGAATTATTTTTCTAAAAGAAACAGAAATCACACTTTGCCTAAAGAGAGGACTTCTTCAAAACAGCGATAATAGGCAATATTTATTTGAAATAGACTGGACAAATATAGATACTGACACACGTTGCTGCTATATGAATTTCCTGTATAACCGTGCACCGGTACTTCCACAGGAATTAAAAAGAAATGGAATATTTGATGAATGTATAACCGCGCTCATTTCTCGTCTGACAAACGAGTGAGAATAAAAAACATTAAAAAATGAATGGTACTTGCACAATTTTTCATGTGATGAATTTGATGAGTACATTCAAAAGAAAAGGAGGAGTAGCATGAAACAAAAACTAATGAGTAGCATAGGAGGATGCCTGTTGCTTGCATTCCTGCTGTTAGCCTTCCCGATAAGAGGACAGGCGGCAGATCCTATCATAGTTACAGATGATGACAATGGGGTGAAAGTACAGTACGAATTAAGCAAGCGTGGGGATTCTGCGGATACTTACAGTGCTGTGATCAGCTTTGCTGATGAAGACGCAACACCTGAAAAATTGCATATTAAGTCTAAAGTAAAAGATGCAAATGGGACTTCTTATGAAATCAGAGACATTAAAAGCGTTGCCTATAAGGATAGTCTTGAATCAGTGAAGATTGAAGAAGGCATCACATCAATGGCTGAAGGAGTCTGGGGAAAAGGGTATGCTGACAGTGATACCGTCACGATTTCCTTTCCATCTACATTAGAAGATGTAGAAGACGGTTTTCTGAACTGGGATAAGCATTCGGATTCCGTTATCGTTCCAACGTGGCTATCTAAAATGAAGCCGGAAAATGGGGTTGTATATGCAGGGAAAGTAGCAGTTTATGTGCCAGAGGCAGAAAAAGTATCGGAAATTACTTTTAAAGACGGATGTACAAAGATTGCACACAAAGCACTTTTCAAAAATACAGATGTTAAGAAAGTAAATATCCCGGCATCCGTCAAAGCAATCGGTGGGGCAGCATTTGCCGGCTGTACGAATCTTTCACAGGTGAACTTTGCGGCAGATGCACAGATAGAAGATTTGGATTGGAGAGCATTTTATGACTGTACAGCATTAACTTCTATTAAAATTCCGGACAGTGTAACTCGGATTGGAACAGAAACTTTTTCCGGCTGTACCAGTCTGGCAACAATTGATATTTCAAAAGAGAGCAAACTTACAAAGATAGAATATGGAGCATTTGGGTATTATCCATATAAAATTGATTTAAAGAGCCTTGGTAACTTTTATGATATAAATCCATCTGGCCCCTCAACAAGTGCTCAGGGAGTAAAGGTGAAAGAAATTTATCTTCCGAAAGAATCAATTAAAAACTATGGAGGAGGATCGGCAGCAGGGCTTTTTGCTGGCTGTACCACTTTAGAAAAAGTAACGATAGGAAGCTCTGGAGATGCAAAAGCAGAATTAACAAAAGCAGAATTACCATATGAAATGTTTGCCGGATGTACTAATTTGACAACGGTTAATATGGATAAAAATGTAAAAACGATTGGAACAGCAGCCTTTGCTGAATGTACTGGTTTAAAATCTATTGATTTAACAGAAGTAAAAGAGGTTATGTCCTATGCTTTTATAAAAGCCGGATTGTCAGAAGTAACGATTCCATCTTCTGTAGAAAAAATTGGTGCAATAACTTTTGGCGGCTGTACCAGCTTAGAAACAATGACTTTGGAAAGCCGATTGTCTGGAGAGGATTTGGGGTTCAGAAAAATGGTGAGCATTTTGGGCAATTTTTCCTATGTGAAGGGTGAGTATTCTTATAATATGCATACCAGCAGCGAGCAGGTAAATAATCCGATAAGAAGCAATGAAGAATTCAGAGAAAAATATCCAGGACAGACAGCGATAAAGACTTTAATTATAAAGAATGATGGAGAGGGGACTGCATTAGATAACAGCAGTGCTTTTGCGGCACATCTTGTTTCATTAGAGAACGTAACACTTCCAGAGGGAATGAAGACAATCCCGAGTGGAGCATTTAAGCAATGCTTTAGTTTAAAAAAGGTTGTTCTTCCATCAAGTATAGAAACAATTGGAAATAATGCATTTGATTCTGATGTTAATCTTGATATTGATTTTACAAAACTTACAAATCTGACTTCGATTGGAAGCCAGGCATTTTCTATAATTAATGCCAATGGAGGAAATTCTGTTGGTGGAAGTTATGACAAAAAATATACAGATGAAATTACAGATAATGGTGGAATAAAAAATATTATTTTGTCAGAGTCCGTAAAGACAATTGGAAGTGGTGCATTCTTTGGACAAAGAAATGTAAAGAAAATAGTAATTCCAGAGAGTGTAACATCTATACAAGGACAAGCTTTTCAGATGATTCCGGCTCTGGAAGAGTTAGAAGTTTATGCTTCGCTTGATAAGGTCAGTGGCAGTAGCTTTAATGAGGTATTCTGGAGCAATACACGAAACGACAGTACGATTACAGGTAAATTAAAGAAAGTTATACTCGGTGAGAGCTATTCGGCAACTGGAAAAATTGGTTCTGCTTTATTCTATGGATTAGATTTTGATGAAATTGATATCCAGATGAACAATATTCAGAATCTTGGAAGTTCTATGTTCATGAAAAATACCAGACTGAAATCTTTTACCGTTCCTAAAACAGTAAAAGTAATCAATCAGGCAGCATTTTATGAGACAACAGCACTGAAGGATATAACAATTCCTAAGAATGTTCAGACAATAGATGTAGAAGCATTCCGAAAGAGTGGATTAGAGAAAATATGGATTTTGAATAAAGATCTTGTAATCAAAGAACCAACAACAGAAGATGTTACAGAAGAGGAATCAGCATCAAAAACAAAAGTTTATATATATAATCCAAAAGAGACAGTTGAAGACTTTATTGCTATTCCTAAAAATGTCACAATTTATGGATATGCAGGTTCTACAGCAGAAGCTTATGCACAGAAAAATGGTAATAAATTTGTTGTAATAAATCCGGAGAATAAAGTAATCTTTGATTCTGTGGGAGGAAGCAAAGTAGAGGAACAGACCATAGAATGCGGAGAATTTGCTAAGAAACCGGCAGATCCGGCAAAGGAAGGGTATACTTTCAAAGGCTGGTATACGAATAAAGAATGTACGAATGCATTTGACTTTGATAAAGATAGTATCAAGGAAGAAACAACTCTCTATGCAAAATGGGAGAAGAACCCTTCCAGTAAACCAGAAACAAAACCAGCAATAAAGAAAAATGCAAAAGTTACCAGAGGAAAATATATTTATAAAGTGACTAGCGTAACTAAAAAACAAAATGGTAATGTACAAGTTTGCGGATTTGCCAAAGGAAAGAAAGCAGCGACAATAGTAATTCCATCGACAATAACAATTAATGGAAAGAAATTTAAAGTTACATCGATCGCACCAAAAGCTTTCTTGAAGAACAAAACAGTAAAGAAAGTTGTTATCGGCAATAACGTAAAAGTTGTTGGAACAAAAGCCTTTTATAATGCAAAGAAACTACACACAATAACAATCGGTAAGAATGTTACAACAATCAAGAGTCAGGCATTTGGAAAACTTCCAAAGCTTAAAAAAGTAGTAGTGCGTAGTAAAAAGCTTAAAAAACTTAAGAAGATAAAGAAAAAAATCTTCAAACCAGTAAAGCATAAATTCACGATCAAATAGTGTTTACTAAACACGTGAATGTAAATTCGCTGATTTAACTAAAAAAGCAGTGAAAGAAATCCCTGTTATATGTATTTATATATATATATAACAGGGATTTTTATGTCATTTTTTGTCTTGAAGAATGGTTTAGAAATGGTAGAATAATTATATGGATTTACAAAAGGGAAGGTCAGAGAAGACAAGTCTCTGGAAAGTAAATACAGAGAAGGAGTATCACGAAGAGAAAGGCAGGGAGACATGGTTTCGTCATATGCAGCTTTTGGAATAGTATTTATGTTCTTTTGGGGAATTTATTATTTATGCAATAAAAATAATTGCGTAGAGTATTCTCGCATAGAACTGCTGTTATTTTATATTTTTACGAGAATTGTCCCCGTTCTCATGATTCCTGAACGAAAGACAGAGATATGGATTCTTCTGTTATTAGAATGGATTATTTTTGGATTGCTAAGCTACTATCTTTATTCAAAGAAAACTGAAAAAGTTTATATGCGTGTGATCGCTTTTTATCTGTTTTGCCCATTGTCTATTCTCTTTATTCTTTCGGGAGATAGTACGGGAATGTGTCTGTCCGTTTTGGGTATTTTGCTTCTTTGTATGGCAGACCGATATGTGAAGAAAAAAGGAGGGACTCTTCTGCAATTTGTGACAGAATATTTTCTGTTAAATATTGGGATGCTGGGGTGGATTGTGGCAAAAAAAGTAAAGGGGCAGAGGTTTGAAGATATTTTTTCAAAAGAGACTGTACCCATATTATATAGTATCTCAATAGTTTTGATATTTTTAGCATTAGGAATATCAACATATAAAATTATAAGCGGGAATTTTGGAAGTAAAGGAAGTAAAGTTAGTAAAGTCTTTTCTGATGTAGACAAGAGAAAGAAAGAGAAACCTTTTAACAAAGTGGAAATAGATAATATAGAACAGGTGGAAGGATGGAGCAGTGTAAAGGCTGTTAGGAAGAGAAGATTTAGTACAAGAGATATCGTGCTGATGTTAGTAGTGACAGGCATATTTGCTGTACTCGTTCTTTTTCGCTTAGGAAGTCATCGTGTACCGGAAACATATCAGGACTTTAAGGTTGGGGAGAAAGGCCAGAACGAAATCATACTGAATTTTAATGGCAAAGTGAACCTTTCAAAAATCTATATTTATCTTGGGTATAATTCCAAGCGGAGCATTTCTTTTTCATGCTGGGATGAAGCCAGTAAGGGGTGGAATGTATTGGATGCTAATCATAACATAGAAAGTGCTTTTGCTTGGAATGAGGTAGACTTTAATAACAGAGAATTTACTTCACTTGGAATGGTTTTAATGGAAGGGGAAGCACGTATTCATGAGATTGTATGCGTGGATAGTAATGGGAATAGGGTTTTCCCGTCTAATGCGGACAATTATCCAAATTTATTTGATGAGCAGGGGTTGTTTCCGGGGATAAGGACGTATTATGATCAGAGCATGTTTGATGAAGTATATCACGCACGTACCGCGTATGAATTTTTGCATCAGCTTCCGATTTATGAGAATACACATCCACCACTTGGAAAAACAATAATTTCTATTGGAATCAAAATATTTGGAATGAATCCATTTGGCTGGAGAATTATGTGTGCTATTGCGGGAATATTGATGATGCCGCTCATGTATCTTCTGGCATTTTATATGTTTCGAAAAACATCAACTGCATTTTTTGCAGCAATAATATTAGGTACAGGTTTTATGAACTTTGCGTTGGCAAGAATCGCAACGTTAGATATAATTGTAGCATTTTTTGTATTGCTTATGTTCGCCCTTATGTTTGGATTTGTAAAAGCACTGGAGAAAGGGAAGAGTTTAAAAATACAGTTTTTATGGCTATTTCTCTGCGGGCTTGCAATGGGTGTTGCAATATCTGTTAAATGGACGGGAGTAAATCAGAATACACATTTATAATATAATAATTTAAGCAGGAACCCAATACTTACCAGAAGTATTGGGAACAAAAAGAGAGAGATCTGTGGATGTTTATCTTTCCGCACACTAATGTTTTGTGAAGTCTCTCTCTTTTGTTAAAAAACGCAATACATTATCAGGGGATGAATTGTAAATGAAAAATGTAGAACAAGAGGTTAAGAGCTGGATTGAAAAGAAAATAATATATATTGCATTTATTGCGATATTTTTATTGGGAATTGCAGTCAGAATTATGCTGCGAAAGTTTGTATCAAGGGATGCCCAAATATTTTTGCTTCCATGGTATGAAGAAATCAAATCTAATGGAGGAATAAGTAGTCTTGGAAAACAAGTTGGAAATTATAATTTATTATATCAGTTTTTTATTGCAATATTTACTTATTTACCAGTAAATCCGTTGTATTTATATAAAATTTTTTCCATAATATTTGATATTGCATTAGCAATAATGGGAGGAATCTGGGCAAAAAATATATGGAAGAAAAATTCTTTGGAATGTTTTTTAATCTTTGGATGTATTTTTATGTTCCCTGTTGTAATATTAAATTCATCATTTTGGGCGCAATGTGATTCAATATATTGCTTTTTTTGTATTGTGACACTTTACTTATTATTTCAGAAAAAATATTGGCTGGCAATGTTTTTCTGGGGTGCTGCATTTTCATTTAAGCTTCAGGCAGTGTTTATTTTACCAATGATCATGTTAATGTACATAAAGAATAAAGACTTCCCATTAAAAAAGTTTGTTGGAAGTATTGTCTCAATAGTATGCCTTGCTTTGCCAGGGATACTAAATGGCAGAAATATTTTAGATATATTAAAAATATATTTTGGTCAGGTAAGTGGAGATGCCGATAGTATTTTTTATAATTATCCAGGAATTTGTAACATATTTATTAATGCGGATAGTGTATCAGACAATAGAATGTATATTAAGAGCTTGTGTTTGATATTAGCATTTTGTGTATTGGGAATGTTCTGCGTATGGGTAATATATCAGAAAATAGAATTTACAAGTTATACATTTACCTTCACAGCAGTTATTTTTTTACCAGGAATGCATGAAAGATATGGATATGTATATGAAATTCTGGCAATTTTACTTATGATATATGATAAAAGAACAATGTTTTTGAGTATAGCTTTGCAATTATGTACTGTAATTACTTATAGCAGCTATTTGTTTCAAAAAGGATACAATATTACAATAATGTCAATAATTAACTTTGCAATATATCTGATATATGTTTGGTATTATATTGTTAGATTAAAAAAAGAAAGCATTAAAGATTGCTGAGGAAGAAACAGGGATATAATTCAATTGTAAAAGGAAAATAGAAATATGAATAATGTATTGAATGAGGGAAAAGAGGATTTTTCTAAACCAATATTATGGATAGTAATCCCATGTTACAATGAAGAAGATGTGCTTCCAATCACAGCACCTATGTTTTTAGAACAGATTCAGACAATGATTTCAAAGAAAAAAATCAGTGCGAAAAGCAGGATTCTATTTGTAAATGATGGATCAAAGGATTCGACATGGGATATTATATGTAAGCTGGCACAGGAAGATGAACATTATATTGGAATTAGTCAGAGCAGAAACAGAGGGCATCAGAATGCTGTACTTGCGGGTTTGATGGAAGCAAGGGATGTTTGTGATATTACAATTTCCATTGATTGTGATGGTCAGGATGATATTACAGCAATGGAGAGGATGGCAGATGAATATTTAGCTGGAGCAGAAGTAGTATATGGTGTTAGAAGTAAGCGTGATACAGATACATTTTTTAAAAGGTTTACAGCAGAAAGTTTTTATAAACTTCTTGATAAGATGGGAGTAGAAACAGTTTATAATCATGCTGATTACAGATTGATCAGCGCGAGAGTATTGCAGGAGTTTGCAGGCTTTCAGGAAGTAAATATTTTTTTAAGAGGTATGATTCCGCTTGTGGGATATAAAAATGCTACTGTTTATTATGAACGTCACGAAAGAATTGCGGGAGAAAGTCACTATCCGTTGAGTAAAATGATTGCCATTGCAGTTGATGGAATAACCAGTTTGTCCGTCAGGCCTATTTCTATTATAACAGGAACTGGCTGTGTAGTGAGTCTTATTGGATTTGTGGGAATTATATGGGCTATTATAACAGCTATTCTTGGGAATGCGGTGGCAGGCTGGACATCTATCGTTTGTATTGTTTGTTTTCTTGGCGGTATTCAATTACTTTCGCTTGGAGTTATTGGAGAATAAATTGGAAAGATATATCTGGAATCAAAGCATCGTCCTCGATATATAATCAGTGAGAAAACATGGGAACCATATGAGAGGCATTATAAAGGATGACAAAGCCTCCGGCAGAGCGCAAAACCATTGTCCGATGGACAATGGTTTTGCACCGAGCGAAACGGAGAGTAGACTTGCAGAGATGTGCAGAAGAAGTATGTCATGCATTGCATGACGCGCATTTCACAGCAAGAATGTTGGAGGATTCTTGAAGTTGAGTTCGATATGCGAATTGCTTGTGATTGTTAAGAGAATCAAGTATAATATATTCTATAAAACTTTGACGGGAGGAATTTGCATGGGAAGTTATCTGAATCCGGGAAATTTTCGTTTAAAGGCAGTCTTCGCTCACACGAATACTCATTGATTCTCAAATTAAAGACGATACCGCATTAGGAAAGCTTATGCATGATTTTTCATGTACAAAACCGCAGGATATGTATTATAAGATTTTAGCAGACAGAGTGCGATACTTTAAGGAAGATAAGAAAGGAATTTTAACAATGTGCAGAGAAATGGAAAATATGCGTAGAGAAACGGCCCATGAAAAGTCAGTTGAAATCGCAAAGAAAATGTTATTATCACTTCTGAGATCTTTTTGCCTTACTATAAAATGCTTTTTATCATCAATTCATGTTATAATAAAATAATTAAGGAGGAAGATTTAATATGCAGCAACTATATAAAATCATTCCTGCAATCTGCACGTCCCAATTTGCGGTATATTTTGCCTTCATTCAGTTGCCGTAGCCCGGCTACGCCGCCCTCATTCAGGCGAAATCTCCCACAAATGTAACGTACATCTTACAGAAAACATTTTTCAAACACGCTCTAGTAGCCAAGATTATATAAGCTGCCAGGTCTTTTCTATCCCATATATACTTTCCAGAATATAAATTTAACGCAATTCCATCTTTTCAAGCATATAATTTTCATAAGACAACATTACACTATTGATGTTCTCCATTAATTCATTAATCCTACCAAGGATTTCATTATAACCTTTTGACGATAAAATCTCAGCCATCCAGAACGCATCACAGCCTTTGCGAATAGTCATAAGCTTATCGGCTGCTGTTTGGAATTCATGTACTGTGTCAGGATAGCGGACATAATTATCATCAATCAAATATTCATCTTCAATTTTATCTATTGCAGCCAAAATTTCTTCTCTCATATATCGTTCCTTCCTCTTTTATTCTTTTATCTTTCTATACAAAAAGCCCTATTCATGATACAATACCAAGGCTATCACCCCTAGACAGGTACAGGAAGGGGGTGTGTCCAATATGCAGCTGATTACATCGTTTATACTCTCTATCGTGGCAAGTATAGTCGCCTATTATATCTGCAAGTGGTTGGATGGAGATAACAAAAGGTAGCCAGCCAAGGGATTAAACCACCCTGCCCAAAACGGAATAAAAAAGCCCCCAGAATTGCGGATTCTCTGGGGGCTTTTTGTGATTGCCAATATGCGGCTTAATCACATCGTTTGCCTACTGGCATTATATCATATGCAATTTTCATTTTCAATATGTCTATCATCAAAAAAGGATTCGATTCCTTTTAATTTTTAAATAGCAGACTTATCAACATCTTCTGCAGGTGACATCCTCCCCACCTTTATGTGGAGAAAGATGTCGCTTTGTCGGATTTGCTTAATTCCCTTTTGTAATTCTTTTCCATTATTGCCCATCCTTTTTTTCTATATAGTAGTACACTAGATTTTATTATTTTATTTACCATAAAAAAGACTTGGTAGTTATAGAAGTAATGCCAAGTCCTTCTAGAGCGTGTTTGAAAAATCATTCCTACAACCTGCACGCCTCAATTTACGGGAGATTTTGCCTTCATTCAGTTGACGTAGCCCGCTACGCCGCCCTCATTCAGGCGAAA
>OLOX01002541.1_pt1 | contig 14988 bp, 19 predicted proteins | sample 1672091 | NCBI WGS metagenome assembly OLOX01 (sample SAMEA3136644, study PRJEB25190) | human gut metagenome | reverse complement strand
ATTTGTGTACATTGCATCATCTTCTTTTACATTTACATCATCTTCAATTCCAGCAAGTTTACCAATTTCAGCTTCAACCACAACTCCTCTTGGATGAGCGTATTCAACTACTTTTTTTGTAAGTGCTACGTTTGTTTCAAAATCATACTTAGAACCATCAATCATAACTGATGTAAAGCCACTATCAATACAATCCTTACAAGTTTCAAAATCAGGTCCATGATCCAAATGTAGTACAACTGGAATATCAGTTCCACTTTTTTTATTGCATTCAATTGCAGATTCTACTAATTTTTTTAGATAAACAGGATTAGCATATTTTCTTGCTCCAGCTGATACTTGCAAAATAACTGGTGCATTATTTTTTGTTGCTGCCTCCATTATTCCTTGTACTATCTCCATATTATTTACATTAAAAGCTCCTATTGCATATCCTCCATTGTATGCCTTTTCAAACATTTCCTTTGTTGTTACAAGTCCCATATTTATTACCCCTTTCAAAAAATACTATATATTACTTAAAAATATTTTCTATTACCATGGTCTTTTATTTCCACCTAGCGTGTGCTGTTTAGGTTCTTCTTGACTAACCTCTTCTTTATTTGGTTTATACATTTCTGGATTTTTAACTCCGTATTTTTTCATAACAATAACGTAATCTAGCATCAAGTACATCGAAACCAGTTACCTTATTATTTACATTACTCTCATCAATACCAAGACTTTTCTTCATTTCATTATCTTTTTCATCATTTGTACGATATTCCCTTTTTCCATCTTCATTTAAGTCATTAATTGAGTTTTCTAAAATTTCTTTAGAGCCACAGATAGATTCTATTGTCTCTATCACTTGTTCTGCCTCTTTATACTCTCCTCTACTTTTGTATTCCAAATATGCTTCTTTTAGCCTTTCAATTTCATAAGAGTCTACTTCTAAAGAATTACTTGTTTCATTTTTTATTTTATCGTTATTTTCTTCTTCTTTTTGTTCATTTTCTTTACTAGTCCTTGCAATGGATATATCAGTTGTTTCCTTACTTCCACCAAGTTCCTTACGTTCGAGTTCTTCTTGTCTATCATCCCTATTTATATTTTCAATTAAAACATCTGGGCTAGATTTCATACTGGCTAGCTCTTTATCCTTTTCATATAACTTATTTTGAAGCTCTTGAAATGCTTCTTTATCAAAAGTCGCTGGATTAAGGGCCATATGAGCCATTTCTTCTTCTATTTCAGATTTTTCATTATAAAGTAATACAATTCTTGATATATCTTCTTCTCTTTTTTTCTCCTTAGCCTCTTCCTCTTTATTATGTCCATCTTTAATATCTTTTTGTTTAGCCGCAATTTTCTTATCATTTTCTATAGCTTTATGGCTAGGTAAAATAGAAGAATATTGCTTACTTAACTTTTGAAGATATACCTCATACATTCTATTTTCTGCGGCAAGTCTATCCTCCAAAGCAAAATCCCCATCTCTTCTTCTTACAATATCTGCGTGCTTCATAATTTCTTCTCTGTTTTTTTCATATTTTTCTAAAGTAGCTTTATATATTGCTTTTATTGTTGCTGCCTTAACTAAACCTTCTATATCTTTACTTGTAATATCTTTTTCTTCTTCAGTCATTTCTGATAGTTCTTGCATAATTCCTTCTTTATCAATTTTATCTGAAGGCATTCTGCTTTTATCTATTTGTTCATTAACTGATTTTTCTAAATCTTCTTTTACAATGTCTTTACCTTCATCTTTTTGTTTATCATCATTTCTATCATGATTTAACTCACTTAATAACGATTCGTATGAGGAGTCAGATAAATTTTGAAAAGTTGTCTTTTGAAAATCTATATTATTTTTCCTGTTATAATAATCAAGTACATCTTTCATATTTAAATACTGATTATCAATTTTAGCATCTCCAGTTTTCACCATATATGTCTTTTTTATTATTTTATTTAGATTATTTATTATTTCATTTTTCTCATTATCATTAAATTTCATTACATCAACTCCTATGTATATATTACTACATCAACAAACTAATTTCAATACATTTTTTAAAATTCAATATCTAGTTCTACAGGACAATGATCACTTCCAAAAATCTCACTATGAATTTTTGCATCTTTTATTTTATTTTTTATATCTTCTGATGTAATAAAATAATCAATTCTCCAACCAATATTTTTTTCTCTTGCATTTCTCATATATGACCACCAAGAATATGCATCCGTTTTATCTGGATAGACATATCTAAAACTATCAACAAATCCTGAAGATAGTAATTCTGTCATTTTCCCTCTTTCTTCATTAGTAAATCCTGCATTTCCAACATTAGATTTTGCATTTTTTATATCAATCTCATTATGTGCAACATTTAAGTCACCACATAAAATTACTGGTTTTGTTTTATTTAAATTTAATAGATAATCTCTAAAATCATCTTCCCATTTCATTCTATACTCAAGCCTTGATAAATCTCTTTTTACATTTGGAGTATAACAATCTACAAAGAAAAAATTATCGTATTCTAACGTAATAACTCTTCCCTCATTATCATGCTCTTCTATTCCAATTCCATACGCCACATTTAAAGGTTTTTCTTTTGAAAATACCGCTGTTCCAGAATACCCTTTTTTTATGGCACTATTAAAGAATATGTTATATCCTTCAAAAATGCTTTTGGTGATTAAATCAAGTTGTTCTTCCTGCATTTTAGTTTCTTGAATACAAAAAATATCAGCATTACATTCTTTAAAAAAATCAGCAAAACCTTTTGTAACGCAAGCTCTTAATCCATTTACATTCCACGAAATAAATTTCATAAATCCTCCTTATTACCTTACACAAACTTTTTGCAAAAACTTGGTCTATGTATTGGTGTAAGTCCATATTTTTTTATAGCTTCAATATGAGCCTTAGTTCCATACCCTTTATGTTTTGCGAATCCATATTCTGGATATTTTTTATCATATTCTATAAGTAATCTATCCCTTGTAACTTTGGCAATAATTGACGCTGCCGCAATGGATTCAGATTTAGAATCTCCTTTTACTACAGTTTCAAGTGGAATATCTGTGTCTATTTTTTGATTACCATCAACAAGCACATATTCTGGATTTACTTTTAAATTAGAAATAGCCTGTAGCATTGCCTTTTTAGTTGCATTAAGTATGTTTACTTCTTCTATGATATCTACATCAGATACGCCCACACCAACTGAGACTGCATTTTGCATAATATCATCGTATAATTTTTCACGCCTTTTTTCTGTTAATTTTTTTGAATCATTTACACCTTCAATATGTGCATCTTTTGGAAGAATCACAGCTGCTGCAACCACAGGGCCACACAACGGTCCTCTTCCTGCTTCATCAACACCACATACAAGTTCATATCCTTTTTTATTTAATTCATGTTCAATTTTAAGCATATTATCAAGTCTTGTTATTTCTTTTTCATTCATATCTTTTACCTCTTTATATATCCAAACATTCTTTATACACTACATCTTTATTTACACCTTTTAGCTTTGCAACTTTTTTTATAGCATCTTTTTTAGTATCACCATTTTTCATATACTCTTTTACTAGTTCTAATGAGTTTATTTGTTCTATTTCTTTATTTTTTTCTTCATTTATTTTATCCTCACTTGCTCCTGAAATCACTAAAACTATTTCACCTTTTATCCCATTTTCTTCAATATTTATAATTGCATCTTTAAAATTAGTATATCTATATTCTTCATGTATCTTTGTAAGTTCTCTTGCAATACATATATCTCTATTTCCAAAATATTCATACATATCTTTAAGAGTTGAAAGTATCTTATGTGGTGCTTCATAAAAAATCATTGTCCTTGTCTCATTTACAAGAGATTTTAATCTTTCTTTTCTTTGCTTTTTATTTACAGACAAAAAGCCCTCAAAAGTAAATCTGGTTGAATCTAGTCCAGATTTAACAATTGCAGTTATAAGTGCTGTAACACCTGGAACTACTTCAATATCATAATTATTTTTTACTAAATATTTAACTAAATTTTGACCAGGGTCAGATATTATAGGCATCCCAGCATCTGAGACTAACGCAAGATTTTTTCCAGAATTTAAAATTTCAACAATTTTTTCTATCTTATCATCTTCATTATGTCTATGATAACTTATCATGTGTTTTGAAATTTCAAAATGATTTAAAAGTTTTAGAGTTTGTCTTGTATCTTCTGCAAGTATAACATCAACATTTCTTAGGGTATTTACCGCTCTTATTGTTATATCATCTAAATTTCCTATAGGTGTTCCAACTATATATAATTTTCCTTTATTTTTATCAATCATATGTACTTCCTTTCAATATTTGTATTATATATCATTTACACCATTTTTTCAATTAAGAAAGAAAAAAATTTAAAATAACCTACATCTATATCTTTTTATGTAATTATTTCATAATCACATTTTAAGGAAAGTATCTTTCTTACTGCAATAACTATTAAATCAACTGAAATTTTTCCATCATTTACGGCATTTAAAACTTCTCTCTTTTGTGAAGCAAAATCAAAAGAAATAATCATATCATTTCCAGCAAGTACAGCTTGTACAGCTGCATCAATTTTCGCATTAAAAAGTATCATAACTTCTATTATCAATAGCTATTCCTGTATGAGTATCTAAATTATTACCATATTCTGAAAAGTGTTTCATTGTTGATATCATACCTGAAGTATTCATAGTTTTTATTAACTCAGGAACATAAATGGCTGTTTTAGAAACAACTCTTTCATAAGGCCTATCATAAAAAAAGCTATAAATAACAAATATGTTATTTATAGCTCAAGGATTTACGGTTCAACGTTATGTTTTAACAGAAGTCTGGATATTTCAATCCAACCTTTTGTCACCGTATATCTGATTACATAATCGTTACAAACAGATAAATCAATTTCTCCTTCATTAATAATTTTTTCAACACTGCCCTTATCATTTTTTAGACACGCTGAAATAAGTTCAATTTGTTTCGGATTATATTCTTTTTTTAAATCTCTTATTTTTCCCTCAGAAAGTAGGCCATTCTCTGCAAGTTTTACAATCTTCTTTACACATGGCTTAATAATGTCAGTCATAATTTCTTCACTCCTATAAAATTTATCTAGAAATATTTAAGCTGATATTTTCATCATATATTCCCAGCGATGGTTTATATTCCATACCAGGAATAAGTTTTAAATTATTCATAGGAATTTTTGAGGTAATAATGAAATACCCCATTATAGAATATTCCAGATGTACCTTTCTTGGATTTAATTTTAGCATTTCCAAGTACCTCTCTTCACTTTCTGTTAAATGATGAAATTCACTGCTCCTTTTGAGTTTTTTCTTGTTCAATTTTACATTTGGCTTTACCTTAAGACAAAAACCATTATCTTTATCGTAAAATCCAAATGTAAGTTCTTTGTTAGCTTTAAGAATACCTAACATTTCTTTTCCAGTTAACATTCACATAGTCCTCCTAAAATATTTATTTATAGATTAATTACAGACCAAATTTATTATACCATATTTTCTATTCAAATTCAAGTTTTAATTGACACTTTGTCAACACTTACCATTAATACCATAAATTCTATATATTTCATCAGTGTAACTCATATCATCATTATACTCAATTAGTGGTTCTAGGACTTTAGTTTCATTTCCTCCATCTTTTCTATATGATATAAGTACAATAGATGGTTTTTTATCTATTTTAGGATAAACGAATCTTATTTCTTTTGCCTCTAAATTATACTTTCTTCCAAAGTAAATTAAATCACTTAATCTTTCTGGTTTATGTACAAGATATAACTTGCCTCCCTTTCCAAGCAATTTTGATGAAGTAATAAATATATCTTCTAAATTACACATTACCTCACATTTTGCAATTGTTTTTACATCATGATTTGTTGTAAGTCCAGTGCCAATCTCTTTATATGGTGGATTACAAGTAATTATATCAATTTTGTCTTTTTCCATTATACTTGTTACTTTTTTTCTTATATCTTTTATATTTTTTACATTTTCGTTAATAGAAATTATACTATCTTCTAAATTATTTATTTTTATATTTCTATCAAACAAATCATACATTTCACTTTGAAGTTCAACTCCAAATATCTTTTTATATTTCTTTTTAGCAGATAATATAATAGGAATAACACCACTTCCGCTACAAAGATCTAATATAACATTATTTGAATTTTCTGATTTTACAAAATTAGCAAGCAGGACACTATCAGTTCCAAAGCAAAAATATTCTTTATTTTGAATTATTTTAAGGTCATTTATACCAAGGTCATCTATTCTCTCATTTTTTCTAATTTCCACATTAAAAATCCTTTCTATTTTACACTATGTTTATTATATCATAACTTACTGTTGACTTCAAATGATATAATAATTATACAGGTGAATTTTAAATGAAATTAAGATACGTTATATCAGAGAATGATTCAAATAAAACCTTAAAAGAAGTTTTAAAGAAAAAATTATATATATCAAATATTTTACTCAATAAACTAAAATATACAAATTCTATATTTGTAAATGGTAATTTAGAATTTGTAAATTATAAAGTAAATATAAATGATGAAATTATAGTGGATTTTGAACACATGAACTATGTTATATATAACGATAAAGAAAATATGTATTATGTAGAAAATAAATATTTAGATAGATACAAAAAATATGACTTTGACATTGATATATTATATGAAGATGATTATTTGCTAATTATAAATAAAAAAGCTGGTATGGCAATTCATCCATCATGTGCAAATTATGAAAAAACTCTATCTAATGCTGTTGCTACATACTTAGAAAGTAAAAAAATATATAGTGTACACATAGTTACAAGACTTGATAAAAACACCTCTGGTATTTGCATATTTGCAAAAAATGAATATATTCAAGAACTATTTATAAGGAAAAAAGATAAAATTAATTTAAAGAAAGAATATATAGCCATTGTAAATGGAATTGTAAACGACAAGCATGGTGTAATTGAAAAACCTATTTCAAGAAAAAATGACTCTATTATACTTCGTGAAGTAAACAAAGATGGTGAATATGCTAAAACTGAGTATTTTCTTTATAAAAATAATTATAGCAAAAACTATTCTGTTTTAAATGTAATATTACATACTGGTAGAACTCATCAAATAAGAGTTCATATGGCAAGTATAGGTCATGTTTTACTTGGAGATACATTATATGCTGAAGAATTTGAGTTAAAAGATATAAATAGACTAATCGAAAGACAAGCACTGCATTCGTATAAAATTTCTTTTTATCATCCAATAAGTAATAAGTATATTTCACTTACTTGTAACGCTCCAGATGATATGAAAAATTTAATGTAATATAATTTTAGTATATAAAAATGAACTTTAATCAAAATGATTAAAGTTCATTATCTTTATTTATAAGTAATTTTACTCAAAATCCTTATCGTACTCGTCAAAAATATTTCCAACAATTTCTTCTAAAGCATCTTCCATAGTAACAATACCCGTTACATTTCCACCTTCATCAATGACAATACTAATTGCTTCCCTTGCCTTTTGCATATTTCTGAAAATATCATCAATTTTATCAGATTCATTTACAAAGTAAGCTTTATGAAGTATTTTATCTAATGTAAACCTTTGGTCTTTAACATATGATAAAATAATATCCTTAGTATTTAAGATACCAATAATGTTATTTATTGTATTATCATATACTGGAATTCTGGTGTATTTATTATCTTTAATAACCCTTCTAAGCTCAGTATTAGAAATATTTTTTTCTATTGCAACAACTTTACCAACAGGAGTCATAACACTTTTTACTTCAGTGTCATTAAAATTGAAGATATTAAAAATATATTCCCCTTCTTGTGGTTCGATTGCACCAGAATCTTTACCTTCAGCAATCATAAGCCTTATTCCTTCTTCAGTTATTTTATTTTCTTCATTTTCACCTTTTATTCCAAGAACTTTTGATACCAAATTAGTAGAATTTGTAAGTATCCATACAAATGGATATGTTATTCTCATAATAACTGATATCATTCCAACCATTCTATATGCTATCTTTTCTGGATATCTCATTGCAAGTCGCTTTGGGACAAGTTCCCCAAAAACCAAGGTAAAATATGAAAGTATGATAGTAACAATAATAAGGAAAATGGTACTTAATACTGATGTTGATACTCCAATATCAGGAATAATCGAAACAATCTCGCTTACAAACGCTTCTGCCGCAGAAGCACTTGCAAGAAATCCTGCAAGAGTAATTCCTATTTGGATCGTTGCAAGAAATCTACTAGGATTATCAATCAGTTTTTGTACCTTTTGTGCTTTCTTATTTCCAGCTTTTATATCCATTTTAAGTTTTGTCTTATTAACAGATAAAAATGCTATCTCTGATGCTGCAAAGACTCCATTTAAAAAAATAAGCAAAATTAAAAAAATAATTTGTATAAACATTAAATCCTCCTACATAATAAATTATATTGTCTTTGTACATTTTATATAATATAATGATAAAGAAATTAAGAATCTATCATTACAACACTTTAAATATTTCATACATGTTTTTTATACAAGTTATATTTTTTAAGTGAAGTTTGGATAAAATTCCATTTCCAACATTAATATATTTGGTGTATTTAGGACAATTCCTGTAATCATCCCAATAATTATCACCTAGCAAATACTCTGGATTAGTTTCTTTTAAAAACTTGCCCTTATTCTTAGTATAAATTATATCATACATGTTAAGCTCCGCGGCAAATCTATTATTAGTAAGTATCCTAAAAGTATAGCCTTTATTTTCCAATCCCTTAATTATCCATATTTTCCTTTTATACTTTTTGTATACAAGATTTTTGTACATGGATTCATACTTTGTAAAAATTTCAGAGTATGAAATATGGTTTCTAAAACCTGATAAAATAGAATATACTATAAACCGAAGTTTAAGCCCTCCCATTGAATTACCTATTATTCCAAGGGAGTTTACATACCATAAAAGATTATCGATAAATAGTATAAACGGATGCTTTTCGAAAATTGTTGCTATTATTTTATTGTCCACTTCTTTAAAGTTAAAAAACGTCATATCAAAATCAGAAATCACAAGATTTTTAACAGTAGGTTTCATTAGTTTTCACTCCTAAAAAAATATTTTTATCCTATTATACCACTTTTCTTTATAAATTTCAAATATTCAAAGATAAAGCCATCAATTTTACCGTCCATAACTGCCTGAACATTTCCGACTTCATAACCAGTTCTATGATCTTTTACAAGAGTATAAGGACAAAATACATATGATCTTATTTGAGATCCCCATGCATTATCAGCACTTTCTCCTTTTATTTCTTTTAACATTTTATTATGTTCTTCCATTTGTTTGGCGTATAACTTTGACTTTAACATTTTCATTGCATTTTCCCTATTTTGAAGCTGAGACCTTTCCGTTTGACATGTAACTACTATACCACTTGGAATATGTTTAAGTCTTACAGCAGAGGAAGTTTTATTAACATGTTGGCCTCCTGCTCCACTTGCTCTATATACATCCATTTGTATATCCTCCGGCCTAATTTCAAGTTGTATATCATCAGATATTTCAGGCATCACTTCTACAGCAGCAAATGAAGTATGTCTTCTACTATTGGCATCAAATGGTGAAATTCTAACAAGTCTATGTACCCCATTTTCACTTTTTAAATACCCATATGCATTTTCTCCCTTTACAAGAAATGAAACACTTTTTATACCAGCTTCTTCACCTTCTTGCATATCCAGTACTTCAATTTGGAATTTAGATTTTGAAGCCCATTTTGTATACATTCTATATAACATAAGAGCCCAGTCATGAGATTCAGTTCCACCAGCTCCTGGATGAATTGTTATAATTGCATTATTAAAATCATATTCACCTGAAAGTAATGTTTCAATATTTAATTTTTCTGTACTCTCTTTTAACTTATTAACTAAATTTTGTGATTCCTTAAAACTTAAATTATCATTTAATTCTTCAGCAAGTTCAAAATATCCTTTAGCATCAGAAAGCTCTCTTACAATTTCATCTATTTTTTGGATAATATTTTTTATATTTTTCATTTTTGTTACAACTTTTGTAGAATTTTCTTTATTATCCCAAAATCCAGGAAGTAAAGTTTCTTCTTCTAATTTTTTTATTTCTTTAAGTTTATTTTCATAGCCTAAAGCTTCTTTTATTTTTTCAATACTTTTAGAAAGTTCATTTATTTCAATTTTTAAAGTATCAAAATCCATATTTTAACATTCCTCCCATATTTTATCATGATTTTTTAGTTGTGTTGGATAGTATGTAAATTCAAGATACTCATCTTTAGTTGGATGAAAAAAGGATAAATAATATGACCATAAAGCTAAATTTTGTCCAACTTTATTTATTTTATTACCATATTTAATATCTCCATATAATGGATGCAAAATATTTGCAAATTGAACCCTTATTTGATGATGTCTGCCTGTTTTTAAATTTATATCAACTTTAGTATAATCTTTACCTTTAAAATTGAAATTATTTAAAACAGAATATTCAAGTATAGCTTCTTTTGCGCCTTTAGTGTTTTTATCACATACTCTACTCATATTTAATCTTTGATTTTTTACAAGATAATTATGTAATGTTACAGTTTTATTTGTTTTTTCAATTTTACCATTTACTATAGCTAAATACCTTTTCTTAAAATTTTTCTCTCTAATGTAATTAGATATCCTAGACGCTGCCTTTGAAGTTTTGGCAAATACCATAACTCCTCCTACCATTCTATCTAATCTATGTACTAATCCTAAATACACTTCACCTGGTTTGTTATATTTTTCCTTTATATATTTTTTTATAATAGTAAGCATATCAATATCTCCTGATTTATCCTGTTGCACAGGAATGCCTACAGGTTTTACTACTACAATAATATGATTATCTTCATATATTATATTCAGATCATTAATATCAAAACTCATAAACTTCTCCTTTATATACAAGAAAAAAACTCCACAAAGTGGAGCTATAATTTTTTAGTTATTTTCTTTTTTCTCTTCTTTAGTCTTTATTTCAACAGCTTGTTTTTTGTTGTAATATCCACAAGAAGGACATGCTTTATGTGAAAGAACAGGTTCTCCACAATTAGAACATACTGATAAATTTTTATTCTCTAATTTCCAATTAGCACGTCTTAAATGAGTTCTTTCTTTAGACCATCTTCTTTTTGGTTGTGCCATTTTATATTCCCTCCTTAAAAAGCAATTCATATATGTAAATATGTTACTTCTCTTTCAATTTGTTACTAATATATTATATACTACCTAAAAGTCTTTGTCAAGAAATATATATAAAATTTTAAATGAAATTTGTCTTTTTACTTAAAATTAGTAATAAAATTTGACATTCATGATATAATAGTATTAAAGTTATACATAAAAGCTCAACTATAATAAGGAGGTGATGGTGTGAATGAAAATTTATTCAACACATTATTTGATAGAGAAATTCACAACTTTGATTATTTAAGAGGACGGGTTGCATGTTGTATAAAACCTATTTCCGACGAAATTGCAAAGAATCCAAGTAACTGTTATATAAGATCTTTCTATGAAGCAACAATGTTATATAATCAAAAATTGATAAACTATTTTGGTGCTGAATATTTAAATGAGACTCATAACGATTTAATTAAATTTAAGAAATTCTTATTTAATTTAATTAACTCTGATGATATATATAGAGAGTTATCAAGTAAGTATACAGACTTTCTTTCATCATATTATGAACTTGCAAAATATGTAGGATATGTTAAAAGAAGTAGAATATTACGTAGATACAGAAACTTTAAAAAAATATCGTCAAACTTTTTAAAAGGAAAAATCTCTATTATAGACTATAAAAAAGAAATTGAAAATCATTTTTCATTTTTCTCAGAAATGACTCAAAAGTTTGAAAATGTTGATCCAAATGACATAGCTATATATTATTTCGTATACGATATAAGAGCAGCTGATGGCGTTAGGAAATTAAAGCATCAAACTCCAAAGTCACTTATTCATTAAGACAGGTAAACTTATTTACCTGTCTTAAACTTTATATATTTAACTATTTGCTTTTTTATATAAAATATAGTAATATTATTAAAGGTGATAAAAATGAATACGTATATACTAGGACTTGTAATATACTTTTTTATAATAAATTTATTTGCAATTTTTTTAATGAAATATGATAAAGTAAAAGCAATTAATAACCAATATAGAGTAAATGAAAAAACACTTTTTTTAATAGCTTTAATTCTAGGTGGAATTGGTATATATATCGGAATGTACCTATTTAGACATAAAACAAAACATGTAAAATTTACTGTAGGTATACCGTTAATTATCATATTAAATATTTTAACTATATACTATTTAATTTCACATGTTTTTATTATGTTATAATTACATTTTATCAGGAGTTTCTATTCCCAAAATAGAAAGTCCTTTTTTTATTACAACTCCTGTACAATATACCAAAGTACATCTTGCAATTCTTATTTTTTCATCATCAACTATAACCTGATTATTATTATAGAACCTTGAAAATTGTGAAGAAACATCTATCAAATATCTTGTAAGAATAGATGGCTCATACTCCTCAGCTGCCCTTTTTATAACATCAGAAAATTTGTCTAATATTTTAACTAAACTAATTTCATCTTCAGATTTTAATAAATTATAATCAATTTTCTCTAAATCAATATTGCTAATATCAAAATTTGCCTTATTTAATATAGATTTTGTTCTTACATATGTATATTGTACATATGGTCCAGTTTCACCATCAAATCTTAGTATTTCATCTAGATCAAAAACAACATCCTTAATCTTGTTTGTTTTTAAATCATTAAATACTAAGGCTCCTATCCCAACTTGTTTAGCAACTTTATCTTTATTTTCAAGATTAGCATTTTTTTCTTCTAACACATTGTATGCTTTTTTTATAGCATCATTTATTAAATCTTGTAAATAAATAACTGTTCCCTCACGTGTAGACATCTTTCCTGTTTTTAATCTTACCATGCCATAAGGAACATGTACAAGCTCTTTTGTATATTTTTCATCCACAATATATTTTGCAACTTCAAACAATTGTTTAAAATGGTGAATTTGCTCATATGAAGTTACATAAATTGATTTAACATAATCATATGTTCTTGATCTATCTAATATTGCTGCAAGGTCACGTGTTGCATAAATTGTAGATCCATTTGATTTTACTATTATGCATGGAGGTTCATCTTTTCCAAGCATTACAACCTTTGCCCCTTGACTCTCAACAAGTACTCCTTTTTTATCTAGAATATCAATTACCTCTTGCATTTTATCATTATAATATGCTTCACCATTATATGAATCAAACTTACATCCAAGTAATTCATATGTTTTATTATATTCCTTTAAAGAGAGTTCTCTAAAATATTTCCAAAGTTTTATATACTCTTCATTTCCATCTTCTAATTTTTTAAAATTTTCCCTTGCCATATCCATTACTTTTTCATCATCTTTTGCAAGGTTATTCGCTCTTACATACATATCTGATAATGAATGAAGTGGATCTTTTGAAATATCATATTCATCTTTAAATCTTTTATATCCTTCTATAACAAGTCCAAACTGTCTTCCCCAATCGCCAAGATAATTTATACTTATACTATTATATCCAAGTTCTTTATACAAATTACTAATTGCTCTTCCAATTATAGTTGTTCTAAAATGGCCTAAATGAAAAGGTTTTGCTATATTTGGTGAAGAATAATCAATACAAACATTTTGATTATTTCCTATATTCTTAAATCCATACTTTTCCTTTTCTTTGCATATTGTATCTAAAACACTACTTACAACATTAGAACTGTTAGTATAAAAATTAAGATAGCCATTTACAACTTCAACCTTACTTATCTCAGCTGGTAATTCTATGTTTTCTTTTATACTATTTGCAATATTTACAGGTGAATTTCTAACTATTTTTGCAAGATTAAAACATGGATAAGCAAAATCTCCATTTTTCTTATCTTTTGGAATTTCAATTTTATTATATATTTCATCTACACTTATATCAGTATCTAATGAATTTGTTATACATTCAGCTATTTTTTTCTTTATTTCTTCCATATTAACAATTACACTCCCATCGAATATTTTTTTATTATTTTATATATTTCATCTCTGTTATCGTCTTTTGCTACTATGTTTTTTACAATGCTCCCACATTTTTTGCATTTATACACAATAACCTCACCCTTTTTGGTATTTAACTCTACATTTATTGGTACAAGTACACCTTTACATTCATTTTTTCTATCTCCAGGTGTTATATCAACATGAAGTGAATACAAACAATGATTACAATGGTCACGAGATGTATATTCTAATTTTTTTACTTCATTATTACAATTTATACATGTAAAGCTATTATCATTTTTTATAAACATACTGTATCTCCTAAACATGATATATTTTACTATATTTTTTATGTAATTGCAAGCAAAAAAAAGAGAGAATGTCTCCCTTTTTATAATTTTCGTTACTATTTAGACTAGGTAGAATTCAGAAATTATAAAAAGTGAGTCAATGTGGTGTTACAAGCCACCTTGAAATAATTATTATAAGTTTTAAAAAACTACAAACTTAAGTTTATTATGTATATATTATAATATAAATAAAAAATATTTTTATGCTTTTAACTTGTTATAGTCTAAATTCTCCAAAATTGTATATTTCTTTTTTTAATTTATCACAAATTAAGTTCAACTTTTCCTCATACCTTAAACCAATATATTTTTCTATACTATTTATTGGTATTCCAACTCTTTTAGTATTTGGCATATCTGTTAGTTTTAATTTTAAAATATGATTTAATATATATGCATCTATACCT
>OLOX01002540.1_pt1 | contig 14998 bp, 9 predicted proteins | sample 1672091 | NCBI WGS metagenome assembly OLOX01 (sample SAMEA3136644, study PRJEB25190) | human gut metagenome | reverse complement strand
TACCTTTGTATGATTCTTATCAGGTACATCTACCGTAATCAAATATTCATATTTAAAGATCAAAGCTGTACTGTCAGGTACTCCAGTCGCCGTTATAATATGTTTTGTATGATCATACGATGGCGGTTCTTCCTTATAAGTCCATGCCCATCCAGTAACCTCTTCTCCTGTTGTATATCCTCCGTTTCCGTCAGGAACAGCATAATATAGCTTAACTGTACTTGGAATCAGCTCTGCCTGAACTGTTACGCCATCGTTACCACCCTCAGCCCAATATGTTTTATCATAACTGTCAAGTATATCTTCTAGTGTAAGCTTATCAGTACCTTCAACAAGATCCTCTGCATCTGGATTTAACACAATCGAGTATTTTGCTCGCCTTGTTGTATTATCATAATCTCCTGACTTGTCGACTACTTTTTTGGCTACCGTAGTATCCTTTTTCGTCCACTCCTGCGTCTGACTGGAAGATCCAATATCCAGATCATCTAACTTTGCACTTGCCTCATTGGTAAAGATATACTTTTTGCCAGCTACCATTTTCTGGGCACCATCCACTTCACATTTAACAGTGATCTCAAACTCCATTGCTGTAGGAAGTGTTTTTCCACTTTGTCTCTTTATCACTAATGTGAATATGTTGTTTTCATACTTGCTTCCTTCTATTGAAAATTCATCTTCAAAGTTTCCGCTTTGTTTTGAAAACATGACACCTTCAACAGTATACTCTGAACGATTATAACTGCCACTGTTCTTCTGCACGATAAATCCTGTGAGTTTTACACCATCTGGAAGCTTATCAGTAACTGTTAATGTTTGATGATCCTTCGTATCTGTTGTTACCTTGATTTTCCAAGTTAATTCACCAGCTGTTGTTGTACTAGTAGGATTCGTTTGATTATTGCCATCGGTCTTAACAATTTCACCCTTACTGTATGTGTAATCGTAAGTAGCTTCATCCTTCTTTCCATCAACCTCTATTTTATTGATATACTTATTTTTATCGCCAGTTACCGCTTGTGTCAGATCAGCAGTAGTCGCATAGCTGAATACCAATTTATTTGCTCCAACACATGAAATATCATTTTTCAATTCTACTTTGAAGCTAGTAAATTTCAGCTCTGATGAATCACCCATATTAGCAATTTCAGAATACTGATACGTCTTACCATCGCTATCTGTAAATGTCAGTTCAAAATCCGACCCTGTAAAGTCTCCGTATTTAATAATGGTATCATTTTGGCTCTTCCAAGTGTATTTACCACCCCAGTCTTTAATCTGCTTTACAGTCAGATAATTTCCCTTACCATTTCCAGAAACCCAGTTATGTGAGCTTGACATAGAATCAACAATCGTTGTCTTTGGCAGCTTTCCATCCAGAATAACCAGTGATACAGTCCATTTTATCTCTGCGGTTTTTCCATCTGGAGCTTCAACTGCACTATCCACTGTCTTCTTAACTTCGCCGCCCTTTATTGACACATCACCTGTACCACTAACATCGTCACCGCCATCTGGCTTAAATGTTACCGTATTCCTTACAGTCTGATCTTTCCATGTCTGCTCTGCTTCTGTATAATAGATAATTGTATACTGGTTTGTATTCTTTTCATTGCTAACAGGCTCGAAATCAATTGATGTAATCTTACCATCTGCTCCTCTTACGATCTTTGCTCCCTCTGAAGGTGTTATTGTTACATCTGTTCCGCTCTTGATCATACTAAGCATCTCATCAGTCAACTTGCCACCTGCAATGTTCGCATTCTTCGAATTAAGAGTAATCGTCCATTTGATTCGGTTATTCGCTGAATCAAAGTCACCTCTCTTAGCAATTTCATACTTATTCTCAATGGTTATATCCTTTTTATCCTCATCACGGATTATCTCACCAGTCTTTGAATCCTTTGACTCAACATGAGCCTTATTATTTGCTGTCAAAGTGCCTACATCCATGCTTGAAACATCATATGAGTATTTAATCTCATAACGCTTATATTCTACATATGTACTATGATCCTGCCCCTCCTTACCTTTTGGAAGCTGAGGCAGCTTCATCTTAATTGTATTCGATTCATATGTAGAATCTACTGTTATCGTCTCTGATTTAGAAGGGTTTCCCTCTTGCTCCCAGCTATATTTTTTCATAGTCTGTTTGTTAACTGTGATCTGAGGTGTTCCAAGCGCCATTCCTGTAACTGTAATGGTATCAGAAAAATCAATGTCGTCTGGTGTTCCTTTTATTGAAGAAACATATACGGTATATTCCAATTTTCCAGTTTCTTTATTATAGGAAGCTTCTTTCTTCATAACATTAATATTATACTTGTTATTCTCATCTTCCGGATATTTTATTTCTTCCCGTGGAATTTCAAGTTTAACCTTATCTTCACCAGAAATTACAATCTTGCCTTCATCTGTTACAGTTGTCTTTTTCAATTCACCTTCAAACCAAAGATGACCTGTAATTGTAGTACCAGCATTATTTACATAATCCTGATCAAAATTAATTCTTGCTGAGTAGGTTCCATCATCATTCTTCACAAAATGAAATGTTCCTGCAGTTGTCTTATCCTCATCTTTCAAAGTGAATGTTTGACCAATCAGTTTATCTGGTACTATGATTCCTTCTGGATACTTAAGCTCATAAGAATAATTTGCATCCTTCACATCCGCACTTGGGATAGAAAAGTTGACTCTCAACTCACTCTTGTAATTTCCTGTCGTTTTGTCATATTCTGTTCCAGTTCCAGTCATTGATGTAACATATTTTTTAAAGTCTGTATACGTAGTAGTTTCTGGAATTACCAACGCATCGTTTGAATCAGCTATATATGGCATTAAACAGCATCCCATCAGACTTTCTTCACCAGCACTGTAGACATGTTCCTCTACTACACCCTGATCATTTGTCTCAACAACAGTAAACTCTGTAACAACTCCATCTTCATCGAAAGTGGCATCTACTACTACACCAGCATAGTCTGCATTGCCATCGCCATCTTTGTCAAAGAACGCTACATCACCTGGGTTTGGATCAAACTCATCTGCTGCACCATACAAATCGTTTTCCTGCAGGCTTTCAATCCAAGCATCTAAATCAGTGTTAAATGATACACCATATACACCAACATAGTTTAAGCAAAATTCAACAAGATCTTTATTCTCGCTTCCTACCAAAGCACTTGCTACCGCTATCATATCCTGCGGCCAAATGCCTGTAAGCTGTGGAAGCTCACTACTCTCCTCTTCTGCCTCTGAAGTGTTTTCTTCAGTAGATGCTTCTTCGCTTGTCAGCTCTTCTTCAGATGTTTCCTCGGTAGATGCTTCTTCGCTTGTCAGCTCTTCTTCAGATGTTTCCTCAGTAGAAGTCTCTTCGAAGCTCTCCTCTTCAGAACTCTCTTCCTCTGAGCTTTCTTCTTCGCTTTCTGCCTCAAGGCTTGTTTCTTCTGCATCGGTGTCTGCCTCACTTGAAGCCTCTTCGATCTGGCTGCTAGTTTCCTCTGTTGAAGTTTCCTCTATACTTGCTTCTTCAGAACTATTTTCCTCTGTTGAAGCCTCTTCGGTGGAAGTCTCTTCAACCTGACTGGAAGCTTCTTCAGCGGTTACTGCTTCACTGGTTGCTGTTTCTTCGGTGCTCTTTTTGTAGCACTCGTCTGTATGTACATGCTCTACTCTGTCACAGATTAATGTCTCTACGAGAACCTGCTTTTCTGTGAAACATGTTTCGCTATGCTTATGCTCTTTTAATTCTAACTTTCCACATGCGAGTACGCCGTCTTTGTAGCACTCTGCTGTGTGTGTATGAAGCTCGGCTGGCTCTTCACAGACAAGTACCTGCACATCCTGATAGCAGGCTTCGCTGTGTGTGTGACCTGCACTTTCTGGAATAGTACATGTCAGTATGTCATTCCACTCGTAGCATTCGTCACTGTGCGTATGCTCTTCTAGTGTGCAGATTAAATTGCCTTCTGCATCGTAGCAGCCTTCGCCGTGTGTATGCTCTTCTTTGCCACAGATTAGATTTCCCTGAGTCTTTGTGTAGCACTCTTCTGTATGGGTATGACCAACTGACTCTTCCTGTGTGCAAACTAGCTGCTTCTGCATCTGATAGCACTCTGGTGTGTGCTGATGCAGCTTATGCTCTGGAATGGTGCATACTAGATTGCCGTCTTTGTCGTAGCAGGATGCGTCATGTTCATGAATCACAAAGTCTGCATAACCACAGATCAGCTTATGCTCTGCATCGTAGCAGGCATCTGTATGCTTATGTACACCTAGTGAATCTGTCGTACAGGCAAGCTCTTTCTCCTTCTCATAATGCGAGCTGTAACAGTTTGCGTCGTGTTTGTGCTCTGTAATACCGCACTCTGCTTTGTTTTCCATCGTTATAGCTGGTAGAATCAGCATATATGTCGTTACAAACACAACAACAACCGCCAGTGTGGTGACTATTCGATACCACATTTGACGTTTCTTATGATCCTTCATGATTGAACGAATCTGTTTTCTTAACGGATTTTCCAAAACAGACGCCCCCTTTCTCCTACTTGATCTGGCCAAAGTTTGTAAATGGCCAGACACAAAATACTAATTTTCCAACAATTTGCTCCTGTGCCACACATCCGACAGATGTGCTTCTGCTGTCAACTGAAACGCTTCGATGATCACCCATAACAAATACTCTTCCTTCAGGCACTTGATATGGCAAGTCTATATCGCATTCGCCAAGCGCCTTTTCAAATACGTATGGCTCATCGAGGGGTGTTCCGTCAACTGAAACATTTCCCTCTTCGTCGATATCTACCCACTGTCCTGCTGTTGCAATCACACGTTTTACTAAGATCTTATTATTGTAGTAAAATGCAATTATGTCCTGCGCTTCAAATTCCGAACCAGAAACGGAGACAACTATGTCTCCATCTGATAAGGTCGGCGTCATGGACGTACCATAGATCTGTAAAACAGGTAACACCAAAGTAGCTACCAGTACTGCTACTGCCGCCACTGTAATGAGTGTATAAACCGTGCTTCGAAGCGTGCTCCTGTAGCTCTTTTTGTAAAGCTCTCTGTGAAGCTCTTTTTCAAGAGTCTCTATCGGCGGCACTTCAAGTGGTTGTTTTTTATTTTTTTTCATGAGACACCTCCACCTACACTGGGAGATGTCTCAAGGCACGTCCTTGTGCTTGGATCGCTGCCTTCACTAGAATTGTTTTTCTCGATCTCTTCTTTTTCTTTTTCTAACTGAGCATACAGCGCGTCTCTTTTTGCCTCGCTCTCATAACGAAGCCGTCTGCAATACTCCTGTGTATCTTCTCTCATCACAGCACATGCATCAAGTGTCTTCTGGCGAAGCGCCTGGAACTCTACATTCTTTTCATGCTCCATACGCTTTATACTTTCGATGTATTGGGATGCTGCCTGATCTGCAGCTTTGAATATGTCGTTTAATGCGAGAGCTGCTTCTGCAATCGAACCTGTCTGCTGCAACTGAATCGTTCGATCATCAAGCTGTTTCTGAAGCTCGTCAACCTTCTTTTTAAGTGACTCGACTTCTTTTGACTGCTCAATAAGCATTTCAAGAAGCTCTGCGCGACTTAAACGCTTGCTGTCTTTGCCCTCTTTGCTGTCATCTCCCTGCATATTCCATACTCCTTCCAAGTTTTCACTGTTTCCAGCTGAACTGATGAACATGCTTTTTTCGCTTACTTAAACAGTAGCACATTTCAAACACTTTGTAAAGTACCATTTTTGTTTTTTTTTCATATTTTCTTATGATTTTTTTCATTTTTGTTGTAATTATCTATAATCATAATTCATATATATATCACTGTTTACTGCAAATCACATAATAGGAATAGGTTTGACTTCTTTCCTCTCTTATGCTATAATGTAAGAAATTTTTAAGATTTGTATTTAATGTGATTTTTATATAACGGGGGAATTTCAATGGTTGTTATAAGCAAAACGTTTTCGATCCCGCAATTTTATGATTCTCATGCGATTGCACCCTTAAAGGATCTTGTATTTCTTGATATTGAGACGACAGGACTCACACCTGCCACCTCTTCTATTTATCTGATTGGTGCAGTCTATCATCAGCAGATGGAGTGGCATATCAGACAGTGGTTTTCTGATTCGCTTAATTCTGAGCAGGAGATCCTTGAGGACTTTTTTTCTTTTATAAAAAATTATCAGGTTATTGTTTCTTTTAATGGCGAAACCTTTGATCTTCCTTTTTTAAAGAAATGTGCTGCTGCCTACGGCCTTAATACTGATGTGCTTGACAATATTCGCAGCTTTGATCTGTACCGCCACCTGCGTCCTGTAAAGACACTTCTGCAGCTTGAGAACTTAAAACTTGCAACACTTGAAAGCTATTTAAATATTTCAAGACTAGATCAGGCCACCGGCAAGGAGATGATCGCTGTTTATCATGATTATCTTGAGACTGGTGATAAGCGTCTTTATCAGGTGCTTCTTCTTCACAATGAGGATGATTTAAAGGCTCTTCCTCAGATTATGCCGCTTTTGTCTTATCTTGATATATTCCGCAGTGAGTGGACACTTGCCGGCTATTCGTTAAGCACTGCATCGTCCTCTCTTACTATTGTGGTGGACTGTTCTGTTAAGGTCCCGGTAGCTGTGACGCGTGAGCTGCCGCTTTGCCGTTTATCGATCCGTGCGAACCAGATCATTATTGAGATTCGTGCTTTTGTCGGGGAATTAAAGTATTTCTTTGATAATTATAAGGATTATTATTATCTTCCTGATGAGGACCGCGCTGTTCATAAGAAGGTCGGCCAATATGTAGACCCGGAGCATCGTGTTCAGGCAAGTGCTTCTACCTGCTACACAAAGAAAAGCAGTACTTTTCTTCCGCTCTCGCATGAGGATATGTTTGATCTTTATAAGGAGGAGTATTCTTCCAAGCAGCTTTTTACAGAATATATAGCTGATCCTGATTTTATTCTCGCCTATGCACATAATGTACTCGAAGATGCACTGAGATGTGCTGTACCTGTTCCTTCTGAGGAGGCGCAGGAAGCACCACCGGAATTATTTTCTTGAACCGCTTGCTTTAATCAAAAAAGACCGGGTAGTTTTTTCTACCCGGTCTTTTTAAATTCATTTTATTTGATGTATTTCTTACGGATTATTCCTGATCCTCATCGTTTGCAAGAGCCTTCATGCTCAGGCTGATCTTCTTTGCATCTACGTTCAGGTCTACTACCTTTGCGGTGATTTCCTGACCGATGGACAGAACATCCTGTGGCTTCTCTACGCGCTCTCTGGAAATCTGAGAAACGTGAAGCAGTGCATCAACACCTGACTCTAACTCTACGAATGCACCGAAGTCAGTCATACGTGCTACCTTACCAGTAACAACAGTACCTACTGCAAACTTCTCTTCTGCATCCTTCCACGGATTCTCCTCCGGGAACTTCATGCTCAGTGCGATACGATTTCCATCGATTGCCTTTACAAGAACCTTAACCTTATCACCACTCTTGAATACCTTCTTAGGATTCTCGATACGGCCCCAGCTCATCTCAGAAATGTGAAGCAGACCATCTGCTCCGCCTAAATCTACGAATGCACCGAAATCTGTAACGTTCTTTACAGTACCCTCAACGGTCTGACCAACCTCAAGCTTTGCGAAGAGCTCTTCCTGCATCTTCTTCTTCTTCTCGATGATCAGCTCCTTGCAGTTACCGATAATTCTGTGCTTCTTCGGGTTGAACTCAGTAACGATAAACTCAACTTCCTGTCCCTTGTACTTCTCAAGATTCTTCTCGTATACATCGGATACAAGGCTTGCCGGGATAAATACTCTGGTCTGATCAACTACTACACTTAATCCACCAGTGGAGATCTCAGTAACAACTGCCTTTAATACAGTCTTGTTCTCGAATGCGTCCTCAAGAACCTTGCTTCCTCTCTCTGCCTGCAGCTTGCGTACAGAAAGCTGAACCTGGCCCTCGCCGTCGTTCATCTTAACAACCTTAGCCTCGATCTCATCGCCAACCTTTACAAGGTCGCACAGATTTGCATTCGGGATGTTGGTAAATTCGTTGCGGCTAATGACAGCATCTGCTTTATATCCTATATTTAGGACAATCTCGTCTTCCTTTACTGCAATAACCTGACCGGATACAACTGCGCCCTGGCTAATTGCAACTTCTTTCTGCTCACTTAATAATTGTCCGAATTCGTCTGACATGGTGTAGAACCTCCTCAATGATTATATTCGGGGTTGATGCCCCTCCTGTAACACCCACCCTGTCTGCTGTCAAAAACCAATTGGTGTCTAGGTCCTCAGCGGTTTGTATGTAATGGGTATTATTACATTCTTTTTTGCATATTTCAAACAGCTTCTGCGTGTTGGAGCTATGACTCCCACCTATGACCAGCATGCCATCTACTGAGGCTGCGAGACTGGCTGCTTCCTCCTGCCGGTTTCTGGTTGCATTGCAGATAGTGTTAACGCAATTTATATTGTACTCTTTTTTTTCTAATTGGTCAACTATATTTTGAAATTTAATGTAGTGAAATGTCGTTTGTGCTGCCACAAAAACGGGTTTTTTAGGGTCTAATACCAGCTTTTGTGCTTCTTCTGCATCTTTTACAACTGATGCGCCGTCTGTGCTCCATCCTACAATGCCTACAACCTCTGGATGCACAGGATTTCCGGCTATGACGATCTGGTAGCCTTCTTTTGACTTTTCTTCTACAAGACGGTGAATCTTTTTTACAAACGGACATGTCATGTCAATGACACGCATGCCAAGCTCACGCATCTTTGTTTCAGTGTCACGGCTAACACCATGGGAGCGGATTATGACAATGCCCTTTTTAAGTGCTGCAAGCGACTCTAATGTGTCAACTACCTGCACACCTTTATTCTTTAAATCGTTGACCACTTCATCGTTGTGGATGATTGGACCAAAGGTATAGATTGGTGTATCCTTTTCTTCCTCAAGACAACGATAAACTTCGTTTACTGCGCGGCGCACGCCAAAGCAAAAGCCCGCGCTTTTTGCAAGAATTACTTCCATCAGCGTGCCGCCTTTGCAAGCTCTACTACCTTTGCTGCTGCCTCTTCAATTGTCATGTTTGACGTATCAAGGTATACAGCATCATCAGCCTGCTTTAACGGTGCGATATCTCTGTGCGTGTCACGGTAGTCGCGCTCTTTAATATCGGCAAGCACAACGTCATATGGCGTATTATCGCCCTTTGACTGCAGCTCTAAGTAGCGTCTTCTTGCCCTTTCTTCGGCACTTGCTGTCAGAAAGATCTTTACATCTGCATTAGGAAGAATACATGTACCAATGTCTCTTCCATCCATGATGATATCATTTTCCTGTGCAATCTGTCTTTGAAGTGATAAGAGATGCTCTCTTACAGCAGGCACTGCGCCAACTACAGATGCCATATGGCCAATATGCTCTTTTCTGATCTCTTCACTTACATCCTCACCATTTAAATATACATGGCGCTCACCGTCGATATAACGAATGGAAACTTCTGTCTCTTTCGCAGTCTCTCCAATAGCGTTTGTATCTTCTTCTGGCACATGCTTACGATATACATACAGACCGATTGCGCGGTACATGGCGCCTGTATCTACATATATATAGGAAAGCTCGCTTGCTGCAAGCTTTGCGATGGTGCTTTTTCCGGCTCCTGCCGGACCATCAATTGCGATGTTAAAACCCATTTGTTTGTCTCCTTTTCTTTTTACGATTCTTCTGCGAGGCGTTTCGGTGAAGTGTTTGTCACGCTATTCACGTATTTATACAATACTATCCCCTACCAGGCTTCCCGTGGACCATGCAAGCTGCAGGTTGTAGCCCCCTGTGAGGGCATCAATGTCTAGTAGTTCGCCTGCAAAATACAGTCCCTGTACAAGCTTTGACTCCATAGTCTTTGGCTGTACTTCCTGCACTTTGACGCCGCCCTGCGTGATAATAGCTTCATTATAACTCCTGACACTAAGAATGGTCAATGGGAGATTTTTGGTTAAAGAAACAAGATGGGCACGCTCTTCTTTTGTTATGGCGTTTACTTCCTTGTCTGGATTTATGCCTGACAAAATGACGATCTGCTCTGCTAGTCTTGCCGGGAATAAGCCATTTAATGCATTTTTAAACTGCTTATTTTTTTCCTGTGAGAAGTCTCGCAAAAGTCTTGCATCAAGCTGCTCTTCTGTAAGCGCCGGCTTTAAGTCTATAAAAGCTGAAAGCGGATTTTTATCAAGCTTTTTGACGATTTTACTGCTTGCACTTAATACAAGTGGTCCGCTTATGCCAAAATGAGTGAACAACATCTCTCCAAAATCCTCATACAGCTTCTTTTTGCCGTCTTTTACAGTGAAGGTAACATTTTTAAGTGACAGTCCCTGCAGTGTGCGGCACCAGTCTTCTTTTGTGTTAACTGGCACTAATGCCGGAAAGCATGGTGTCACTGTATGACCAAGCTCTCTTGCCATGCGGTGTCCGTCTCCCGTGGAGCCTGTTGACGCATAGGAAAGACCGCCTGTTGCAAGCACTATGGCATCGGCGCTTATTTTTTTTCCATCGGAAAGTGACACGCCTACTGCACGTCCTTCTTCGGTGATGATATGCGTTACTTCCTTATTTAATATAATTTCTACGCCAGCCTTTTTTAAAAGGCGTGAAAAGCAGCTTATGATATCAGAGGACTTATCTGACTCTGGGAATACACGCTGACCTCTTTCTATCTTAAGCGGACATCCGCCGTTTTCAATAAGTTCCATGACATCTGTGTTGCTGCAGTCAGAAAACGCACTGTAAAGAAAACGTGGATTTGTCACAATCTGGCTCATGATTGTCTCCATATCGGAGGCATTTGTCACGTTGCATCGACCCTTTCCTGTGATAAAAAGCTTTTTTCCAAGCTTTTCATTTTTCTCAAGCAGTGTCACGTCATGACCTTTCTCGGCTGCCTTTAATGCAGCCATCATTCCAGCGGCACCGCCGCCTATTACTATTACTTTGCTCATAAAAAATTTTCACACAATCCTTTTTTCAAAAAAGGGACCCTTGTTTTCCAAGAGTCCCTTGTTCTTTATTTTTATTTAAATGATACCTACGAATTGCTCCGACTCTAGTATCATACCGGGTATGCCTTATTCTTTGTATCTGCAGCAGCTGGATCTACCTTTGTCTGCTGTGCTTCACGATACTTGAAGAACTCAGTAGCAACCTGCGGGAACAGTGCATAGGTCAGTACATCCTCGTCCTGCTGGATATACTGAGCTGCCTCCTTGCGGAAGTTGTCTAACTGTGGCTTGATCAGATCTGCCGGACGGCAGGTGATCGGCTTCTCGTCTCCGATTGCCTTCTTCTGAACTTCCTTGTTAAATGGCTTAACAGTCTGTCCAAACTCACCTCTTAAGATCTTCTTGGACTCCTTGGTCATCATCTTGTATCTCTCGCCCTGAAGAACGTTAAGAACTGCCTGAGTACCAACGATCTGAGAAGACGGAGTAACAAGCGGCGGCTCTCCGAAGTCCTTACGTACTCTCGGAACTTCCTCAAGTACCTGATAGTACTTGTCCTCAGCGCCTGCTTCCTTTAACTGGCTTACCAGGTTGGAAAGCATACCGCCCGGTACCTGATACATCAAAGTCTTGATGTTAACGCCCATAACCTTCGGGTTGATGCGGCCAGACTTAAGAGCTTCCTCCTGAATCGGACGGAAGTAATCAGCGATTTCTCCCAGAAGCTTCATATCAAGACCTGTATCGTATGGAGTTCCCTTGAAGGTCTCTACCATAACCTCAGTAGCCGGCTGGCTGGTACCCATAGCTAATGGGCTCATTGCTGTATCGATAACATCTGCGCCAGCCTCAACTGCCTTCAGATATGTCATGGATGCAACACCAGAGGTGTAGTGGGTATGAATCTGAATCGGAAGCTTTGTTGCGCTCTTAAGAGCTGTAACAAGCTCAGTTGCCTTATACGGAACAAGAAGACCTGCCATATCCTTGATACAGATAGAATCTGCACCCATGGACTCGATCTCTTTTGCAATCTTCTTCCAGTAATCAAGTGTGTAAGCATCACCAAGGGTGTAGCACAGTGCGATCTGTGCCTCAGCATTTGGGTTCTCCTTCTTGATTGCCTTTGTTGCGCTTACTGCTGTCTTTAAGTTACGCAGATCGTTGAAGCAGTCGAAGATACGGATGATATCCATACCATTTGCAACTGACTTCTGTACGAAGTACTCTACTACGTCATCTGCATAGTGATTGTAGCCTAAGATGTTCTGTCCACGGAACAGCATCTGCAGCTTTGTATGCTTGAAGCCTGCTCTTAATTTACGCAGTCTCTCCCACGGATCTTCCTTCAGGAAACGAAGGCTGGCATCAAATGTAGCGCCACCCCAGCACTCTACGGAGTGGTATCCTACCTGATCCATTTTCTCAACGATTGGAAGCATCTGCTCTGTGGTCATTCTAGTTGCCATCAGAGACTGATGCGCATCTCTTAAGACCGTTTCTGTAATTCCTACTGGCCTTTTTACTTGCTCTGCCATTATATTACCTCCAAATTTTATCAGTATACGTGTTTTTAAATAAAGTTCACTCGCGCCCATTCACAAAACCGCGCTATCGCGCTATCACTGCTTCGCAGTTCTTGTTTTGTTCATGACCGGTCGCTCCCTTCGTCAGTCCGTTATGCAGGATCTTCATGCAAGCATGAGATCCTTGCACAACAGTCTGACGAGTGAACTTTATACTCCAAATATTGCCATAAATGTACCTGCCGCAACGGCCGTACCGATAACACCGGCTACGTTTGGTCCCATTGCATGCATCAAAAGGAAATTGCTCGGATCTGCCTCTGCACCAACCTTCTGTGATACACGCGCTGCCATCGGAACGGCAGATACACCTGCTGAACCGATAAGCGGATTGATCTTGCCCTTTGTAACCTTGCACAAAAGCTTTCCAAGAAGGACACCGCCTGCGGTACCAAATGCGAAGGCAATCATACCAAGTGCAACGATCTTTAAGGTATCCATCTTTAAGAATGCCTCTGCACTGGTAGATGCACCTACAGAAGTACCAAGAAGGATAACTACGATATACATAAGTGCGTTGGAAGCTGTCTCAGTAAGCTGCTTAACAACACCACTCTCGCGGAACAAATTACCAAGCATAAGCATACCGATAAGCGGTGCAGTACTTGGAAGAATCAAAACAACAACGATTGTTACGATGATCGGGAACAGGATTCTCTCCAGCTTTGATACTGGACGAAGCTGCTCCATCTTGATCTTTCTCTCTTTCTCTGTAGTCAGTGCCTTCATGATCGGCGGCTGAATGATCGGAACAAGAGACATGTAAGAATATGCAGCAACGGCGATTGGTCCCATGTACTGGGTCTGTCCTAACTTACCACAAAGGAAGATAGAGGTCGGGCCGTCAGCACCGCCAATGATAGAGATTGCTGCAGCTGCCTTATCAGAGAATCCCATAAGGATTGCCATAAAGTAAGCCAGATAGATACCAAGCTGTGCAGCAGCACCCATCAAAAAGCTGATTGGGTTTGCGATCAGCGGACCGAAGTCTGTCATCGCACCAACGCCCATGAAGATCAGAGACGGCAGAATACTCCACTCGTCCAGAATATAGAAATAATGCAGTAATCCTCCAACACCGTTTGAAGTGTCTTCCGGGTTTGCCATGATTTCCGGATACATGTTAACAAGCAGCATACCGAATGCGATCGGCACAAGCAGTAACGGCTCGTATCCCTTCTTGATTGCCAGGTATAAGAATACCAGTGCAACAAGGATCATTAACAGGTTGCCCCATGACAGATTGAAGAACGCGGTCTGGTGGATTAGATTGCCTAATGTTTCAGTTACATAACTCATTGTCTAATACCTCCCGTATATTTCCTGCATATGCAGGATTCACCTACTTACGTAGGAGCTTCATTAGTTCATTGTAGCAAGTACTGCGCCAGACTCAACGGACTGTCCTGCTGTTACATTGATAGAAGCTACGGTTCCATCCTGAGGTGCTACGACTTCGTTTTCCATCTTCATCGCCTCGAGTACGACGATCGGCTCGTTTTCCTCAACGTGCGCGCCGTCATCGGCGAGCCAGCGGACGACCGTGCCGGTGATGGTCGATTCGATAGGGGTGTCTTGGGTGCTTGCGATATCCGAGTTTGCGGCGGCCTGCGTGCCCGATCCTGCTGGAACGGACTTTTGATAGGCGTTCAGCAGGGCCTGGATGACCGATTCGCCAGAATCGGACGTGAGGACAGGGTCCCCCGTTGCGCCGGCTCCAGCCAATCCGGCCAGCCCCGCGCCCAGCGCGGCGACGGAGGCGAGCGAAGCGGGCAGGCCCAATCGCACGCGTTTGCCATCGACCTCGACCCAGCTTTCCACCGGTTCGGGCGCTGCGGCCCGGCGACCCGGTTTGCCGTCGGCCAGCGTGCGCACGTCCACGGAAGGCAGGAATTCCTCTTCGATCCAGCGCGTGTAGACGCCGAAATCGCCGTCCGTCGCCACGAAAGCTGGCTGTTCGAGCACGGCCCGGTCGAATTTGCGGACCGTTGGCACGCCGGCAATCGCCAGCTCATCCAATGCGTGGCGGGCGCGCGTCAGACAGGCCGAACGCGACGGCGCGGAGACGATCAGTTTGGCGATCATCGAATCGAACTGCCCCGGAATCGCGCCGCCTTGCGCAACGCCGGAATCGAAGCGGATGCCGCATTTCGTGATGCCGCGGGGACGCAGCACCTCGTTGAAGGCGCGGATGGCGTTCGGGACGCCGGAGCGCAGGGAATTATAGGTGTCCACGAGCAGCGTGGCGCTCGTGGGATAGGTCTCGCAGTAAGCGCGGAAGGCGTCGAGCTCGGTGTCGAACATCTGGACCCACGAGTGCGCCATTGTGCCGCCGGCGGGAACGCCGTACATCTGATCGGAGAGGGCGCAGGCGGTCCCGGCGCAG
>OLOX01002536.1_pt1 | contig 15023 bp, 11 predicted proteins | sample 1672091 | NCBI WGS metagenome assembly OLOX01 (sample SAMEA3136644, study PRJEB25190) | human gut metagenome | reverse complement strand
CCGTCAAGCGCAAGATCACCGATCTCGACAAGTCCAAAATCGAGGAACAGAAGAAGGCCGTCCGCGCCGGGTACGATATGGATATTATCCCATCAGATCTCGCCACCTACGGCAATGAAGCGAAAAAGCTCTTGCAGGAGCTTCAGAGCCGGAACGAGCGTATGTTTCTTCTGACCTTCATCATTCTGAACACCGCAGGTTCCATGCAGCAGCTCAAAAATAATGTGTTTCAGGCCAACTCCATTGCGCAGAAATACAACTGCCAGTTGACGACATTGGACTTCCGGCAGGAAGAAGGGCTGATGAGCAGCCTCCCGCTGGGGCTGAATGAGATCACCATCCAGCGCGGGCTTACAACCTCCAGCGTTGCCATTTTTGTGCCGTTTACCACCCAGGAATTGTTCCAGACCGGCAAAGAGGCGCTGTACTGCGGCATCAATGCCCTGAGCAATAACCTCATCATGGTAGACAGGAAACTCCTGAAGAATCCAAACGGTCTGATTTTGGGCACGCCCGGTTCCGGCAAGAGCTTTTCTGCCAAGCGCGAGATCGCAAACGTCTTTCTGGTAACGGACGACGATATCATCATCTGCGATCCGGAGGCGGAATACGGCCCACTGGTGGAGCACCTGCACGGGCAGGTAGTGAAGATCTCGCCCACCTCCACCGACTACCTGAACCCCATGGATTTGAACCTGAATTACAGCGACGATGAAAACCCGCTGAGCCTGAAATCCGACTTCATCCTGTCCCTGTGCGAGCTGATCGTGGGCGGCAAGGACGGCCTCATGCCGGTGGAAAAGACCATCATCGACCGCTGTGTGCGCTCTGTCTACCGGGAGTACCTGAGTGACCCCCGCCCGGAAAAGATGCCTATTTTAGAGGACTTGTACAACGAGCTTCGCAGGCAGGACGAAAAGGAAGCGCAGTATATCGCCACGGCGCTGGAAATCTACGTCACCGGCTCCCTCAACGTGTTCAACCACCGCAGCAACGTGAATATCGAAAACCGTGTGGTCAGCTTCGATATCAAGGAGCTGGGAAAGCAGTTAAAAAAGATCGGGATGCTGGTGGTGCAGGACGCGGTGTGGAACCGCGTCACCGTCAACCGGGAGCAGCGCAAGTCCACCCGCTACTATATCGACGAAATGCACCTTCTTTTGAAGGAGGAGCAGACCGCCGCGTATACGGTGGAGATATGGAAGCGCTTCCGCAAGTGGGGCGGCGTTCCCACGGGCATCACCCAGAACGTCAAAGACCTGCTCTCCAGCCGTGAGGTGGAGAACATCTTTGAAAACTCCGACTATGTGTATATGCTCAACCAGGCTTCCGGCGACCGGCAGATTCTGGCGAAGCAGCTCAACATCTCGCCCCATCAGCTCTCGTATGTGACCCAATCCGCCGAGGGCGAGGGGCTTTTGTTCTACGGCAGCGTGATCCTGCCCTTCGTAGACCGCTTCCCCAAGGGTACGGAACTGTACAAAATCATCACGACAAAATTGTCCGACCTCTCCGAACAAACCGGGGAGGAATCGAAGGACGCAATTACAGTGTAAGGAAGGAGAAAAGAATATGGATAACCACCTTATGATTTTTGAAAGCGCAGATTTTGGTCGGGTACGTTCCGTGCTGAAAGACGGAGCTCCTTGGTTTGTTGCGGTTGATGTGTGCAAAGCTCTCGGATTGAACCAGGTTACGCGCGCAATGTCCAGATTGGACTCGGATGAAGGTGGGTTACTTGAAGTACCCCACCCCCAGAACGCCGATAAGACGATTGAAATAAATGCTGTAAGTGAAGCCGGACTCTATCATTTGATCCTTTGTTCCAAAAAGCCGGAAGCGAGAGCCTTCAAGCGCTGGATTACCCATGAGGTCATTCCCTCCATCCGCAAGCACGGCGCGTATATGGCGGACAGCCTGTTGGATGCGCTGGAGGCGCACCCCGAGGCCGTGCCGGAGTACCTGAACCGCCTGCGCAGCGAAAACGCCCGAAACCGGGAGCTGAACCGCCGTCTCCGGCTTGCCCTACCCAAGGCGGAGTATTACGACGCCTTTGTTGACCCTGCGGACTGCACCAATATCCGCACCACCGCCAAAGAGCTGGGCGTTCCCGAAAAGCAGTTTACCCGGTATCTGGAGGAAAAGAAGTATCTGTTCCGGGACAAGAACCGCAAGCTCTTTCCCCGTGCGGTCAAAAAGAGCGCCGGTCTGTTTCTGGTGAGGGACTTCTACACCGAGCGCGGCAAGCTGGGACACTATACCCTCATCACCCCGGCGGGCAAGCGGCATTTTCTGGAGAGAACGGATGAAATTCTGTTTGAATAACGCTTTTAATCCATCAGCAGCCCCATCAGGAGGTGATGAATATGGCAAAACGCTCGCCAAGGCTGATTTTTACCGAGGAAGAACGCGCCCTGCCGGAGCTGGAACGCGTCGTCCGCAAGGCGGACAGGGCGGCGGTTAAGCTGGAAAAGGCCGAAGCGAAAATTCCCAAGAAAACCGTTAAGGTCAAAAAGCGCGTTGTGGACAGTGAGAGCGGCAAGGTCACGACGCGCCTTTTCTTTGAGGAGGCGGACAAAAAGCGTCCGCCCTCCAAGCTGGCCCACGCCGCAAGGAAAGCGCCGCTGGATACCGTCCGCAGCGCAGTCCACCGCAAGCTCCGGGAGGAGGGCGATGACAACCCCGGCACGGAGGCGGCGAACACCCTGACCGAGACGGCGGAGCGCACCTGGCGCATTGCAGAATCGGCGCACCGCTCCCATGCGGAAAAGCCCTACCGCAGGGCGGACAAGGCGGAAGCCGCCGCAGACAAAGCCAATCTCAAGGCGCTGAACAAACAGTACGAGCAAGAATACGGCAAGGCTTCCAACCCCTATTCCCGCTGGCAGCAGAAGCAGGCCATTAAAAAGGAATACGCCGCCGCAAAAGCGGGGAACGGCGCGGGGAATACCGTCAAAGCGTCCGAGACCACCGCAAAGGCGGCCAGGCGCGCCGCCGAGGGGAGCAAAAAGGCCGGCAGCTTTTTTGTCCGGCACAAAAAGGGCTTCCTCATCGCGGGCGGTATCGCCGCCGCGATACTGCTGCTCATGACCTGCATTTCCTCCTGCTCCACGCTGTTTCAGGGCGGGGTATCAGGCGTTGCGGCCTCCACCTATCCGCTGGAGGATGCGGATATGCTGGCGGCGGAAGCCGCCTACTGCGCCATGGAGGACGAGCTGCGGGAATACCTGAACAGCTACGAAAGCACCCACGATTACGACGAGTACCACTTCGACTTGGACGAGATCGAGCACGACCCCTATGTGCTCATTTCCATGATTACCGCCCTCAAGGGCGGAGAATGGACGATTGACGAAATAGGCGGGATTCTGGAGACGCTGTTTGAAAAGCAGTATATCTTAACGGAAACCGTCACCACGGAAACCAGATACCGCACCGAAACGCATATCGGCTACTACACAGACGAAAACGGCAATCTGCAAAGCTACGAGTACGAGGCGGAGGTTCCCTACACCTACTATATCTGCCATGTGGAGTTGGAAAACTTCAACCTCTCCCATGTGCCGGTGCATATCATGTCCCACGATCAGCTCTCCATGTACGCCGTGTATATGAGCGTGCTGGGCAACCGCCCCGACCTGTTCCCCGGCTCCCCGTATGTGAACCGCTACTACCACACCCAGTATGAGAAGTACGAGATACCCCCGGAAGCGCTGGCAGACGAGCAGTTCGCCGCCATTATCAAGGAAGCGGAAAAGTATCTGGGCTACCCCTATATCTGGGGCGGCAGCACGCCCGCCACCTCCTTCGACTGCTCCGGCTTCGTTTCGTATGTCTACAACAACTGCGGCCTGCATTGGAGCTTCGGCAGGCTGGGCGCGGAGGGGCTGCGGGGCATGTGCGCCTATGTCTCCCCGGAAAGCGCCCGCCCCGGCGACCTTATTTTCTTTGAAAAGACCTACGACACCGCAGGCGCGTCCCATGTGGGCATCTATGTGGGCAATAACAGGATGCTCCACTGCGGCGACCCCATTCACTACGCTTCCATCGACACGAGCTACTGGCGAAGCCATTTTCTCCAGTTTGGCAGATTACCTTAACAACAACCATATCAACGCAAAAAGGAGGATGTTATGAACCCGCGACTTGAAAAGCTGCGTCAGGAGCGCGAGAAGCTGGCGGAAAAGCTCACATCGCTGACTGCACGGCTCAAAACTCTGGACGAGCAGATTCTGAAGCTGGAAAACACGGATATTGTGGGCATCGTCCGTGAGAACGGGCTGACCATCGAGCAGCTCGCGGCGCTGATGGCGATGCTGGAAAAGCGTCCCACGGCGGCGCTGCCCGACGAATACAGAAAAACGGAGGAATTTGTGGATGAAGAATAAATGGAGATTTTTTGCCGTGACGCTGGCCGTCGTGCTCTGCATGACGGTCTTTTCCGTTACGGCCTATGCAGGCGGCGATATGGTCGATTCGACAATGGGCGACCCGACCATGGAAAGCCCAACTGCAACCACACAGCCGGAGAATACGAATACCGGTGAGCAGACCCCAAACGGACAGACCCTGACCGTGCTTGTGACCGAAAATGCGGACGGAAGCCATACCGTGATCATCGGGGATCGGAGCTGGACGCTTCCCGCCAAACGGGAGCAGGCCGGAAAGGTGGTCAACGTCCGCACCTATTTGAACCTGCGCACCGGCCCCGGCACGGACTACACTGTGATTGGGCATCTGCTCAACGGCGCGGAGGTGAAGGTGCTGGAGGAAAGCAACGGCTGGTACAAGGTGGTCGTGCCGGAGCAGACAGGCTATGTATACGGCAAATACCTTGACGTCATGAACGCGCCGACAGAAAACAGCGGAAGCGATACGGATATGGCGGGACTTCTGGAGATACTGCTGCAATATTACACCGCTGCCGGAGGTTCCGCTCCCCTGACCCCGGACGGCAACCTGACGCTCATGGATGACATCGGCTCCGCTTTCGGCGCAGGCAAGCAGTTCATCACCGTGACGACCAAGGGCGGCAATACCTTTTATCTCATCATCGACCGGGACGATAAGGGCAATGAGAACGTCCATTTCCTGAATCTTGTGGACGAGGCCGACCTGCTGGCGCTGACCAAGGACGGCGAGAGCATCGTCCCCGCCTGCGCCTGCACGGACAAATGCGCCGTGGGCAAAATCAACACGGGCTGCAAGGTGTGCAGAACCAATATGAGTGAGTGCGCGGGCAAGGAGCAAGCCGCAGAAATTACGCCCCAGCCCGCCGAGCCTGCGGAGACCGCGCCCGAAAAGAAGTCCGGCGGTGCGGGGCTTGTTGTGGTCGTCCTCCTGCTCCTGCTGGGCGGAGGCGGTGCGCTGTACTGGTTCAAGCTCCGCAAGCCCAAGGCCGACACCCGTGGGGCGGACGATCTGGACGATTACGACTACGGCGAGGACGAGGAAGAAGAGGATTATGAGTTTGAAGCCGAGGACGAGACGAACGCCGGGGAGGATGAAGAAAAGTGACACAGACAGTCAGCACAGAATCGCCCATGGAGCTGTCTCCCCGCGAGCGGCTTATTCAGATCATGAAGCGCGAGCAGGCGCTTTTCATCCGGCATACGCTCTCCCAAAAGCCCGGATACCGGGGCGGCAAGAAAGCCTTTGAATACTTCATCCGGCAAAAGATCGTAAAAGCCGTGGAAGCGGGCTGCGGGGACGCGGAGGCGCTGCTCCGCACCCCCAAGCCCGTCAAATCCATCTATTACGACTTCAAATACTATTTCGACGAATACAGCTACGCAAACTGCGACCGGTATGTGGAGAAGGCCATCGAGGACTGCGGGAACAACACCCTGCGCAAGGAGTTCCTGCGGGCAAAGGGCTGGGACGCGCCGGATGATTTCGATATCAACGATGAGGAGGAATAAAGGAATATGAACGAATACCGATTGGTTGTGTGTGAAAAGCCCTCCATGGCAAGGAGCATTGCCGCCGTTCTTGGCGCAGGCAGGCGCGAGGACGGTTTTCTTTCAGGCGGCGGCTATCTCGTTTCCTGGTGCTTCGGGCATCTTGCGGAGCTTTCGGATGCGGACGCCTATGATGAAAAGTACGGCAAATGGCGAAGGGAGGACTTGCCCATCCTGCCGGAAAGCTGGCAGTACACCGTGGCGCGGGACAAGCAGAAGCAGATGAACACTCTGCGCACCCTCATGCACAGAGAGGACGTTTGCGAGGTCGTCAACGCCTGCGACGCCGGGCGCGAGGGTGAGCTGATCTTCCGCACGGCGTATAATCTCAACAACTGCCGCAAGCGCGTAAAGCGGCTCTGGATCTCCTCCATGGAGGATGCGGCGATTCTTCAGGGCTTTGACAATCTCCGCGACGGCGCGGAGTACGACAACCTCTACGCCTCCGCCCTCTGCCGCAGCAAGGCGGACTGGCTGGTGGGCATCAACGCCACACGCCTGTTTTCCGTGATGTACCACCGCACCCTGAACGTGGGGCGCGTGGTGTCGCCCACGCTTGCGCTGCTGGTGCAGCGGGAAGCGGAGATCAACGCCTTTCAGCCGGAGAGCTTCTACACCGTCCATCTGGACTTTGACGGCTTCTCCGCCGCAGGCGGGCGCATGAAGGAGCAGGCAGAGGCGGAGCGGCTTGCCGGGGACTGCAACAGCAAAGCCGCCGCTGTTACCTCCGTCGTGCAGACGGAAAAGGCAGAGAAAGCCCCGGCGCTCTACGACCTGACCACGCTCCAGCGGGATGCGAACCGCTTGCTCGGGTACACGGCGCAGCAGACGCTGGATTATCTGCAAAGTCTCTATGAAAAGAAGCTTTGCACCTATCCCCGCACCGACAGCCGCTACCTCACCGACGATATGGAGGGCGGCGTAAACGCGCTGGCGCTGTGCTGCGCGGGCGTCTGCGGCACGGAGCCGCCCGCAGCCGTCTGTTCGGGGCAGGTGTGCAGCAGCAAAAAGGTCAGCGACCACCACGCCGTCGTTCCCACGATGGCGGCGGGCGAAACGGATTTGGAAACCTTGCTCGCAGGCGAACGGGAGCTACTGCGCCTTGTTTCCCGTCAGGTGCTTATGGCAGTCAGCGCGCCCTTCGTCTATCTGGAGACCGAGGCAAGGCTGGACTGCGGCGGAAATGCCTTTGCCGCCAAGGGGAAAACAATCCTTCATATGGGTTGGAGGGCATACACGGAAAAGGGCAAGCAGGACAGCACCCTCCCGGAGCTTTCCGAGGGACAGATGCTTTCCGTTTCCTCCTGCGCGGTAAAAGAGGGCAGAACGACCCCGCCCAAACACTTCACTGAGGATACGCTTCTGTCGGCCATGGAGACGGCGGGCAAGGAGGATATGCCGGAAGCTGCGGAGCGGCGCGGGCTGGGAACTCCCGCGACCCGGGCGGCGGTCATTGAAAAGCTGGTGGCCACGGGCTTTGCGGAGCGCAGAAAGGCGAAGAAATCTGTACGCCTCGTTCCCACCGAAGCGGGCGTTTCCCTCATTACCGTGCTGCCCGAACAGCTCCAGTCCCCGCTGTTGACCGCCGAATGGGAGCACCGCCTCAAGGAGATCGAGTGCGGCGAGCTAGGCGCGGACGAGTTCCTTGCAGGCATCTGCGATATGGTCGCAGCACTGGTTCGGGACGCTGCGCCTGTGGACGGTGCGGAGGTACTGTTCCCCTCCGGCAGACCCGTGATGGGCAAATGCCCCCGCTGCGGCGCACAGGTCACGGAGAGCAAAAACGGCTATTTCTGCGAGAGACGGAGCTGCAAGTTCGGGCTGTGGCGGGACAACCGCTTCCTTGCCGCCAAGAAGATCAGCCTGACGAAGAAGATGGTGTTCTCGCTTCTGGCGCAGGGGCGCGCCTACGCCAGCGGTATCTACTCCGAGAAAACCGGCAAGACCTACGACGCATTCATCCTGCTGGAGGACGACGGCGCGCGTTCCTCCTATAAGCTGGACTTCACCAAATGACCCTCGCAGGCTCCCGCACGGGCGTTTCGTTCCCCTGCGGGAGCCGCTGTTTTTACCATGATCCAAAGGAGGTATGCACGAAATGGCTGAAAAACAGACCAACAAGGAACGGCTCAAGGACATCACCGACAGCATCGAGACGGGCATAAAGGAGCTGTTTGAGAGCGACAAATACAGGCAGTACCTTGCCACCATGAGCCGCTTTCACCGCTACAGCGTCAACAACACCATGCTCATCTATATGCAGCGCCCCGACGCCACCCATGTGGCGGGCTTCAACAAATGGCGCGATCAGTTCGGAAGAAGCGTCAAGAAGGGCGAAAAGGGCATTAAGATCATCGCCCCCACGCCCTTCAAGAAGAAAATCGAGCAGCAGAAATTAGACCCTGACACCAAGCTCCCCCTGCGGGACGAGAACGGCGATATTATCACGGAGGAAAAGACGGTGCAGATCCCCATGTACAAGCCCGTGGTGGTGTTCGACGTGCAGCAGACCGCAGGCAAGCCCCTGCCGAAGCTGGCGGCGAACCTTACGGGGGACGTGCAGAATTACGGGGTGTTCATGGAAGCTCTGCGCCGCAGCGCGCCCGTACCCATTACCTTTGAGAAGCTGGCGGAGAATATGGACGGCTACTTCTCCGTGGACAAACAGCGCATTGCTGTCCGCGAGGGCATGAGCGAGGTGCAGACGGTCTGCGCCGCCGTCCATGAGATCGCCCACTCCAAGCTCCACAATAAGGACGAAATCGGGGAAAAATATCAGGAGGTCGAGTTGTTCGGCAAGCCTGCGCTGTTTTCAAACGGGCGCATCGACCGGGATAAGCTGCCGGAGGGCTTGTATGCGTATGACCTGCGCGGCTCGGATGACGATCCGGGTATGCCGGTAACGCTTGAAAGCCATGTCACCGTCAACCACGCCGCAGCCATCATCACAGCAGCGCCCATTGAGCTGCCGGAGCAGGGCTTTCTGTATCTGGGCGAGGACGGGCTGAACTTCACGGGCGGCGAGCAGACCGTGAAGGAGTTTCTGCACGCACAGTACCCGGAAAAGGCAAAGCTCTCCCGCGCCGCCGAGGAGATTCAGGCGGAGAGCATCTCCTTCGCCGTCTGCGCCTATTACGGCATTGAAACAGGCGAAAACAGCTTCGGGTATCTGGCGACCTGGGCAAAGGACAGGGAGCTGACCGAGCTTCGCGCATCGCTGGAGACCATCAACCGAACCTCATCCTCCCTGATTACGGATATCGACCGGCATTATGCGGAAATCTGCAAGGAGCGCGGGCTGGACAAGGAGACGGAGAGCCTTGCCGCCCAGCCTGTGCAGGAGATCGCCGTGCAGGAGCCGGATCCGGTCACAGCGCCGGACAACGGCTGCGTCCCAGACCCTGCGATTTCTGTGGAGAGCATGAACGCCTACGGCTACACCGACGCCAATATGCTGCCGCTGACAAAGGAGCGTGCGCTGGAGCTCATGGAACGGGATGTAAGCGTGTATATGCTTCACACGGACAACACCGAGGCCATGGCCTTCGATGCGGAGGAAATCCGCAGCTTTGACGGCATCTTCGGCGTGGAAGCCTCCGAATGGGAGACGGTCAAAGACCGCCTTGCGCCTACGAACTATGAAAGAACATTCCTCGATAACCCCGCCGACAGCTTTGCCATCTATCAGCTTCGGGATAATGATAATACGGCGCAGCTCCGCTTTATGAACGCCGAGTATCTGGAGAAGAAGGGGCTTTCCATTGAAAAGGAAAATTACGCCGCCGTCTACGCGGGCGGCCTCGACCGCAGGGGCGATACGCAGGACAGGTTGGATGCGCTGTATGAGACCTTCAACATCCCCCGCCCGGAGGATTTTCGCGGCCACAGCCTGTCTGTCAGCGACATCGTGGCGCTGAAGCAGAACGGCGTGGTATCCTGTCATTACGTGGATTCCCGGGGCTTTAAGGCGCTGCCCGACTTCCTCAAGCTGGAAAACTATCTCAAAAACGCGGAGATGTCCATGGAGGACGACTACGGCATGATCGACGGCGTTATCAACAACGGGCCGAAGCAGACCGTGGCAGAGCTGGAGGAACAGGCAAAGTCCGGCAAGCCCGTCTCCCTCATGGAGCTGGCGCAGGCGGCGCGCCGGGAACAGGCGCAGGCGGCACGGCAGGAGAAGAAGCCCTCCGTGCTGGCAAAGCTCTGTCCTCCCGTCAATGAGCCGAAAAAGACAGCGCGTTCAAAGCGCGCGGAAAGAGAGCTGCTATGATGAATTTTACCAACGATGAAATGAACCTCATGTGCATCTACCAGAGCGACAGCCGCAGCGGGCTGATTGCCGCCCTCACCGAAATGCGCGGATACCTGGACGAGGACGAAGCCCAGCTGCGGGATCTGACCGACAGCGCCCTGCAAAAGCTGGGCAAAATCACCGATGAGGACTTCGCAGCGCTGGAGCTGGTGCCTGACTTCGACACGGACGAATAAGGCGGATGCGGCGGGAGCGGCTTTCGGGTCGCTCCCGCTGTGCTCCCGCGATTCTATTTCCCAAAATCGAAAAAATATTGATTTTGGGAAATAGAACGGGTATAATAAGAGCAGAGGTGATGAATATGAAACTGATAGACCGAGGTGTGTATCTACGGAAACTGATTGGTGTCATCGGAACGCCGGATATCAAGGTTGTCACAGGTGTCAGGCGCAGCGGAAAGTCAAAGCTGCTGGAAGCGTTCAAAGGGTATGTAGAAGCAAATATCGCGGACGCAAATATCGTGCATATCAATTTTAACCTGACAAAGTATGAGCAGTTCAAGGACTACCATGTCCTGAACGAATATATTGAAAGCTCCTATATCGATGGCAAGCAGAACTTTGTTCTGATCGACGAGGTGCAGATGTGTCCTGGGTTTGAGCTTGCTATCAACAACCTCCATGCGCAGGAAAGATTCGACATCTATATTACAGGCTCAAATGCTTTCCTTCTAAGTTCCGACCTTGCCACACTCTTCACGGGTCGAACTTTTGAAGTGAAGGTGTTCCCGTTTTCTTTCAGTGAATTCTGCGAGTATTATACCCTTACGGACAGATATGCCGCTTTTTCCCGTTATCTGCGAGAAGGCGGTATGGCCGGCTCGTATCTTTATCAGGACCCGGAAGCCAAGTACGACTATATCGCGGATGTATTCGATACATTGATCGTCAGGGACATACGGCAGAAATATAAAATCCGCAACCCGATCCTGATGAACCGCATTGTCGATTTTCTCATGGACAATATCTCAAATCTCACGTCTGCGAGAAATATTGCAGACGCTCTCACGGGCAACAAGGATAAAATCAACCACAAGACCGTCGGAAACTATATGCAGTATCTGTGCAATGCCTTTGCTTTCTATCGCGTTCGCAGGTATGACATTCAGGGGAAAAAGTATCTGGCCTCCAGTGATAAGTTGTATCTGAGCGACCACACCTTCCGGTATGCGAAGCTGGGAACCAAGAATCTGGATTATGGCCGCGTACTTGAAAATATCGTTGCCATTGAACTGCTTCGGCGCGGATATGAGGTCTATGTTGGGGTTCTGTACAAGAAAGAAATAGATTTCGTCGCCATCAAGCGCAATGAAAAGCTCTATATTCAAGTTTCAGACAACATCAGTGACGCAAAAACCTTTGAACGCGAGGTAAGCCCTCTGCTCCAGATCAAGGACGCTTATCCGAAGATGGTGCTTTCCAGAATCCGGGATGAGGCATACCAATATGAGGGAATTCAAATCGTGGATATTGCAGACTGGCTGGCAGAGCAGCCGTCTACTTCCCAAAAATGAAAATAATCTGATTTTGGGAAACAGAAAACCAACATATAAGAGCAAGCGTCCCGTTTCCTGCACAGGATTCGGGGCGTTTTCATATATACTGCTTATACATAGAGCGTCCGATCCGGGCGCTCTAAATTTATGCCATGAAGGAGGAGCAATATGCCGAGCAAGCTACAAACGTATATGCAGATGGCGGACGAGGCTCAGCGGCAGATCACCGGCAGCTACCGGGGCTGGACGGGCTTTCTCACCACCGCCGCAAGGCTGTACAAATACCCCTACGCCGAGCAAGTCATGATCCACGCCCAGCGTCCGGACGCCACCGCCTGCGCGGAGTACGACTTCTGGAACGAAAAGATGGGCCGGTATGTCCGCAGGGGCTCCAGGGGCATCGCCCTCATCGACAGCAGCGGCGAAAGGCCGAGACTTCGGTATGTGTTCGACGTGTCGGACACGGGCGGCAGAGAGTTTCCAAAGAGCCGCTACCTGTGGGAATACCGGGAGGAACACGCGGACGCGGTAAGCGCCATGCTGGAAAGCCGCTATGGTGTGGACGGAAAAGGAGGGCTCCCCGATCAGCTTGAGCGCATCGCGTCTCAGCTTGCGGAGGAATACTGGCGGGACTATAAGCGGGATATCCTCGCCATCGTTGACGATTCCTTTCTTTACGGGTATGATGAGTTCAACGTAGGAGCGGCCTTCCAAAGCGCCGCCGCCGTCAGCATTGCCTACTCGCTCATGTCCCGCTGCGGGCTTGAAGCGGACGACCGCTTCGAGCATGAGGATTTCCTGAGCATCTTCGATTTCAACACCCCGGAAGCAGCCGCCGAGCTGGGTACGGCGGTGAGCAGGATCAACGGAGAGGTGCTGCGGCAGATCGAAGTTACCATCAAGAATTACGAGCGCGAGAAACTCGCGGAAAGGAGCCATAGCCATGACAGAGCTGACCTACACCAAGAACGGGGACTACCTGATTCCCGACCTGACGCTGAGCGAGACGCCGGAGGACGCGAGACCCCTGGGCAAGTACGGGAGACTGCGCAGGAGCTACCTTCAGGAGCACAGACCGGGGCTGTACAGCCGTCTGGTGCTGTCGGAGAAGCTGTTCCCGCACCTGCGGGAGATCGACGAGACGGCGAACCGGAGGCTGGAGCAGATGATGCCGGAGCTGATGAAGTCGGCGGGCGTGACGGAGGAGCTGAAAGCCCGCGACCAGATGAAATGGGTGGGGCTGATGAACAGCCTGAAAGCGCAGGCCGAGGAGATCATCCTCAGCGAGCTGGTGTACAACTGACCAATGACACGCCGGAAGCGGAACCGGCGCAGCCTCCGATACCGCAGGCATACCAACTGAGCCTGTTCCCCACGGAGGATGAGCAAATCGCATATATCGCAGAAGCGGAGAGCTACACGCCCTCCGCTTTTTCCATGTCCATCCCGCAGTCGGATATCGACCACATTCTGCGCATGGAGGGCAACGCCGACTATGCCCGCATGAAGATCGCCACGGAGTTCTCCAAGGGCAAGAGCGTGGAAGAAATCGCGGCGTTTCTTCAAAGCAGCTTCCACGGCGGCAACGGCGTTGTCACCGAGAACGGCAGATATTCCGCCTGGTACGCCGAGGACGGCATTCACATCGCCAATGGGGACGCGGCAAGATACCTGACCTCCGCAAAGGTCGTAAGCTGGCAGGAGGCGGCGGTCGATCCCACGGACGGCTATGACATTCCCATTCGCTATACCGCTGTGGCAAGCTACACCGGCACCGCCACCAGCAAATACGCCACCGGCTACACCGTCACGGCGGACTATAAGGGTGACGTCACCCGCACAAGCTGTGATACGGTGGTCTACACCGCCGTTTTTTCCAGCGTCGGCGCTACGGCATCGGCAAAGAGCGGCGTTGATTTTAACTGGCTGTGGCTGCTGATCCCCGTGGGAGCTGCGGCGCTGGGCGGATGCGGTTACGCCGGTTATAAAGGCTACAAGCACTACATCAATAAGAAAAGAGGGTACGCCGCATGAAAAAATATCTGACCACGCTGCTGGCCGCCTGCTGTATGCTGGCGGCTTTTTCCATGCCTGCATCGGCATTGGAGTATCACTTTGACGGCCCGGACGCAGGACTGTTCGGACGCCCCACCTCGGACGATACCATTTATGTCACGATGGACAAGCCTGTGAATACCGACCGGAGCAAAAACGCCGCCTACATCCCGCCTGCTTTTGGCTCGCCTACCTCTTATACGCTGAATGCCGGAGAGCTGCTGACACCAAACCTTGTGAGCGGTTCAGTCGCGGGAACAATCAGCGGCACAGGCGGTGTGACCGTCCTGCCGCCTACGACTTCGGGCAGTAGCAGCGGAAATACCGGCTCCTACACGCCAGTGAAGTACACCGCGGTCACGAAAGACCTCTATTACAGCGGCGGCTACCTCGGTACACTGAAAATCCCCACCCTCGGTCTGTCTGTCAAGGTGTATCAGGGGACGGACGCGGACGCGCTCCGCAAGGGCGCGGGCCATTTTGCCAGCACCTCCATTTGGGAAGGCAATGTGGCGATTGCGGGCCATAATCGGGGCGTCAACAATCACTTTGGCAAAATCCACACCCTTGACATTGGGGACACCATCAAGCTGACCACCCAGCTCGGCACACGCAGCTATGAAGTGTACTCTGTCAGTAAGATCGGCGTGGACGATACCAGCGTCCTAAACGACAGCACGGAGAACATCATCACCCTTGTCACCTGCGTGATGAATCAGCCGGATTACCGCTGGTGCGTGCAGGCTCGACAGAAGTAGTATTGATGTGAATAATTTCAACAAGAAAAAAGTTATTCACATTGATGTTAAAAACTTTACTTGACGCAAAGGGGGTGATATAATGGCTGACAAAGGTGGTGACAGAATCATGGAGTTAAAAAACAGATCGCAGTACCTTGATAAGCTCATTTCCGTTCAGGATATGGAGGTCATCAAGGTCGTGACCGGAATCCGGCGCTGCGGCAAATCCAGCCTGCTGAAATTGATGATGGTACATCTGCGGGAACAGGGCGTCATGGAGGAACAGATACTCTCGATGAACTTTGAGTCCATGCAGTTTGCAGACATGGACAGCAAGCGGCTGTATCAGTATGTGATAGAACGAACTCCCAAGGGGAAGCGGCTCTACCTCTTTTTGGACGAGGTGCAGAAGGTTCGGGACTGGCAGGATGCCGTGAATTCCTTCCGCGTGGATTTGG
>OLOX01002534.1_pt1 | contig 15035 bp, 16 predicted proteins | sample 1672091 | NCBI WGS metagenome assembly OLOX01 (sample SAMEA3136644, study PRJEB25190) | human gut metagenome | reverse complement strand
CATAACCAACTTTATCCTGGACCGCTTTATCATCAATGATATTTCCGATCATTACTTCGTATTTATCCTTTGAAATACCGTTGACTTCCATATTTTCATAGGTTGCATCAATCGCACACGGATCCAGGTCTGTTCCTACAGAATACTTTGCACCGAACATCAGCGCCAGCATTCCAAGAATTCCACTTCCGCATCCTACATCCAGAATTCTGGTGTCCTCTGTCACATATTTGCGGAGCTGACGGATGCAGAGCTGTGTGGTCTCATGCATTCCCGTTCCGAATGCAGTTCCCGGATCGATATGCACGATCATCTTGCCTTCATCTTCCGGCTTTACTTCTTCCCAGGACGGAATGATCAGGATATCATCCACATAGAACTGGTGAAAATATTTTTTCCAGTTATTGACCCAGTCCACATCCTCTGTCTGGGATTCTTCTATCGTTCCTTCACCTACTTCCACATAGGCACGCATATCTTCCAATTCATTTTTCACAGCTTCCAGAAGACTTTCTTTATCTTCATCTTCTTCCAGATAGAAACTGATATATGCGATACCGTCATTGATTCCTGTCTCCGGAAGGATATCAACAAACATCTGCTCTTTTTCCGCCTGTGTCATCGGAATCTTATCCTCAATCTCGATTCCCTGTACACCAAGGTCCATCAGCATACTACTGACAATGTCTTCTGCCTCGGTTGTTGTCTTTAATCTGAATTTATTCCACTTCATATTGGTTCTCCTTTTATTGTTGTCCAAGCAAATAATCAATAAACTGCTGTGCAGTACGTCCGCTTAATCCACCATGGCTCAATTCCCATTTGTTTGCCTCCAGAAGAAGCTTTTCCTCTTCCATCTCGACACCGTAACGATCTGCAAGCGTGGTGACAATCTTCTGGAATTCTTTTTTATCCGGTTTTCCAAAATAAATGGTCACGCCGAATCTTGCTACCAGCGAAAGTTTCTCCTGTACGGTATCATTGGTGTGCAGTTCTTCATCTCTGTCAGCTTTATCTTTGAATGTCTCACGTACCAGATGTCTTCTGTTGGAAGTTGCATAGATCAGGATATTATCCGGTTTCTTCTCCAGACCGCCTTCGATCACCGCTTTCAGATATTTATACTCAATCTCGAATTCTTCAAAAGAAAGATCATCCATATAAATAATAAATTTGTAATTCCGGTTCTTGATCTGTGCGATCACATCATTCAGGTCTTTGAACTGATGCTTGTACACTTCGATCATACGAAGTCCCTGGTCATAATACTGGTTCAGGATTGCCTTGATCGAAGAAGATTTACCGGTTCCGGCATCACCAAAAAGCAGGCAGTTGTTGGCTTTTTTGCCCTCGACGAACGCTTTCGTGTTGTCGATCAGCTTCTGCTTTGGAATTTCGTAGCCGACAAGATCAGAAAGGCGCACATCCGGAATGTTGGTAATCGGGATAATCTCAACGTTCTCTCCTGTATGCGCAATACGAAATGCCTTGTGAAGTCCAAGTTTACCAACTCCAAATTCCTTATAAAACTGCGTCAGTGTACGCTTGAAATGATCTACGTTCTGCGTCGCGGCAAGGGCACGGCTGAGATCACAGATTCTGTCCCTGACACGACGGTTGAACACTTTACCGCCACTGTTACCGCTCTTATAATCCATGATGATCTTCAGGCAGTCAGCGTCCAGACTCTTTTCCAGTTCCTCGAAATCATAGTCAAACATTTCCTTAAAAATAGCAAAATCATGAAGTGCAATCTCATTCAGACTACCTTCAATCTCTCCTACGATCTCACAGGAAGTGCTGTATGCATTCTCATCACTTGCAAGAAGAAATGTCAGATAAGTATGCCACAGATTCCCTTCAAAGCCGTGGCTTACTGATAATTCCAAAAGTTCATTGATACAATCAAAAAGGAGTCCTCTTAAATCTTCTTTGTTATAAAATTCAAACATAAAAATATAATAACTGCTACAACACTTAAAATATAAATTAATGGCATTACATCAGTTGTTATTGTTATTGAAAACCATTTTTTAAATACTGTCAATCCTATTAAAAACATTACAAACATAAGAATAAATAAAGCTGTTCTTATTCCTTGTGATGCATATGTTTTACCTTCTTTATTATTTTTTATTTTAAAAATATCTAATGGTTTACATAGTTTTATTAAAAGCATTAATCCTGTTAGCCCTGTTAACACTACACATATACTTGAATATACATTAGTTTCTATTCCTAATTTCCAACTTATTATTGCGGTTAAAACAATATTAATTACAACTGTTAAAGCTGTTCCGCAAAGCTCTTGAAATTACATTTCTTAAAAATTTGCCTTTTATTCTTTCTTTATTTGGTTCTAATGCTAGTACAAAAGATGGTATTCCTATTGTAACTGTACTTATTAATGTTAGCTGAATTGGCATAAAAGGATATGGCATATTAACAAATAAAAATATTATAGCTAATATACTTGCATATATTGTTTTTACTAAAAACAATGTTGCTGATCTTTCTATATTATTAATAGTTCTTCTTCCTTCTAACACAATCTCCGGCATAGAAGCAAAATTAGAATCTAATAATACAAGTTCTGCTACATTACGTGTAGCATCGCTTCCACTTGCCATTGCTATACTGCAATCAGCCTCTTTTAATGCCAAGACATCATTTACGCCATCTCCAGTCATTGCAACTGTATGTCCTTCTTTCTTTAGAGCTTGTACTAATTCTTTTTTTTGAACTGGAGTTACTCTTCCAAAAATAGTATACTCTTTTGCTGCTTTTTCTAACTGTTCTTTTGTTTTTATTTCTTGCATATTAATATATTTTTCACTATTTTCTACACCAGCTCTTTTGGCTATTTTAGATACTGTTATAGGATTATCTCCTGATATAATTTTTATATTTACGCCTTGCTCTTTAAAATATTTTAATGTTTTACTTGCTTCTTTTCTAATTACATCACTAATTAAAACAAATCCTAAAACTTCTAGCTTATCAGGTAGCTCTTTTTCTATAAAATCTCCTTCTGAGTTAGCAACTATTATTACTCTATAATCATTTGAATATTTCTCTATTCTTTCCTTATATTCATCATATTTTTCTCTTAATACAAACTCTGGCGCTCCTATTATATAGCTTCCTTTATCTTTAAAACATACACCAGACCATTTTTTTTGAGATGAAAAAGGTATCTTATTAATAACTTTCCATTTTTGTTTATTCTTATATTTAGCTCTTATTGCTTCTATTGTAGAATTATTATCATCCGAAGCACTAGAAATTTCAGATAAAATTTCTTCTAATTCTTCTTTTGATTTTGTAATTTCTATAATGTCATTTACTTCCATTGTTCCTTCTGTTATTGTTCCTGTTTTATCTAAACATAGAGTATCTACTCTTGCTAATGTTTCTATACAATAAAGTTCTTGTACTAACACTTTTCTTTTTGATAATCTAATTACACTAACTGCTAAAACTGTGCTTGTTAATAATACTAATCCTTCTGGTATCATTCCAATAATTGCTGCAACTGTATTTACTACAGCATTTTTAAAACTGTTTTCTGTTAATCCTAGCTGATTAAAAAACAATAATATTCCAATTGGAACAATAGCTATAGATACTATTTTTATTATTCCATTTAGTGACTTCATTATTTCTGAATTTACTTTTTTTACATATTTAGCTCCACTTGAAATCTTAGATGTATAATTTTCATCTCCTATATGTATTACTTCTGCTTTGCATTTTCCACTAACAACAAAACTTCCAGATAATAATGTATCACCTTTTCTTTTATATATAACATCAGATTCTCCAGTTATAAAAGATTCATTTACTTCTACTTCTCCTTCTAATATTATAGAATCTGCAACAATTTGATTTCCTGTTTCTAGCATTAATAAATCATCTAATACAATACTATTTATTCCAATTCCCTGTTTTTCTCCATCTCGTATGCAATTTACCTTTGCTTGAGCTAGTATAGATAATTTATCTACTGCTTTTTTAGAATTTATCTCCTGTATAATACTAATTGCTGTATTGCAAAAAATTACTATTAAAAACAATAAATTTTTATATGATCCTACACAAAATACTGCCACTCCTAATAATATATTTATCAAGTTAAATAATGTGAATATATTTTCCCTAACTATTGTTTTTATACTTTTAGTTGGTAAAGATGTATCATAATTCACCTTATTTTCTTTAATTCTTTCTTCAACTTCTTCTTTAGTTAAACCTATATCAATTTTTTTATTTTTATCTATAATTTTATCCATATTTTACATTTTTTCCTTTTTTTATTTTGTATCATATTTTATCATAAAAAATAGGGTCATGCAATTCATGACCCTGGCTTTTGTCTCTTTATTCTTATCGACAATTTTTCAACTTAAGGCTGACCATACCATCCTTCTTCTTCCAGAGTTTCTATCATCGCAGAAGGACTTTTTAAAATGTGATTCGGCATCGTTTGGAGAATATCCAGAAATTCCTCTGTTCTTTCACCTACGAACTTGCTTACAGACTTATATTTTTTTACAAATCCACTCCACGTTAAATACGTGTCCTTAGTTTCTTTGTAAGCAATATCAACAGTCCCCTTAAACAATATACACTGATATTCCGAAATGCCCATTTTTCTTGCCGACTCCTCTGCTTTTTTAGTCTGCACCCGAAAGATGTCTCCATCATAAGTTTCCAGTACAGAAAAAACACCATCATGATAGAAAAAATTATTCATCATAACTCCTCCTTTTGATTCTCGAATGGCTTACAGATTACGTAACTTATATAATATCATACTTCACATAACATTTCAAGTTTATTAATTTATATTTTATTTAATTTACATTACTTTTTTCATTTTGTATCTATACTTTTTATTATGTACGTGTTATACTAAATATCGTTCGTATAAACACAACTTTTCCAAAAGAGGTGATTGTTCTTGAAGAAAATTTCATCAACCACAAAGAACGCTTCTAGCAACGTGCCTAAGTGTTCTACCCCTTGTCGAGAATGTCCTAAGCATCTATCATGCCCGGACGTGTGCCCAGCCTTAAAAAAGAAACTGGAAACTTAGAAATTTTTTCGTTCTCGCAAATAAAAATCCACCAGTATAACTGGTGGATTTTCATTTTAATCTATTATAGCTCGTTGCAGACCTCTCTTTTTATTCATGTTTTTTCTTTTATTTTTAGCTAATTACTTTATAAATTTCCCCATAATCATTCATTATCTCTGGATTATCTAACGCAATTTGCTTAATTATATTGCTATTTTGGTTAAATGTTGTTACATATCCTTCTAATGATTTTGCCTTTTCTTGCAGAGCTTTTACACTATCATTTACATATATTTTTGCTTTTCCTTTTCCATTTTTAGCTTCTTGAACTAAATTAGATACTGGTGAATTTCCATCAAAAGCCAACACTATTGATTTTCTTCTTTCAAAAGCCGCTTGAACAGCATGGGATAATTGCTTGCGCCGTGGGCGATATGATAGACATAGACCATTTCAGCAATCAGCCGGTACACGCAGATATACTTTCCGGCGATCACATATCGGTATCCGCCGTTTCGCAGTTCTTTATCCTGCGGGATATGGCCGGACAGCGGAAACAGCTCCAGCCGGGAAAGCGTATCTAAAATCAGATTGGTAATGTTTCTCGCTGAGTTTGCTCCTACAAGGTTCAAGTGAAGCCGCGCGATTTCTTCAAGCTCCCGCTGAGCGCAAGGTCAGTCACGCTGATAGATTGCCTCCAACCGTTTTCTGGATTCCTCCAACGTGTAGGCAGGTGCGCCGGAAAGCCGAGCGGCCTCCGCTGCCTCCAGCTTTGCGCGCAGCTTCAAGGTTTCCTCACGCTGTTCGGCTTTTTCATGCGCCAGATCAGAGATCATGCTGTAGTCGTTGCACAGTGCAGTCGAAGATTTGATAATCATGGGTCTGTATCTCCTGAATGATTCTGTAATAATTCTATCGGAATTATCCGCAGCTTTCAAGACCCTGCTTGAAATACTTCTCCCATGTGGATTTGAAAATCTGCACGGTACCCTGTTCCCATCGCTTGAACTTTTGCAGCGGGACGCCAAGCTGCGCTGCATATGCCTTCTGCGTCAAGCCGAGCCGCTGGCGTATGGCTTTGATCTGCGCTCCCTGACCCCGCAGCAGAAACAGGTTATAGTCATCCAGCAAATCCTCCAGCGGCACTTCAAACAGCTCCGCCAGCTTCTCCATATGCTCCTTCGGATAAAAGTCCCGCCCTGCCTCTTCGTAATGGATGTAGGTACTGCGGTCAATACCCGCATAGTCTGCCGCGTCACGCTGACGAAGTCCTTTTTGATAGCGATACCACCGCAGCTTGTCCGCAATTTCCGTGATCTCGGATGCGTCCGAAAACCGCAGATTGAACTTCTCGGCATCCAAAAACTTATGTGGAAGGACGACCGGGAACTTGAGAATTTGAAGCGGCGCAACTTTTAACGTACCTGCAACATTCGCAGCCAATACATAGCTGCGGACTTTCAAGCGGCAGAACATAGACCATTTTGCCCCAAAAGGTTCATGGTTTTCCACCTCAACTGTTGTTTGTTCCGCTGTATTAGGATAGCATTCTCATAGCATCGGCACCGTCCAAGCTGATTCCGAAGAAATACTTCCACCTTTTTGTTCGCTTGAAGAACGAGAACTTGTAGACGAATGTACCTTCAGCATCTTTTTGTATGAGCCGTGGATACTTGTTGTAAAGGCTCTTCAGAGCGGCTTTTATATACCGTATATCAGTTTTTCCTTCTGTTACAATGACAGGGGTGTCATTGGCGAAAAGATATTTATAAAAAATAAATGCTTGGTACTGTTTCTCGCGGCCATTCAGATTGAAAGCGTCATGCTTAATTTCCTGTGGATCAAGAATATTATTGTAGTGATCCAGTTGATCGATAAAAGAAAAGCACCCTTCGAGTTGCTTGATTGATCCTGGCACACCATCGATAAGATACTCACCAGTCGAGTAGAGGTGATGTGCCATCGCTCTCGTTTTACGCACATAGAAGTGATTGACATTTAGCTTTTTGTTCACAATTAGCCCCGTGACTTCTTGGCGTGAATCCCTAAATTGAAGCCGGGTTTTCTTTTCGTTGATAGAGAAACCAACCTTTTTTATTGCAACGATGGCTTCTGCTAAGAATTTCTTCTGATTTTCAACAAAGTGCCTGTCGTTGGTAGAGAAAGTCAAATCGTCAGCATATCTGGTGTAATCCAGCTTATATTTCTTGGCCGCCTTTAAAAGGTGAGCGTCAAGAGACTGGCAGATTAGATTTGTGATGATTGGAGAACTGGGAGCACCCTGCGGTAAACGGCCTTGATAGCAGGTCAATTGTGCGAGGACAACAGCAACATCGTGAGGCAGTTTGAAGTGATTATTTTTTCAAAATAGCCCTGAATGCGACCAAAGTGGAAACTATCAAAAAAACTTGCCAAGTCTAAGTTTAGGACATAACGCTTATTGCGATGAATTTTTGCATTGGTAATAATACTTTTTTCTTTCTCAAACACATGAGAAATATTAGGTTTAATACCATTCTCATCCCAAATGTTTCTTTGGAAAAGGCACAGAATATTTGAGAGTTTTTTCTGCAGGACTTTCAAATCACCAGAAGGAGCGCAGATGGCACGAGTGTCACCATTACGTTTTGGAATTTCAAAGGTGGTGTAATAACTATCTGGCTTTTTAACATAAAGAATGTGCGTTAGCTTACTGCGTGGGATACCCAAATAGTCAGCCAACTCATTTCTTGATTGAATATCACAGAATTTTTTCATAGGACCCTCTCCAAAGGGAGAGCGTGTGGCAACTCATTGTGCGAAAGGATCAGTCAACATGAGTTAACACAGTTAACATCATGGAAAGAAAGGGCAATACGCTAATGTGCCACCCAGTTTAGTCAACACTTGCGAAACACAAGTACAAAATCTTGCCACACGCTCTTTACAGACATTGAGTCTGCAAACAAATTATACCCGATTTCAACCGCTTTTTCAATCTGAATATGTGCAAGAGCGCATTTGAGTTTACATTGTTTTTACGCCGAGGTCGCAGCTGCTGTTTTACCTCTCTGGCCGCAATTGGAATGTGGCCAAGTGTGTTCTGAAAACAAACTCTTAACGCAGAAAAACCGCCTCAAAAGGCGGTTTTTCCAAGTAAAGTGGTCCGAGATGGGAGACTCGAACTCCCGACATCTTGCTCCCAAACCTATGTCTGAACTTTCAGCGAGGGGTCTTGCGCCCTCTTTGGCACTTTCCGGCACTCCTGCGGTTCCTCTTTGGAACTCTATTGGCCTGTTTATTTCAGGCACAGCTTTCGTCTTTTGGGATTTGTGTGGGATTGAATTCTGTATATTAAAAGTGCTTCCGACCGGGTTTACATCCAACAGCGGGTGTTTTTGCCGCAGAGAGCAGCTCAGAAATTGCGCCGCATAAACAAAGAAATAAGCGCGATGACAAAGAAACAGCAGGCTGACTTGGATGATAGCCAGCCTGCTGAGCGAAGATGTTTATTCTATGTTTTGCCTTTCAGCAGCAATGCGTGTTCTTTTACCAGAGAATGCAATGCCGATTTTTATAATTGACGTAACATTCATTGCCTGCAAATCAACGCTGTATGCACGGTCGTTAATCTGTTGCAAGGCAACATTAGCAAGGTCTTCAAGCTGTGTTTCAGAGCGGTCTTTCCCGGCCTTTAATTCAATCAGAATACCAGGCAGCCGCTTATTCAAAGGAAGCATCTGAATATCAAATCGTCCATCACCAGCTTCGCGATTGGAGGTAATGCGATAGCTGTTGTCCATCACAGCGCACATACCCAATATCAGACCATGGTAAAATGTTTCGTTGGCAGCATCGTGGAAACTTATTGTTTGGAGCAGAAACTTCTCCAAGGTTTTTTGCAGTGAGTCGCTATCTACCTTGTAGATAGCTTCCTGAATAGCAATAGCAACGGAACGAGGAATAATATTCTCAAGCTGAGAGAGGATCTCCTTGCTGTAGACGAAAGAAATCTCTTTGTTGGGCAGAGCCACTTCGCACATATAATCCTCGCCATAAGACTGGTCGCAGCTCACAGCCTTCAAATAACCTGCCACCAGCAGGAAGCTGTAAACAGAGGACGGATCATTCTGGATCTGCGGATAAATGACACCGGTGTCAATGTGCGTAACAAAGGATTCGCCCTTCATCAACAGCTCCAGACGCTCCATAATATCCGGCGTTGCAGAAGCCAGCACCTCGCGGATGATGTCATTGCTTCCGGTAGACTGCCAGAACGCTTTGGGACGGCAGTTATTATTGAAGTATCCAATGACAGACCAGGGATTAAAAATCTCGGTATTGCCGAAAAGGTAACCATCATACCAATCGCAGAGCTCCTGATATTTATCAGAAGCATGATAGTAGTCTGCCATCTCGTGTACTTCGCTTGAAGTGAAGCCGAAATATTCACTGTATCGCTCGTCTAAAATCGAGTTGATCTTCAGGTTGTTCAGGCCGCTGAAGATACTTTCCTTGGCAACACGCAGGATGCCGGTCAGGAAACCATAGCTCAGATGCGGATTGTCCTTCAGACCACCGGAGAACAGGTTTCGCATGAACCCGATGATCGTGTCGTAGAAGCCGCTCACATGGCCCTGCTGAATGGGAGTATCATATTCGTCAATGATGACGATAGGTGCGACATTGTGGTGCTTATGGAGGAGCAGCGTCAGTGTCCGCAGGGACATTTGATATTCCACTTCGTCAGCGGCTTCTGTTGCAAGAAGGGAATATTCCTCTTTTTCGTAATCACTAAGTGCGGAACTGGATGCCAACTCGTCGTGACGGCGGAATTCCTGTGCGATCAGCTTTTGGAGCGTCTGATAGGTTTCTTCCCAAGAGGTGTATTTAACATCCTTGAAGGACAGGAAGATCACAGGATACTTTCTATGGTGGGCAAGATAGGATCCTCCGCAGGACCAGATTTTCTTATCTCTGAAGTAAACGGAAGTGTCCTCGGTCGTCTTTTCGAAGAAAGTGCGGAGCATATCCATGTTCAACGTTTTGCCAAAGCGTCTGGGGCGGGTAAATAGGGATACTTTGGGGCGCTCGTCCAGAAACTCCTTGATCATTAAGGTCTTGTCCACATAGTAGTAGTTTTTGCAGGCGTCCCGGTAATCAGATACGCCAATGGGCAACGGCTTGCGCGCAGATGATACTGCGGGCTTTACCACACTTCGGTGACCACGCTTATCCATCGGCTTTTGCGTGCTGTCCGGGATAAACCACTGCCTGCCCTCCTTATACGCGCCGGAAATGCGTCCGGCTTTGCAAAGCGCATTGACCCGCCGTTCGGTAATCCCCCAAGCGGCAGCCGCTTCTTTGATCGTCATATTGGAACACCTCCATTGCACTTCGTCAAGAATATTATAACCGCTGCTCCGAACAAAATCAACTATATTATTCCGAATAATGTCGGCGTTATTCGGAACGGTAGTTTTCCTGCAAATATTCCGTTCTTTCCGGTAGCTATTTCCTGCTTTCTGTGATATTGTTCGTTTGCCAAAAGGAGGCGACGATATGCAGAAAGAAAATACCCTGACAGTCGAGCAGTGGTGCGGCCAGTGGTTCACCGCCAATCGGCACAAATGGAACGGCAACACCGAGGGCGGGTACCGCAATCTGATTTACAGCCACATCCTCCCCAGCATCGGAAGTGTGGCGCTCTCTGACCTGACAGAGCAGACCATCACCGATTTCTATGACACGCTACGGAGTCAGAGACTCAGCGCCAGAAGTGTCTGGTGCGTCCATTTGCTCCTGCGCCGGTGTATGGACGAAGCAGCACGGGAACAGTTTATTCCATACAACCCGGTGCGGCTCTGCCAGGAATCAAAGGCAGAGGAATACAAAGCAGCCCCTCTGCGCCTGGGACAACTCCAGCGTTACCTGAACGCAGCGGAGCAGCTCGGCGTGCTCCCTCTCATCTACACAGGACTATCAAGCGGCCTGCGGCAATGTGAACTGATCACCTTGTCGTGGGCCGATTTTCATATCCGCTGCAGGTACATCCTCAAAGACCAGCGGTTGCTGACGCTTAACGCCAAAGCGGCGCATCTGCTGAAGCAGATACCGGAAACTGACTCGCCCTATGTGTTCCTCAATCCCAAAACCGGAGCACCGTACAAGCTCCACGAGTTCTACTATCTGCACAAGAAGATTCTGAAACAGGCAAGGCTCCCGTGGGTGGCCTTTCGAGACTTACAGTGCCAGTGTATGGAGGTGGGAATATGACGCTTCGGGAATACATCATCTTCTGGCAGGAAACCTACGACAGGCACCAGAGCAGGCCGACCACCTATGCGGCACACAACTATGTGTTCAAAAACCACATTCTCCCCGGTTTGGGAGACACACAACTCTCTGAATTGACATCGGAGAGGGTTGGAGAATTTCTGGAGGAACGGCGGCGCTTCGGCAATCATCGACCCGGCAGCTCTGGCTTGGGCGAAGAAACCATGCGGCACATCCACCGCCTGCTTCAGCAATGCCTGGACCAAGCCATGCGGGATGGCCTGATTGGCGATAATCCCGCCAGAGCGTTCCACTACTCCAAGCCAAAGAAGGTCAATGCCGATGTGCTGACGCCGCTGGAGATGGAGGATTATCTGGATGCGGCAGAACGGCTGGGGCATCTCCCCATGTTCATGCTGGCCTTAACGGCTGGCCTGCGGCAGGGGGAGCTCATCGCCCTGAAATGGAATGACCTCAATGTAAAAAACAGGACGCTGACCATATCAGAGCAGCGCTCTGTAGAACGGCGGGAGTTGATCGAATATGGCTCGGAAACGAGAACAATAACCTTGACATCGGAGGTGATCGACCTCCTAATCATGGAACACACCAAGCATCCAAAAAGTCCGCTGATGTTCATGCATCCAGCAACGCAGAGGCCATACTCACCGCAGATGGTACGCCGGATGCATAACGAGATCATCAAGGAAGCGGGGCTTGACCATATCCGATTCACAGATCTCCGGCACACATGCGCCGTCCTATCTCTGCGGAACGGCATGGAAACCAAAGAACTGGCGCGGATGCTGGGACATTATCGGCCGTCGATAACCCGGCAGAACTATGAACCTTATCTGCCGCACAAGGTGCAAAAGGATGAAGATATACCAAAGGAAGCCACTCAGGGCGAGCTTCAGCAGGCGGCAAATGTTTTGGATACTCTTCTGAAATTCTGATAGCTATTCCGCAAAAGGTGGGTTGTCCACAGAACTCAATCATTTTACATCCAAAGAGGAGGAAACAAAATGAAAAATAGAATCATCATTGCCGCTGCAATCACTGCCTGTCTCGCCCTGTGTGCCGCTGTGTGGCCACAGACCGAAAAGGTCGGGAAAACACCCGCGCCGAGCGAAACGGCCGCCGTGACCACTCCGCGGTCGACACTTCCGGAGCCGGAAGAACTAATATTGCCAGAAATCACAGAAAAGCAAGAATCGGGAATGCCGGAAGCTGAATCAGCCCAGGAAACAACCACTGAGGAGCTACCCGTCCCTGCACCGGAAATAGAAGATGAACCCATGACAGAACAGAAATCTGCACCTCCTACGCAGACAGATCCCACCCTGGTACAGCCCGCGCAACCTGAATCGGCACCGGAGCCAAAAGCTAACGATAACGAACTGGCGGATATGGTCTATGTCCCCGGCTTTGGCTGGATACAAAGCGAAGGCCCCAATCATGTCGAGTATGCCGAGGATATGTACGAGAACGGCAACAAAATTGGTACCATGGGCTGACCTCAAAAATTGCGCCGCATAAACAATGAAATAACCGCAGGAGCGAACCCGGACGCTTCTGCGGCCTTTTGCATATTGACTTGATTTGAAATCTGCACTTCGAAAATGGGAGTTCAGATCTGAAAACTGGATTTTCAATAGACAAATTGAAGCTGTTGTGTTAGAATTAACCTGTATTAGTGTATACTCTGACACGAGGTGTTACGATGACGATTTGTTATAATAAGCTCTGGAAGCTCTTAATTGATAAAAACATGAAAAAGAAGGATCTCCGATTAGCCACTGGCATGTCCACCACCGCCCTTGCCAAACTGGGAAAGAACCAGCATGTCAGTACGGAAATCTTAACGAAGATTTGTGAGGTTCTGGACTGCGATTTCTGCGATATCATCGAGCTCGTAAAGGAGGAAAATCATGATTGACTTTTCCAAAATCGAGCAATATCGGGAGGACAACCGCATTGAGGCCAAGAAAGCCCTTGGCGGGCTGCCCAAGAGCATTTGGGAAACCTATTCCGCCTTTGCCAATACCCACGGCGGCATTATCCTGTTGGGCGTGGAAGAATGGGCGGATAAATCCTTGCACACGGTAGATCTGCCAGACCCTGACAGACTCATCAAGGAGTTCTGGGACATCGTCAACAATCCCAACAAGACCAGCGTGAATGTGCTGTCCTCCAAGGATGTATTTGTGCAGGAAGTCGACGGCAATCATATCGTGGTCATCAATGTTCCCCGCGCGGAACGCTCCTATAAACCGGTGTATGTGGACGGAAATCCGCTCTGCACATACCGCCGTAACGGTGAGGGCGACTATCGCTGCACCAAGGAGGAATATCAGGCCATGGTGCGGGACGCATCCGTGAAAACGCAAGACATGCTCATTCTGAGCGAAATGGACTTGACGGTGTTCAACAAAGAAAGCATCCGCAGTTATCGCCAGAGAATGCGCCTCTCCCGCCCCGGCCATGTGTGGGAAGCCTTGGAGGATGAAGATTTCCTCCTGAAGCTGGGTGCTGTCGGTATCGGCTCTGATGGGAAAAAGCATCCCACCTCTGCAGGACTTCTCATGTTCGGCAACGAGTATGACATTGTGCGTGAATTCAACACTTACTTTCTGGATTACCAGGAGCAGTATGACGCTGATACCCGTTGGACTGACCGTATCATATCTTCCTCCGGCGACTGGAGCGGCAATGTGTACGACTTCTATTTCCGCGTCTATAACAAGCTGATTCAGGACATTAAGGTGCCGTTTAAAATGGATGGCGGCACCAGAGTGGATGATACCCCTGTGCATCAGGCACTCCGGGAAGCATTGGCAAATTGCCTGGTTCATGCCGATTATTACGGCAGACAAGGCCTGGTCATCATCAAAAAGCGTGATTCCATCACCATGGCGAATCCCGGCGGTTTCCGCATCGAGGTCGACGCAGCTAAAAGCGGCGGCGTATCCGACCCCCGCAACGGGACCATGCTGAAGATGTTCAATCTGATCGATATTGGTGAGCGTGCCGGAAGTGGTATTCCGAATATATTCCGTGTCTGGCGTGAGCAGGGGTGGAAAGAGCCAGTTATCGCGGAGCTCTCTGAACCGGACAGAATTATTCTATCATTATCGCTACTCAAAAAAGAAAGTAGCGATAAAAAAGTAGCGATAAAAAATGGCGATAAAGATACAAAAACCGCCTCACAAAAAATCGCCATCCTTGAATATCTTACAGATTATGCTTCTGCAAAATGCTCAGATATTTCCGATATGCTCGGCGTTAAAGACGCAAGAGCAAGACGGATACTCAGCGAGATGATCGTTGAGGGAACGATTGCTGCAGAGGGCAGCAATCGAAACCGCATTTATAAATTGAAATCATAAGGAAAAAACTAATTCTGCCACAAAGGAGGATTGCACAATGCCGCACAATGAAAACTCTCGAGTCAAAATTCCTGCATTGGTGCATTTCACTCGTCTGGGATATAAATACATCTCTCTGAGAAAATATGAAGGAGTCATCGACGACGATACCAACATTTTGGTCGATGTTCTTTGTGATGCAATCAATCGGATCAATGCTACTTCCTTGACTACCACAGATGTCCAGAAAATTGTCAATACTTTGAAAGCAATGCTGGAAAACGATGATTTGGGCAGGAAGTTTTATTCCGTTCTCATCAATGGATACAACG
>OLOX01002533.1_pt1 | contig 15046 bp, 20 predicted proteins | sample 1672091 | NCBI WGS metagenome assembly OLOX01 (sample SAMEA3136644, study PRJEB25190) | human gut metagenome | reverse complement strand
TCTAAAACGGACTCCGGCATCGGGGATTACGGTCGATTACGGCAGTATCTATCTTTGAAACGAAACGGGCAACATCATGATCGGTTACATCTGGCTGACAGCAGCGATCGCCGCTGAACTGGCAGGAACGACCCTGCTCAAATACACGGAAGGATTCTCGCGGTTATGGCCGTCGCTGGGATGCGTCGCAGCCTATGTATTCTGCTTCTACGCTCTGTCGAAAGCGCTGCATTACATGCCGCTGAGCATCGCTTACGCCACGTGGTGCGCACTGGGAATCGTCGCTGCGACATTGCTGTCGGTGCTACTGTTCCGCGAACAGCTGACCTTGACCGGCATCGCGGGCATCACGCTGGTAGTGGCCGGTGTCGTCATCCTGAACCTCTGGGGCGGAGCCTCACACTGATCCCGCCCCCTCCGAATAAACGGCGTCCCTGAGGGGCGCCGTTCAGCGTTCGCAGTCCGCAGGTTTCTTATGAGTCATGATGTCGAGTACCAGCCGGTCGGTAGCCGCCATCCCCTCGCGGCCGATCGCCGTGAGGTTGCGGATGCTGCGATCCACGTCGTCGTCGATAATCCCCTCGGCCGAGGTGACGCACTTCCCCTCGACAGCCAGCAGCGCCGACATCACGGCCGTCGAGACGCCGCTCGACACTTTGAGCGCACAACTGGGCTTCGCACCGTCGCAGATCATCCCCGTCAGGTTGGCGATCATGTTCTGCACGGCACAAGCCACTTCGCGGTAACCGCCGCCCATCAGGTAGGCGATGCCGCAACTCGACCCCGTAGCCGCCACGACGCAGCCGCACAGCGCCGAGAGCCGCCCCAAGCTCTGTTTGATATAGATCGCCGTCAGGTGGCTCAGCACCAGCGCACGGCGCGTCCGCTCCTCCGAAGCGCCCGTCTGCCGGGCGTAGACGGCCACCGGCACCGTGGCCGCGATCCCCTGATTACCGCTGCCGGAGTTGCTCATCACCGGCACCATCGCACCCGCCATGCGGGCGTCGGGCAGCTCGAGCGAGAAGCCCAGCGGGATGCGACGGGTCTCATGCGGCTTCAGAGTCTCGCCGAATGTGGTGTAGACGTCTGCACCGGCGTCGTTGTAATGTGCACGGGCCGGGAGCTTGATGTCGGCGCCCTCTGCGATACGGTTGATTTTAATCTTCATCCTTTACCTCCATGACGATGTCATTATCGAAACAATATACGGCGATGTCGTGCTTTGGCTCATCAGACGACACCGCGATGCGTTCGATCTCCGAGATATGGGCCAAAAACTTCTCAATGTCGAACTTGAGGTGCGGCGCCGCCTGCTTGCAGCACCATACTTCGCGGACGCGGTCGATGTCCTTCTCATATGCATGGAGCGACACCGCGAAATGCGTATACTTGCCGTAGCCGACACCGAGTTCGTTCGCGATGTGCTTCTGCAGCTCTGTGAAGAACACGACATCGTAGGGAGTGCCGAGCCATACATCGTTGGAGCGCATGGTACCGGTGCAATCGAGCTTGCCCCCACGGAGCTCGAACACGAGCGCGATGGTGCAGATCTCGTCTTTCGTCTCAAAACGCTCTGGGTTCGGCACGTTGAAATTGATGACGGCGCGTCGTGAATACGGGTCGCGCTTGAGTGTGTCAATGACCTGTGCGACCTGGTCGAAGCCATAGCGGTTGAATACGATGGCGCCGTACGCAGACCTGTTCGTCACGCCGTCGTCGCTGATGTGCTTCCAAAACGACGAGAACTTCGAGATGAATTCGACATCATCGCGGCCGGTGAAATACCATGCGAGCTCGCCCAACATATACGAAAGCGAGTAACCGGTGCGTGCCGTCGCGATGTTATCTGTAATGTCGAGCAGCGTGAAACCGCTGTTGAGCATCTCCTTGGTACCTGCTGCCTCGTGGCCCTGCACCGAGATTTTGCCACAGAGTTGGCGGTAGATGTCGTTCATCGACTTGCCTACAACATGCATTTGAGCACCTCCACCATAGCAGTCGCCGGATTGTTGTCTTCGAGCACAATCGCATTGTCATGCTCTTCGGCCCACTCCTGGTAACGCTTGTAGATCTCGACGATGTTCGGGCATACGACATCGGCGTACTCGTCGCCGCGTTCGTTTAGGCGGCTGATGACGACGTGGAGCGGGGGCAAAAGCACGATGATCGGGATACCGACGAGCCCGCAGAACTCAGTAAGCGCCTCGGCGTCGTCGTTATCGATACGGGGCTCGCGGCCAAACAGGTCGGAATACACTTGCTCAGACACCCAGCAGCGGTCGATGATGACGCCGTCGCATGCGAGCTTCTGCATATACTCACGCGCGGACTGGCCGCCGTTGGCGGTCATTTTCAGAATGTTCATGTCGAGCCTGTCGGCCAGCGACTTCGCGAGCGTGGACTTGCCGGCGCCGTCAGGGCCTTCGATGATGAGCATGGTTTACTCCTTTACGAAAATGCGTACACGTTTGCCGTTGACACGGCAGGTCTTGCTCGCCAGCCCATAATGTTTGTTGGCCTGGCGGGTGAACTCGTTTTGTCCCAATGGCTTCAGGTTGTTCCTGATCGCCCAGGCCATGTAGTAGTCGTATACAAGCGCCGTCGACTCGTTCACCACCTCGTCGACAGGCGTGTCTTCGAAATAACCGAGGACCGGGTTGTTGGCGACGCAGTAATCCTCGATCTCCTTGACGACGACCTCAGGCATCGTGAATGCACGGTTGGCCAAAACTCGCTCGAGCCCTTTGAGGCCGATATTGATCAGGTGGCTCATGACCTCTGGCGAGTGGAGCTTGTACTTGATGTACGGGTCGAAGTCCGGGTCGTCTTTCGAAAACGTCGCCTTGAACGGCACGAGCACGATGCGGTCGAGTACGGCCCCGGTTTTATCGCGGATACGCGGCATCGAATTCGCCGAAAACAGCAACTTGGCGTAACTCGAGAAATCGAACGGGTCTTGGCCTTTCCGCTCCGCGTTGACGCGGTCACCGCTTACGAGTTTCTTGAAAATCGCGGGGTTCGCGATAAACTCGTCGCCGATGTCGTCACCGATGTTGGCCAGCTTGCCAAACAGCTCCGCCGTCTTGAACCTCTCGCCGAGCTCAGCCAGGTCGAGGGCCGACGTATTGCTGTCGCCGAGCAATGTCTTGAGCATATCCAGATAAGTCGACTTGCCGTTCGCCTTGTCGCCGACCAAGATGAAACTCTTACGGAGCTCGTTGCGCCGATAGAACAGGTAACCGATGACCTCCTCCAACAATGAATAGATCCCGTCGTCGCCGCAGGCGAGGCGCCGCAGCGTCTTGTCGGTGAACTCCGACCAAATCGTCGGGTCGTACTCCCACTGGATGCGGTTCGTTATCACGAACTCCGGCGAGAACGGCATGAGCTCCCCCGTCTTGAGGTCGTACACGCCGTTGGCGAACGCTATGTAATCGGCATCGGCTGTGGGTGTGTCGTCTTGGATGAGCACATCGAGGTAGTTGAGTACCTCGGTACGCTTGGCCTTCGACAACATAGGCAGGTGCTGGATCATCGCGTTTTCGATGAGCAAATTGCCCGACACATAGACGCCGTCGCGATATACATGGAGCTGATGGCCGATCTTGATGATGCGGTGCTCGTTCTTGAGGTACTCGGCGAACTTGTCGAACAGGAACGTGCCTTTGTTGAAGAACACGTCTTCGGCGAAGGCGTCGTCGCGGTAGACGATACTCAGCTCTTGCTGCTCCATAGGCTTCTCGAACATATACCGGTTGATGATGTCCAGGGTCTCGCGCGCCTCGTCTTTCGTGAAACCCTCCGACTGCAGCGTCAAGATGTAATTGAATAACGCTTGGTTGCGGCCGTCGCCTTCTTCCATCTCGCCGAACTCGGGTGTATACTGCACGGGCCTGAGCCAGCACGGCAGCTTGTCGTACTCCTCATCTGGCTCGATGTCGTAGATTATTTCGCGCTCGTGGCCATCGACTTTCAAACTGCCATACGTGGCTTTCGAGCCGATTTTGATGTCGGCGTCGATACCGACGGCCAGGCGTGCGTGTGTCTTGCATTTCATGCCTTTAGGATAGCCGACGAAATAGAAATGCTTGCCACGGGTCGTCGCGACGACCTTGCATGCGATCTGCTCGGCCTCGATGATGTCCATCAGCTTCTCACTCTGCGCCATGTCGTCGACATCGACGAAGATCGTCTCAGATGCCAGCACACCGCCATAGCCGTCGAGCTTGCGTGCCTGGGCCAATGTGAGGTATCGGCCGTCCTTCAGCTTCTGCGCACACTTCTTGCCGTTGAGCTTTACGTATCCGATAAATAGACGATCCATTACATCACCCCAAACTGCGCTAGTCGCGTTTTCGCAAGTTGGATATACCAACCCTTATCCAAATAGCCCGGGCACTTCTTGCCGTGCATGTCGCCGTTGTCGATAAACGAGTGCTCGCTCGTGTTGCCGAACTTCTCCGGCTTGGCCTTGCCGGCCTTGACACGACCGATCATGCCGTCCGACTTACGTGTGGACGCGAATACCCGGAAACACCTGTCGGTGAGCCGCTCATGCCCGTGCACGCCGTACTTGTATTTGCCGGACACCTTCACCACACGTTGGTAATCGATCAGATCATCGTCGGCGGCAATCGTGTCTTCGACGGGCACGCCGTGCACCATGAATTCAACGAGCGCCTTGTTGACGACGGCGAGGTCGTAGTCAAGCGGCCCAAGTTTCTTGACGTACGCGCCTTTCGTCTTCATCGACCCGTCTGCCGCCACGAGGACGTAATTGTTGACGTCTTTCTGGTAGACGCGTGTGAACTCATCGAATTCCAAGCCCATGCCGGTGCGGTGTTCCCACTCATACGCCACATCGTCGACGCGGTCGTAAAATGCATCAGGCCCGCCCTCGAAACCGTCAGGCATGCGGATGAGCACACCGTCGGTATTGCTCTGGATGATCTCGGCACCCACATCGCGAACGAGCTTGTGCATGAGGTCGATGAGCATGAGCTGGCCGTTGACGCAGACCATGTTGGCCTGCCGCGGGTCATAGAGTGCGTTGAACTTATCTTTGCTGGCGCCGTAGGTGCCGTTGATGACGAGTTTCAATGCCTTCTGCCGTGGGTCTTTCGCATGCTTCAACTCGATACGGTGGTCTCGAATGCCCTTGAATTTCGACGGGTCCCGCACATTACGCGACAGCAGTTCGTGCGCAATCATCTCAGCCGGGTAATAGCTTTCGACGTCGACGTTGATGAAATAACCTTCGCCGACGTACTGTGCAATCGCGCCGTGTAAACCTCCCCACGCACACTTGTGTGGGCAGCCTGCGATGTCGAAATCGAGTGTCGCGGAGTAATCTTGGTTCGCCGGGTCGATGTACCACGAACGGATGAAATCATACGGGCCGAGGTCGAGGCACGACAACGGCACGATGTCGAACTCGTCGTCACGCGGGCGCGCAGGTCGCTCGGCACCCAAGATGATTGCCGTGAGCTGCGCATCGGTCTTACCGAGGTACACCAACGGCAGGTCGAACATCTTGAGCAGGTCCATGCGGGCGTCGAATTCGCTTTTGCGCTGCATAAATACCTCGATGGTCTGCTCGACATCATGGCGGCAATATTTGACGGTCTCGGCGATCTCGGCTTCGGTCAATTTGCGGTCGATGTCGAACGGCACCGTCGTCTCGCAAATGTCGTTGCCGATGTATGCCTCGTGAGTCTTGAGGCCCCTATCGGTACGCGGGTGGAATACATCGTAGTTGACCATGTAAACCTTGCGCAACAAACTCGAATACTGCCAGCCCTTGTGGCCTTCGGCGATGATGAAATCATTGATAACCTTCGGGTCGAAGCCGCACAAGATTCCTTTGAAAATGAACTGGTCGTAATGCAAATTGTTGTAACCCACCCAAATATCACGCTTGCGCCCTTCGTAGAGCGCGGTGAGCGCGTCGGCATCGTTGATGATGACGCGCTCATCGTGTGTGACGGGGTTGATAACTACGACCATCCAGTCGTGTTTGAAAACTTCGAAGTCGTAGAAATTGAGCATCGCCGCACCTAGTCAAGCTCGAAAATATCAGTGATCTGGAAGGTGTCGAAGCCCTTGTCGTTCTCGCCATACTCCAAGCCGTACTCGAATTTGCCGTCGACATACTCGGCAATATCGAGCAGCAAGTCATTGTACTCTGCGTAACTGGTGAACTCGACGTCGATGTCGGAACCCTCAGGCAACAGCGAACGGAGGAAAGAGTTCATGATATGGATCTGGAAACCCTGCGTGATGACCTGGTTCATGAAAATACGCTGGCCCTTGAATTCGCCGTCGCTCACGATCTTCATCCAGCACGACGCCATCGGCTTGCCGGTCTTCTTGGTCTCGGTGAGCTCGAGCTTGTCGATCGCGACCTCATAGCTGCCGTGCGGCACGTTCTTGAAATCGGCGCCGCCACCGTTGGCCTCTGCGTCGGCGATGTCCTTCTTGAGGCCGTCAATATCGACCATCTTATCGAACTTGCTGAAATCCATGATATATCCTTTCAAATATCAAATTACTCTTCGACGACGCGACGCTTGCGGGTGCGGCGCTTCGGCTTCTCCTCGACCACCTCGGGCTCTGCTGCTTCCTCGGTGTCAAACGGCGGCTCCTCCTCGGTGGCAGGCTTGGCCTTACGCACACGGCGCTTCGGCTTCTCCTCCGCGGCATCAGGCTCCTCGATGACCTCGGTCTCGGTCTCAGCCTCAACCTCAGGCTTAGGCTCTGCCTTCTTGCGTGCCTTCGGCTTCTCGGCCTCTGCCTTCGTGCCCTGTGCCTCGAGCAGTGCCGAGTTGAATGCCTCGACGGTGAGGTCGCAGCGGTCACGCTTGAAATCGATACGGCCGCCACCGAATACGTTCTCGTTCTTGCGGAGCTGGAGGAAATGGCCACGCTCGTCCATATAGGCACGGAGCGTCATGGTCACAGTGCCGGCAAGCACGTTCGCGACCTTGTCTGGCAGGTTCGGCTTGAATGTCGAGACCTTCATACCGTTGGCGTACGTGATCTCCGTGACGAGCTCCTTGGAGATATAGATGATGCGATAACCGAGGGACTTTAGGCGCTTCATCTGGCTGAGGAACTCAGTTCGTACCATGTCCCAGCCCTTGCCGTAACCGCCGTCGCTCTCGTGCTTGATGCCGAGCTGGTCAAACACATAGAATCGGCAGTACTCGTATAGGTCTTCGACCAAGTCGAGCGCGATGACGTGGAAGCTGTTATCATGCTTCTCCAACTCATCGATGACTTCGCGGAACTTCGACCATGCGAGCACCTTATGGCTCATGCGGCCTTCAGTCACGAGCTCGTCGGCAATCTGGATAAACGGGCTCGTAATGTTCTGAGTATTGCCGTCGGTGTTGATGAACAGCACGTCGTCGAAGTGGTCGACAAACGTCGACTTGCCGACGTAACTGTCGGCGTAGATCCACATATCGGGTTCGGTGATGACGGCCTCGGGGCGGCGTTCGTTCTTGGGCAGGATAAGCATATAATTTCCTCCTAGGCAAAAATCTTTGTAATCGCACCAGTCGCATAGGCGCGACTCATGCTTTGGGAATTCGGTGGCATTCGCCATCGTGCAAGTGCCGACTGCGAAGTCGGCGACTTTTTCGGTGTCATACTCGACGCGGTACAGCCTTGGCCACATGTCTTCCAACGTGGCGGCGAGGCGCTCACGGAATTGGTAGAGATCTTCGGTCTTCTTCTGCCTGATCATCGTCTTAGGCACAATCAAAAAGGCCATGTCTTGTATGATCTCACCAGGATGCGTCTTCTCGTAGAAATACTTGTAGACGCTCAGCTGCCCGCTCTCGATGTACCTATCGACATTATTCGAATACTTGAAATCGAGCATCGTCCACAGGCCCTTGCCGCGCGGGATAAGCATATCGATAAACCCGACGAAACCGCTGTCGTCCTCGACCTTCACCTCAAATACTGGGTCTGTGTCGTCATCCAACATGCCCCATGCGAGCTCGCGGGCACGCGCGCCGAGCACCTTGATTTTCATGAGCTCATTCACCATGAGGTCGGTCATGACAGGGTACGAGGCTTTGTAGTTCGCGATGGCCTCGTCGACACCGACCTCGATGCACTCATGCAACATCGTGCCGATCACGAGCGGGTTGGCCGCGTCGCAGTTGAACGGCACCTTGAGGCCGTCGACGTAGTTGAGCTCGAACTTACGCGGGCACTGGGTGAAGGTACTGACCCTCGAATATGAGGTCTTGAACATCGCAATCTCCTCCTTTCTCCTTCAGGCGGTATACGAGCCGTTTGAACTGGGCGAAATCGTCGGGCCAGACGATGACGGCTATGCCTCCGCTTTCCGTTATCTTCCCGCAGTGATATATCTGCAGCGGCGACGGCTTGCCGTTTGGGCCTTTGAGCTCGATGCCGACGAAACGGCCGTTGATGCACGCCAAAATGTCCGGCACACCTGCGCGTGTGTTACGGTTGGCGAAAAACTTGACATGCCATATACCTTGAGTGTCAAGCCACCGTTTCAGACGGTTTTCGAAGTTCTTCTCGCCTGCCAATTAGTCACCTCCCATCGCGAATAGCTTCTCGGTGTAGTCGCGTCGCATCGCCAACGTATCGTAGATCTTCTCTTCGACCGTGCCTTTCGATACCAGCTCGTAATATGTGCATGGCTTGTCTTGGCCGACACGGTGGATACGCTTCTTCGACTGCTCGAAGAGCGATGACGCCAGAGGCGGCGAGAAATAGACGCACGTATCTGCTTGCTGCAAGTTCACACCCATGGCACCGGACTGGTACTGGATGAGTGCGACCCCATCGTCTGTATCGAAAAACGGCAACAGGTCATGCACCTTGCCGTTGAGCATGCCATACGGCCTGTACCTCTTCCCCAACTCCGCCGTGAGCCCTTCGAGCTCGACGTCGAAATTGTAGAACACGACCAGCCGTTTGCTCGTGCCGTCCAGCAAATCGCCGAACGCCTCGAGTTTAGCACGCGAATACGCAGCCGCCAACTGACGCTTGGCGGTTAGGTCGCCGAACACTGTGTCGCCGACGAAATCGTGGCCGAAAGCCGTGATGATGTTCACCTTGGCGAACTTGCGGTAATATTCGCTCATCGGTACGTCAACGCGGATAAAACGCTGGTCCGGCAGGTCGATAACATCGTCGGTCTTGAGGAAATCGCAACCGAGCTCCTTCATCTTGCGCACCAGCCTCTCCTCGTTCTTGTAACCCGTCACCTTCGTGATCGGGAAACCCTCACGCATCGTTGTCTCCGATTCGACGTATTGCCGCCAAAACAGCTTCTCATCGATACGCCAGCCGAGCATTCGCAGTTGCGTCCACAACCGTTCGTACTTACCGTCGACGGGCGTGCCCGACAGCAAGACGAGCTCATTCGCCCTGGTGGCCAGCTTCATTGCTGCCTTGGTGCGCTTCGACGACTTATTCTGCAATAGCGACGACTCGTCGAACATCAACGCAAAGCACTTCATGCTCTGAAGCTCAGGGCGCCTCCATAGCAAATCGTAGTTGATCACGCCGACGGCATCCCGTGCACATGAGTCACCGATGCGTCGTTCAAAACCTTCCATGGCATGCGGCTTTGTCAAATTGATGACGTCGATGTCGTAATGACTCCGAAAATGGCTGACCCAATCGACTACTTTCGACTTCTGACATACGACCAAGGCCAAATGCCAACACTTGTCTGACATCAACTTCTCGGCGCCGGTGAACGTCTTGCCGAGTCCCATGTCGTGGTAGAACGCGCACGCGCGTTTACCACGGACACGGTCGAGTGCCGCTTGTTGGTAAGCGAACAGACCCATTACGCGAAGAACATCGACTTGATTTCCTCGCCCGTCAAGTCGTACCGGTCGGCGATAGCCTTGATCTCCGACTGCTTGAACTCGGCTTTGCTGTTGATCTTCCACGACAACGTCGATTCAGTGATGCCGAGCATTCGTGCGAGCCCGCTTTGGGTATCGCCGAACTCGCGGATTGTTTCATATAGGCTTTTCATCTTTCACCTCCTTCGATCGGCGAACCTCATTATACTACATTCTCTTTCGATTTATTCGAGTTTTTATAACTTTTTCGAAACACCTGTCACACTGTCAAACACCTGTCACACTGCTGATTTTGGGCTTGTTTGACAGCAAGTTGCATCACTACGTCGCGTTTCTCGCCGCCTGTCACACTGTCACACAGTTTCTCCCCTATACCTCGATATTTTCAAAATATATATTTATAGACCTATTAGATATATATAGATAAAAAATATCTAATATAGGGGCCCCTTGTTGTTTGACAGCTTGACAGGTGATGAGAAACGCGACGTAGAAATGCAAACACCTGTCACACTGGCCCTTTTCGGAGTGTGACAGGTGTTTGACACTGTTTGACAGGTAATAATTACGTCGCCTCATGCAGGCTGCGGATCTTGGCGACGATGGCGTTGTATTCCGACGGGTACACGACTTTGATCGCCTCCATGTGCTGGTCGATGACCGCCATGAGCTCAGGCGTTGGGATACCGACGGCCGCTGTGAGGAACTCAGACGATTTCGACTCATCGTGTTGCTTTGCCTTCAGGTGGTCGCGCACCGTGTACAGGCACGCCAACCGCTCGCATATATCATATGTCGTCTCTGTCTCCGCCTCGAGTGCGGCGATCTCGTCTTCGACGACTGCTATATCGATCATTGCCGCCTCCTTCACTTCATGACGGGCACATTGCGGCCGAGCGCCGTGTTGGCAGCGTGGATGATCTCACGCCCACGGTTCGCAAGGTAATTGCATACCCATTCCTCGACATCGACCCAGGTGTCTTCGGGGATGATTGCGTGGAGCGAATCAAGAAGCCCATAGCTGTACATCGCGCAATGCCCGACTTCATACGTCAACACGACTTCGAGGTCGAGACCGCGGAGCTCGTTAGACAGGTATACGCACATTGTCGATGGGTCAGTCGTCGCCAGCCTGGAGGTGCCGGTCCGGTCGATTAACCGCGGGTCGTCACGATCGACAAGGACCGGCCTCCATACGTCGCCGTTCAAAACGAACGGCCTCATGCTACATCTCCGACATTAGGTCTTCGAGATCGCGTTTGAGCTGGCGCTTGCGCTCGGGGTCGGCGTCTTCCATCATCTGGCGGATGTTGTCGATAGACTCCTCGCTGTAACCGCTGCGGCGCATACGGCGACGGTTTTTCGGGTTAGCCGGGAAATTGCCATACTGGTTGCGATAGCCCATACGGCCTTCGCTGTCGCCGTTGTTATCCATCATGTACGACTCACGGTAGCCTTGGCGCGCACCGGCATTACCGCCTTGGTCGTCATAGCCATAACGCTGGCCGTTCTCCATCGCGTCGATGACGCTGTCGTAATACTCTGCCTCGAGGCAAGACTTCTCTGCCTCCGACAGGTCTTTAATCATATCGATGATCTGGCCCATCTGCTCGATCGAACCGCCGTCCATGTTCTGCAGGCGGCTCTGAGCCTCTTCGATAAGCTTGTCCTTCATACGCTTGATACGCTGCATAGTTGCCTCCTTATGCCTCACGCTTGACTACGAGGGCGGGGTTTGCCGCCAGCTCGATAGCCGTCGACCCGGTATTGACGACGGTCACAGTCGACCAACCGAAACGATTGCAGAACTTCGTCGACGCGTGCACGTTGTGCACATCGGTCGCGAGTGCAATGGTCTCGGTCATTGTGGTCTCGGGCAACATGTCGCCGTCTACGGCGATCGCCAAATTAGCCTGTGTGCCGGCCGCACCGCCGACATTACCGGTGAAATCGAATGCATACAGCCCCGCGCGAAGGCGCACGGACCCAGAACCCGTGCGGTGGAATTCGCCGCACCCAGTATGGAGTTTCACGACATCGAATGTCGCCGCTGCACCGGGCTGAATCGTCTGGGCTGTCGTATTTGACAGAACGATCATGTGCGTTCTCCTTTCATATAGGCCCGCCCGAGATACGGGCGGGCCATGTCAATGCCTAATTGCAGCCACAACCGCAGCCGTAGTTGGCGCAGGAGCCATAAGGCTGGCCTGCCCACGGGTTGCACGTGATGTACGCCGGCGACGGGCACGGGCGGAGCGTATCGGTGAGATACTGGTTCTGGGTGACTTGCGAGGCCTGGAACTTGAGGTTCTGGTTCTCATCGCGGAGGCGCTGGGTCTCCTGGGTCGTGAGGTAATCCACGATGCGGTCGCCGACCTTGTCGATGGCCTGCATGGTGGCACAGTGGTTCTGCTGGTTCTCGAAGCGGGTCTGCATCTGCTGCTTCTCGTTCTCGCAGCAGCAAGACGCGATCTGCTGCTGGATGGCGTTAGTGTTCATGATGCCCTGGGTCGTGTTAGCCTGGATCGCGGCCTGCGTGTCGCAGCAGCATTGCGCGAGCTGCGCCTGGATGGCTTGCGTGCCGAGGCGGGACTCATAACCCTGCGAGGTGACGGCCTGCGTGACGCCGCTGAAGCCCTGGCATAGCGCGTTCTGGACTGCGGCGAAACCGGTGTTCATGCCGTTCGCGGTCGCGTAGAAACCGTCGCACATGCCGTTGTTGACCCCGTCCATCTTGCGTTCGAGCGACGCGAAGTCAGTCGCGAGGGCGAAGCCGTTCGGGATACCGCCGTCGAAGGTGCCGCCACCGGTACCATAGCCGCCATTGCCGAAGCCGCGGTTACCACCCCAACCGAACAGGGCGAACAGGATGATGAGGACCCACCAACCGCCGTCGCCTCCCCCAGCCGGAATTGCGGTTGCCATCAGTCACGGCAGCGACGTCCGCGGCACTCAGTGCAGAATTGTTGAACATGGTTCTAACCTTTCTACTAAATGTATATTCCCCCGACACAGAGACCTAGGTTGCGCGCTTCTCTGCGGAGTCGGCTATATATGGAAAAACGATTTTGCTTGCGCGATCGCGTCCTCAGGCTTCACACCGTACGTATTGCATAGGTTACGTGCGATCTGCTGGCCACGGTTGGCGTCGCCGCTTTTAATGACATCGATCATCTCACGTGCGTTGGGGTTGTTCTGCAATGCCGGGTTGTGCTGGATCATATCGAGTGCGAAACCCATGAGGTTATTCTGCGGCATTTGCCTTCACCGCCTTCCTGCGCGTCGTGGTAGTACGTTTCGTCTCGACGTCGTATGGCAAACGCTCTTCGATCCGCTCGACCACGTCGAACAGATCGGAAATGCGGTTGTCGATGATATCGAGTTGGCTCGGCTGCTTGGGCTGGGCCTCTGACGCCTCCGGCACGAAACGCATCGTTGCGATATTGCCGTCCGGCGTCCAACGCTTACTGTAGATGCATTTGCCGTCTGCAGCTGGGAACAACGCCACAGTGCCGTCGGTCGGCACCTCCTGCACCGTGATATCATCAATCGAGTTGACGACGCGCCCCAGAGATCTGTGGCACGATACGCGTGGGCATTTGCTGGTATTGTGGTTGATACGGCTGGTACGGCTGCTGTACGGGCATATACGCAGACTGCATCGGTTGAAATTGGTTCATGATTTCCTCCTTACAAATACGGGGCGGCACAATGCCGCCCCGTGTATTACGGTAGCTTAATTGTCTAGCCGGCGTAGATCATGTTCAGGTTTGCGATATCGTTGATCTGCGCCAACACCTGGTATGACGTGCCATACTTGGCAGCGATGCCCGACAGGGTGTCGCCAGCCTTGTCAGTGTAGACACGCCCGGCTGACGCATTGCCGCCGTTCACGGCTGCCTGCACGGCTGCGGCCTTGCCGGCGATGTTCAGTACCTTAGTACGGACGGGGTCATTGCCGTAACGCCCCTGCCATACTTCTGCCGCGAGCGTTGCCGGTGATGCGTCGAAGATATGCTGGATAAAGCCCTGCACCTCGGCGTAACGCGTGCCGAGGAATGCCTTGCGGGCGTCACCGTTGATATTGCCGTCGATGATCTGGCACACGAGGTCGAGCACAGACCCCTGCGGCGTCGGCACAGGTGCTGGCGTAGGCAACTGCTGGGGTGCATCAGTCGCCGCGGCATATTTCGACCACGCTTTCACATCGCCATAGAATACATCGCCGTCGAGGTTACCGCCATACCCGGCAATGCGTACGGAGCTCGAGAACTGCCACGCACACACGAGACCGCCGTTGACTTTATACGGCATGTCGTTATTGAGGCCGTAATTGATGTCGGTAATGCCGTTGGACGGGTACCCTGCAATCCATCGACCGCAGTTCGTATTGACCGTGCCTTGGTTGAAACGCCAGGCGTTGCCGTACACCCACGGCCAAATGCCAGTCAATGCATGGTAATGCTCGACGAATGCGTTGACCCACGCGACAGACTGATTGCCTTCCCAGTCGAGGATGGGGATACCGCAATGTTCGTAATTACGCGTGTTATTGCGGAAGAACTCGGCTTCTGCCTTGGCGTCATTGTTGCGGCCGAAATGGTAGTAGCCAAATGGGATCTTATTGGCAATGCATTGCTGGATATAGACATCACATTGACTATCGACGAAATTAGTGCCTTCGGTGGCCTTGGCCACGACAGCACCGAGGCCGCCGTTCTTGACGACGGCATTAATGTCAATACCCTTCTGCCAACCGCTGATGTCGATAAACTTAATCATTGTTGACACCCTCTTTTGCGGTGGCGTGGGACACGCCGAGCAATGCACCGACGAGTGTACCGGCGGCGGTGATCACCGTCACTGCAATTGTGGTCGGCGCCCACTCGACAGCCGTGCCGACAGTGCCGACGAAAGTAGCAATCGCAGGGAGGGCGACAAGGCCGACCCACTTGAGGATGTTATATACCTTGTCTGGGATGATGTATTGCATAATTTCCCCTTTAATCTTGGTGTGCTTCCATGATCTCATTATACATATGTGTACCGGGTCCGTTTAGCCCCAATTCATCGTGATAATGATGATACACATCATCTACTTGCTGTTTTTCAGCAGCCGAGCATGGATGGCCTTCTATGACAAATCGTCGGTGTAGATCTTCGAGCCGGTAAAACAG
>OLOX01002530.1_pt1 | contig 15059 bp, 15 predicted proteins | sample 1672091 | NCBI WGS metagenome assembly OLOX01 (sample SAMEA3136644, study PRJEB25190) | human gut metagenome | reverse complement strand
CTCTTCCGATCTTTGATCCCGGTCTCCCAGTCGCCGCCATTGAAGTTGTTCCATGCGTTCATTGCAATATTCCTCCCATTTGTGGTCGCTGTCCCTTTTATTCTGCCCCGAAAAGAGCAACAAAAAAGGACAGCATCGCGTTAAAATAATCACGACACTGCCCAGACGGTCGGCATGAAAACAGGTACAGGCGCACCTGTCTCTGATACGGAACTTCCTGCTCCCCGGTGGTTTGCGCTCCACCTTGTCCGTCAGTTGCAGGAAATCTGTCTGCCATTATGTTAGCACAAAAGCGCGGTGCCGGCAAGCGGGCAAAACGCCGAAAAAAACAGGCGCAAACAAACGGAAACTGCGTTCGGAGTAAAAAAACGGCGGTTTGGAAAATCATTCTCGGCATTTTTTGGTATTTTTGCATAAGAAAAACGATGCGTTCGCCTGCACATGGCAAATATTTCGCATCGTTTGTCTGATTTGGATATTGTGCATAGTCTGTTTCGGCGCGAAGGCGCACAGCGTTACGCCGGGCGGAACCACGCCGGAACGACATTCCCGCGCACCTCGCACGAGCAAAAGAGCGCCGTCGCCGCACGTTCGAATTCCTCGGCATTTTTTGCCTTTTTGATGGATTTCTGGAGCTTTTCGCTGTTTTCGAACAGGTTTCCGAAGTAAAACCACAGCTCCTTCATGCGCAGCACGGCAATGCGGCTGTCGCCGAAGGCATCGCAGTAGCGCGTGAAAAGGGTGTCGTGAAACGCCTGAAGCCGGGCGCTGCCGGCGCGTTCGCCGCCGCGGACGCGCGTCACGAGCGAGGGGTCGCCGAGCAGGCCGCGGCCGAGCATGAGCGCGGAAAGCGATGGATAGCGTTCGATCGTTTCCCGTATGCCGCGCTCACTGACCAGATCGCCGTTATAGCAGACCGGCATGGGGCAGTGCGGCAGCGCGGCGGCGAAGGCGTCCTCGCGGACGCGGCCCTTGTAGAAGTCCTGCCGCACGCGCGGATGAATGGTCAGCTCCGCAACGGGATAGCGGCTGTAAATCTCGAGCAGCGCCTCGAATTCCGCCGGATCGTGTACGCCGAGCCGGGTCTTGATAGAGATCGGAACCGTGCAGGCGGAGAAAACGGCATTCAGAAAGCGGTCGAGCTCGTCGGTATGGGCGAGAAAGCCTGCACCCTTGCCCTTCGCGGTCACGGTGCCCGACGGGCAGCCGAGATTGAGGTTGACCTCGGCATAGCCGAGCGAGGCGAGGGTGTTCGCCGCCCAGATAAAGTCGGCGGCCGTCCGGGTGAGCAGCTGCGGTACAGCCGGCACGCCCTCGTTGTATTCGGGCAGCACATCGCGCTTCTGCCGCGGCGTCAGCTTTTCCTGCGTCGTTGGGGTGATGAACGGCATGAAGTATTTGTCGATGCCGGGGAAAAATTCGTGGTGGGTGCGTCGTAATACTGCGCCGGTGATGCCCTCCATCGGAGCAAAGTAATAGTTCATGCGGTCCTCCTTGGGCGTTTACGGTTCGAGCACCGGCTCTACCCTGCCGCAGAAATGAATTTCGTACTGCTCGATGCAGCGGCGGATGACCTCCTGCGCCTGTTCGCTGCCGAGTGCGTCCGAGGTCGCGGTGTGCTTGTGTTCGAGCGCCTTGTAGATCTCGAAAAAGTGCGAAATCTCGCTGGCACAGTGCGGCGGAATCTCGCTTATGTCCTTGTAAAAGTTCCAGGTCGGGTCCTGAAAGGGAACGGCGATGATCTTGTCGTCGATCGCGTCGCCGTCGATCATGCGCATCGTGCCGATGGGGTAGCAGTCGACCTCGACCATGGGGTCGAGCGTTTCCGAGCAAAAGACCAGAACGTCGAGCGGATCGCCGTCATCGGCATAAGTACGCGGAATAAAGCCGTAATTCGCCGGATAATGCGTCGAGGTGTACAGGATTCGGTCGAGTCGCAGCAGCCCGGTCTTTTTGTCCAGCTCGTATTTCTTCTTGCTGCCGGCCGGGATCTCGATAACGGCGGTGAAATGCGTCGGGGTGATCGCGTGGGGGTCGATGTCATGCCAGATGTTTCTCATATCCTGAATATCCTCCTGTATTTAATATATACAAGTATAACAGAAAAATAATTCACTTGCAATCGTTTGAGAGGTGATAATTAAGGAAAAACAAAACGAAAATGAATAATGCAGAGATATATCCTGCATAACGAAGGCTGACGGACGCCTGCCTCCGTGCATCAGCCGCCGCAGAAGAAGAAAACGGAGGAGAGGGATGACGCGGCACGCGGAATATCCTGCAAAATGTGCAGTTTTGGTCGATTTCTTTTGTGCATATTTTTAGACAGGGGATATTGACAAAGCAGCCTGTGTGTTTTAATATGAATACATGAACATATGAGCAACTGTTCATATGTTATTCCGGATAAGGAGGCGACAGCAATGGCAGAAGAGGAGAAGAAAAAAGCCGCTGCGGACGCACAGGAAATAGAAGAAGCGCACGACCACGAGCACGAGCATCATCACCACCATCACGATGATGACTACGACTGCTGCTGCGGACACGACCACGAGCACGAACACCACCATCATCACCATCACGACGATGATAACGACTGCTGCTGCGGTCACGACCATGAGCACGAGCATCATCATCACCATCACGACGATGATGACGATGACTGCTGCTGCGGTCACGACCACGAGCACGAGCATCACCACCATCACGACGATGATGACGACGACTGCTGCTGCGGCCACGACCACGAGCACGAGCATCATCATCACCATCATGACGATGATGACGACTGCTGCTGCGGTCACGACCACGAGCACGAACATCATCACCACCACCACGATGATGACGATGACTGCTGCTGCGGTCACGACCACGAGCACGAGCATCATCACCATCATCACGAGCACGCCGCAGGGGGCCACAGCGTCAAGCGCGTTTATACGCTTCAGAATGTCGGCTGTGCACACTGCGCGGCGAAGATGGAGGAGCGCATCAGCGAACTGGACGGCGTTGAGGACTGCGTGCTTGTCTTTGAGACCAAGCAGCTGCGTGTGACCGGCGAAAACCCGGATGCACTGCTGCCACAGATCCGAGAGATCTGCTCGGGCATCGAGAGCGAGGCGAAGGTCATCGCACCGGCGCCCAGACACTACGGCAAAAACGGCCAGCGTGTCTACACGCTCGAAAATCTCGGCTGCGCACACTGCGCGGCGAAAATGCAGCACCAGATCAGCCAGCTCGACGGTATCGACGACTGTGTACTCGTCTATGAAACCAGGCAGCTGCGCGTCAAGGGCGAAAACCCGGATGCGCTGCTGCCGCAGATCCGCGAGATCTGCTCGAATATCGAGAGCGAGGTCAAGGTCATCGCACCCGAGCAGGAGCAGGAGGACGAAAAACAGAGTCATCCGCTCGCGGAAATGCTTGTCGGCGCAGGCCTGTTTGCCGCCGGTCTCGCAGTCCCGAACATGGCCGTCAAGCTCATTCTGCTCATTGCGGCGTATCTGCTGCTCGGCCGTCATGTTCTGCTGACCGCGATCAAAAACATCGGACGCGGTCAGGTGTTTGACGAGAACTTCCTCATGGCTGTAGCGACCATCGGCGCATGGGCGGTCGGCTCGTTCGACGAGGCGGTCGGCGTCATGCTGTTCTACCGCGTCGGCGAATACTTCGAGGACCGCGCCGTAGACCGCTCGCGCAGGCAGATCATGGATGCCATCGACCTGCGTCCGGAGACCGTAAACCTTGTCGGGGCGGACGGAAGCATTTCGGTCATCCCGGCAGAGGACGCAGCGGAGGGCGACATCGTGCTCGTCCGTCCGGGCGACCGCGTGCCGCTCGACGGTGAGGTGAGCGAGGGCGAGACCCGTCTGGATACCTCGGCTGTCACAGGCGAGCCGGTCCCGGTCCGCGTGACCGTCGGCGACAGGGTGACTTCCGGCTGCGTCAACACCGACGGCGCCGTGAAGATCCGCGTCACGCATGTGCTTGCGGAGAGCATGGTGCAGCGCATCCTTGACAGCGTGGAAAATGCCGCGGCGCGCAAGCCGAAGATCGACCGCTTTATCACCCGTTTCTCCCGTGTCTACACCCCGGCGGTCGTCGCGATCGCGCTGCTGACCGCCATCGTGCCCAGCCTGTTCACCGGCGAGTGGCATAAATGGGTATACACCGCCATGACTTTTCTCGTTATCTCGTGCCCGTGCGCGCTGGTGCTCAGCGTGCCGCTGACCTACTTCTCCGGCATTGGCGCAGGCTCGAGGCGCGGCATCCTGTTCAAGGGCGGCGCGTCGCTCGAGGCGCTCAATAACGTAAAGACCATCGTCATGGATAAGACCGGCACCATCACAAAGGGCAACTTCGTCGTTCAGAATATCGTCCCGGCGAAGGGCGTTCCGCTGAACGAGGGCGAGCTGCTGTGGCTTGCGGCGAAGTGCGAGAGCGCGTCCACCCACCCGATCGCGCGTTCCATCCTCACCGCTTATGAGGAGCGCGGCGCCGAGCACGGCAATAGCACGGTAGAAAACATCCGCGAGCAGGCCGGTGAGGGCGTCATTGCATCGCTCGAGGGCAAAACCGTGCTCTGCGGCAACGTAAAGCTCATGGAGCACAGCAATGTTGACCTTTCCGGCTATCACGGCACGCCGGGCAGCACGGAAGTGCTGCTGGCGCTCGACGGCAGGTTCCTCGGTCATATCGACATCGCGGATACCGTAAAGCCGGACGCGAAGCAGGCCATCGGCCGCATGAAGGCGCAGGGTCTGCGCACGGCCATGCTGACCGGCGACGGTCAGGCGAGCGCGGATGCGGTCGCGCAGTCGGTCGGCATCGACGAGGTGCACGCACGCCTGCTGCCGCAGGATAAGCTGGCTGCACTGAATGAAATCCGTGAAAAGAACGGCGCGGTCATGTTCGTCGGCGACGGCATCAATGATGCGCCCGTACTCGCAGGCGCGGATGTCGGCGCGGCGATGGGCAGCGGCGCGGATGCAGCCATCGAGGCGGCGGATGTCGTGTTCATGAAGGCCGACCTGTCCTCGGTCCCGACCTCGGTCAAAATTGCGCGCAGCGCGGACATTATCTCCAAGGAAAATATTATCTTCGCGCTGGCAGTCAAACTGCTCGTCATGGTGCTCGGCCTTGCCGGCATCGCGTCCATGTGGCTGGCCGTCTTTGCGGATACCGGCGTTGCTATTCTGTGCGTCCTCAATTCCATTCGCACGCTGTACAGCAAACAATAATAGACTTTTTCAGACCGTCGAGCGCACGCTCGGCGGTCTTTGTCTGTCCGGAAGAAAACATATTGCCGAATATACGCGAAGATGCTATACTGATACATACCACTTTTATACTACTAATTTGATAGGAGATGAAGATATGCAGGGGACATCAAAACAGATACGCCGTGCATTTCGATATGCATTTCCGCACACGATTCCGATTTTTGCGGGCTTTTGGTTTCTCGGCATCACATACGGCGTGTATATGAACGTGTCCGGTTTCAGCTTTGTCTATCCAATGCTGATGAGCATGACGATTTTTACCGGTTCGATGGAATTTGTCACAGTCAATATGCTGCTCAGCGGTTTTCATCCGCTGCAGGCGTTTGTCATGGCAATTTTAGTCGGTGCGCGGCATCTGTTTTATGGCATTTCCATGCTGGATAAATTTCGCGGCATGGGCTGGAAAAAATTCTTTTTGATTTACGGTATGTGCGATGAGACGTTTTCCATCAATTATTCCGCAGAAATTCCGGAGAATGTTGACCGCGGATGGTTTATGTTCTTTGTGACGGTTCTCAATTATTCGTACTGGGTGACAGGCGCAACATTCGGCGGTTTGTTCGGCTCGCTGATTCACTTCAACACGCAGGGATTGGATTTTGCCATGACAGCTATGTTTGTCGTTATTTTTATGGAGCAGTGGATGAAAGACAAAAAACATACGAGTCAGTTTGTCGGTTTGGGTGCATCGGTATTGTGTCTGGTAATATTTGGCGCAGACAGCTTTATGGTGCCGACCATGTTTGTGATTTTATTCTTTTTGACGGTTCTCCGCAAAAAAAGAGAGGAGGAGCGGGCATGACGGTTTCTCAGCAGATTATCACCATTGCCATTATTGTCGTGGGCACGGAATTGACGCGCTTTTTGCCATTTCTGATTTTTCCGGCGGGAAAACCGACGCCGAACTACATCCAGTACCTTGGAAAGGTGCTGCCTGCGGCTGTATTTGGCATGATTGTCATCTATTGCCTGCGCAATGTCAGCGTTTTTACCGGAAGTCACGGCATTCCGGAGCTGCTTGCCATTGCAGTGACCGCTGGTCTGCATCTGTGGAGGCGGCAAATACTGCTGTCTATCGCAGGCGGAACGATTTGCTATATGATTTTGGTGCAGATGGTGTTTGCTGCATAAAAATAATCCGCCAGCTGAGAATATTTCTCAACTGGCGGATTTGTCATATTTAGCTTTAATTCTGATGGCGGACAATGCTGTATTCATCGCCGCTGCGGTAATACGGGCAGTTGTCAAACGTATCTTGAATAAACAAACGCATTTCGTCCTCGTCCAAGTCCTGCTGACAGACGGAGTAGCCAAATTCTTCATCGTATTCAAAATACATGCAGTCATCGCATTTGCTCATGGTAAGTCATCTCCTTATTTGCGGAATACCCAGTTGTGCTGGATGAAATAGCTGATACAGAACAAAATGGTATCAACGAGAATTTTAATCAGCGTCAACGGGAGCGGCAGGAAGGACAGCAGCCAAACGGCGCTGCCGCTCACCAACATTTGACACAGAAACAGAATCAGATACCGGATTCCCTGCGCGTGCCAAGAATCTCGGGTGCTGGAAAAGCTCCAATGCCGGTTGAGCAGAAAGTTGTATACGCCGGAACATACCCGTGCGCCAAAGGTTGCGGTTAAAATCGCCTGCGCTGTTCGAGACGGCAGCAAAAGCGCGAACAGAGAAAACAATAAAATGTCAATGAAAAAACTGCTCAGAGAAGCGATGGCAAAGCGCAGCGGCGCAGCATAAATGCGGGCGGAATCGCGTAGCGGGCGAAAATGAGAGACAGAATTGTTATCCTCATATACCGTCTCGATGGGAATGTATCGGAGCGGGATGTGCTGCTGCGCGGCGGAAAATAACAGGTTCATCTCGTACTCGTACCGGCTGCCGGAAACCGACAGAGCAAAATCAAACAGTGCGGCGGGAATGCCGCGCAGACCGGTCTGTGTGTCCGGACAGCTGACACCTGCAGAAAGACGGAAAAACAGCGAGGAGAAGCGATTTCCGAATCGGCTGCGAAATGGGACATGGCTGCCGGAAAAATCGCGTGTGCCGAGGATAAGGCCGCTTGCTGTCGTTTCCAGAGCGTGCGCTACGCGGAGAATATCGTTGACGCGATGCTGACCGTCGCCGTCTGCGGTGACAACGCCGGCAAGATTCGGAAAATGCTCGCGTGCGGCACGCAGTCCGGTGCGCAGTGCCTCGCCTTTTCCGCGATTGCGGTCGTGATGCACAACAATACAGCCAAGAGAAGCGCAGAGGTCAAAAATCGGCTGCGTGCGCGCAGCACTGCCGTCATCAATGACAACGAGCTGCGTCACGCCGCGCTGGCGCAGCGCAGAGACCAGCGTGCCAAGGCGCTCGTTCGGATCGAGAGAGGGAATGAGAACGGCGATATTCAATTCTCTCACCTCCTATGCGGGATTAGTCCTCAAACAACGAGACAAATTCTACGCGCGGCGCAGTGAATACCTTGTGGTTGAGATAGCCGAGCGAACCGGCATCTGTTGTGAAATCAAAGCGCAGCTTGTAGGAACAAAGTGCCTGCGACTTGCGGTGATATTTGCGGTTCATTTCATTTTTTCCGTATTTGCTGTCACCGAGCAGCGGATGCCCCATGTGGGAAAACTGCGCGCGCAGCTGATGGGTGCGGCCGGTAATCAAATCGCACTCGACCAGAGATAACTCCGGCGTTTCTTTTAATACGCGGTACTGGGTGATTGCCGTGCGTGCACCGGCAACCGGATGGTCGTGCACCGAAACGCGGTGTTCGCTCTCGTGGCGCAGAATATAGTTCTTGATGCGTCCGTCGCGCGGGCGGACGTGGCCGCAGGCAACACATAAATAGCTCTTGTGCAGCTCGCGGTCTCGAATTTTCTGATTCATGACGCGCAGTGCTTCTGCGGTCTTGGCGGCAATCACAATGCCGGAGGTGCCGCGGTCAATGCGGTTGCACAGAGAAGGCGTAAACGATGCCTCTTTGTTTGGGTTCCAGCGGCCGTACTGATATAAATATGCTTGGATGCGGGCGATGAGTGTATCGCTGGTGCCGCTGTCATCGGCGTGTACGACAAGTCCGGCAGGCTTGTTGACGAGAAGAATGTGCTGATCTTCGTAGATGACGTCGATGTTCGGCTTGGCGCGCAGGTACGATTCCTCCTCGCTGTGCTTTTTCGGCTTTCCGAAAAACTCATCATTGATGTACAGCTGCAGAATATCGCCCTGCTGCAACCGATAGGCGAAGTCTGTGCGCTTGCCGTTGACTTTGATGCGCTTGATGCGGATGTACTTGTGCATCATGCCGCCGGGCAGCAGGGGGACGGCTTTTTCTAAAAATTTATTCAAGCGTTGGCCGCTGTCATTTTTGCTGATGGTGAACTGTTTCACGAAATTCCTCCTATTTTGTCGTTGCTTTTGCTTTTAGTTTAACCGTACCGGCGCGGAAAAGCAATGGTTTTTGTGCAATCTCCGCTGTTTCGTTGCAGGAAAGGCGGGATGGGACAGCGGATGTCTGTGCATGTTTGACAAAAAAACGAAATCTGCCGCTTTTTTGGGAAAAAATCGGCAGAATGGGCTGAAATTTTCTAAAATTTGTGCTATAATGAATAAACCTTTGGAAATGTGGGAAGAAAGCAGAGTTTTCTGTTGACAAACGCAGCTTCTATGAGGTATACTAATAATTGACCGTCAAGCGAGGAATGCTATGAAACTCGATTTGAAACGCATCTCGGTGACCGACGGAGCGGTAATCCCGTTCTCCTACGACGCCGACCTGACAAAAGAGGAAATGAACGGAGAATATCCGTTCCGTACACCGGTTCATATCGAAGGAGAGGTTCGGAATCATCTGGGCGTGCTCCGATTACAGGCATCAGCCAGCGCACTGTATGAAACGCAATGCGCCCGCTGTCTGGCTCCCGTCAAAAAGGACGTTACGGCACAGTGCTCGTATGTTCTGGTACAGGAAGTACAGGAAGATGACCGCGACGATATGTACCTGATAGACGGGCAGAGCATTGAGCTGGACGACATTATCATTCCTGCACTGCTGCTCGCGGTCGACTTTGCATATTATTGCAAGCCGGACTGCAAGGGACTGTGTCCCAAATGCGGCAAGAACCTGAATGAAGGTCCGTGCGGCTGCAGCACAAGGGAGATCGACAGCCGGCTGGCTGTTCTTCAGAAGCTCCTGGATAAGGACGACTGAGGAATGTAACGATTCATCAAAAAAGAACTTTTAGGATAGACAGAGGAGGTGTTACCGAAATGGCAGTACCAAAGAGAAAGACTTCTAAGGCAAGACGTGATACCAGACGAAACAACGTATGGAAGCTGAGCGCGCCGGGACTGGTGAAGTGCCCGAAGTGCGGCGAGATGAAGCTCCCGCATCAGGTTTGTAAGGCTTGCGGCTCCTACAATGGCCGTGAGTACCTGAAGGTTTCCGAGTAATTTCGGAGCACCGATGCAGATGAAAGAAAGAATAGAGAAGGCGGCCGTAGCTTCCTTCTCTATTTTTTTGTCATGAGAGTTGACGGAACAGCGCAGAAATGCGATAATCGTATTAGAGAACCAATAAAAATCAACAGAATAAAGCATTCTGTGAAAAAGTCATATTCCGCGCGTCCGAGCGGCGTGCGGCAGACGGAAAGGAGTATTACAATGGCAAAACCAGTTGTAGCGATTGTCGGCCGTCCGAACGTCGGCAAGTCGCAGCTGTTTAACCGCTTTGCCGGTAAGCGCCTCTCGATTGTAGAGGACACGCCGGGTATCACCCGTGACCGGCTGTATGCGGACTCCGAATGGCGCGGACGCGCTTTTCAGGTCATTGATACCGGCGGCATTGAGCCGAGCACGGACAGTGAAATCTTGAAATTCATGCGCATCCAGGCGGAAGCAGCCATTCAGGCGGCAGATGTCATTATTTTGATGACGGATCTGCACAGCGGTGTGACCGCAACCGATGAGGAGGTAGCAGCGATGCTGCGCCGCTCGCGCAAGCCGGTTGTGCTCGCAGTCAATAAGTGCGATCGCCCGGGTGCAGAACCGCCGGAATTTTATGAGTTTTACAATATGGGTCTGGGCGATCCGTTTGCGATCTCCGCCCTGCATGGCTACGGCACCGGTGACCTGCTGGATGCCTGCTATGAGTATTTCCCGGAGGAGGGCGAGGAGGAGCCGGACAGCGAGTACATCAAGGTTGCGCTGATCGGCAAGCCGAATGTCGGCAAATCCTCGCTGGTCAATCAGATTCTCGGCGAGGAGCGCGTGATTGTCAGCAATATTGCAGGTACGACCCGCGACAGCGTAGACTCAAAGTTTGAAAACAGCAAGGGCAAGTATATGCTCATCGACACGGCGGGCATCCGCAAGCGCTCAAAGGTAGATGAGCGCGTGGAGAAGTTTAGTGTCATGCGTTCGCTGATGGCGGTCGAGCGCGCAGATGTCTGCGTGATTATGATTGACGCCGTGGAAGGCGTGACCGAGCAGGACACCAAAATTGCCGGTGAGGCACACAATGCAGGCAAAGCATGCATCATTGTTGTCAATAAGTGGGATTTAATCGAGAAGGACGGCAAGACCATGGATCAGTATACCGAGCGCGTGCGCATCGGTCTGTCCTATATGCCGTATGCACCGGTTCTGTTCCTGTCTGCAAAGACGGGCGCGCGTGTGCACAAGCTGTTTGACTGCATCAACGATGTGTATGAACAGAACGGCAGACGTATTCCGACCGGTCAGCTCAACACGCTGCTCGCGGAGGCGACAGCGCGTGTACAGCCGCCGACGGACAAGGGACGCCGCCTGAAGATTTATTACATGACGCAGTCGGGTGTTCGTCCGCCTACGTTTGTCTGCTTCTGCAACGACGCGCAGCTGTTCCATTTTTCCTATCAGCGCTATCTGGAAAATCAGATCCGCGATGTGTATGGACTCAAGGGAACGCCGATTCGCATGATTGTGCGTGAGCGCGGCGGCAAGGAGGAATAACCGGGTGAGTACACCGATAATTATTCTGATCTTGATCGCAGTGGGATACCTGCTGGGCAGCATGAACTCGGCACTCGTTGTGTCCAAGCTGCTGATGGGCTATGACATTCGCACCAAAGGCAGCGGCAATGCAGGTCTCACCAACTCTCTGCGCGTCATGGGCGCGAAACCGACGCTGTTTGTGCTCGTCGGAGACATTGCGAAAGGTGTCATTGCCTGTCTGATCGGCAGTCATCTGATGGGCGCGCTCGGCGTGCTCATCGCAGGCAGCGCGGCCATCGTCGGACATATGTTTCCGCTGTACTTTGGATTCAAGGGCGGAAAGGGCATTTTGGTCGGCGCAACGATGATTGCGGTATTTGATTGGCGCGTATTCTGCGTGGCCATCGCTGCATTTATTGTTTTGGTTGCGATTACCAAGTGGGTGTCCTTCGGATCAATTGTGGGAAGCTGTCTGGTGCCGGTTATGACCCTGTATTTCCATTGGGGAGAGGACATGCTGCTGCCGATGATGATAATTTTGGTTGCGATGGTCACGGCAGTTGTTTATATGCACCGGAGCAATATTGTCCGCATTGCACACGGAGAGGAAAATAAGTTTTCACTGCACAGCAAAAAGGAACACTGACTGCTGTACACAGATCATATCGAGGAGCATGAGATTATGAAAGTTTTTGTAGTCGGCTGCGGCGGATGGGGCATGGCTCTGTCGATTCTGCTGCATGAAAATGGGCATACGGTAACATCATGGACCTGTTTTGAAGAGGAGTGCAAGCTGCTGCGTGAACAGCGCGGCAATGAAAAGCTGCTTCCGGGCATCAAGCTGCCGGAAGAAATTGAAATCACGACCGATCTGAACGGTGCAGCGGCGGCAGATCTTGTGCTGATGGCGGTTCCGTCCTTTGCTGTGCATTCGACGGCGCAGCAGCTGTCGGGCATTATTCAGGCAGGCATTCCGATTGTCAATGTCGGAAAGGGACTGGATCGGGACAATGGCTATTGCCGCTTCTCGGAGACCATCACACGGGCAACCAACGGAAAGAATCCAGTGGTTGCATTGACGGGCCCGACCCATGCGGAGGAAGTGTCGCGCGGGATTCTGACGTGCATTCTGGCGGCGTCTGCATCGAGAGAGGCAGCTACGCTGGTGCAGCAAGCGTTTATGAATGACCGATTCCGCGTGTATATCTCTCCGGATATTATCGGCGCGGAGCTGGGCGGATGCTTTAAGAATATCATCGCGCTGGCGGCAGGTATCTGTGACGGCGTCGGTTTGGGAGATAATTCCAAGGCGGCTCTCATGACGCGCGGATTGACGGAAATCGCGCGTCTGGGCACGGCGCTGGGCGGCAGAAGCGAGACGTTTGCCGGCTTGTCCGGTATGGGTGATCTGATTGTCACCTGTACGTCGATGCATTCGAGAAATCGCCGCGCCGGCATTAAGATTGGTCAGGGCATGGACGTGCAGCAGGCCATGAAGGAAATCGGCGCTGTCGTAGAAGGCTATTATGCGACGGAGGCAGGCTATATGCTCGCGCAGAAGGTAGGCATTGAAATGCCGATTACCACGGCGATGTATGAGCTGCTGTATGAAAACAAGCCGGTACAGGAGTGCATCAAGCACCTGATGAATCGTCCGCGCAAGAGCGAAATCGAAGAAATCTGGAAGTAAGCGAAAAAAGAAAACGGCGAGAATCGCGAAATGCGAGCCTCGCCGTTTTTTGCATGCGAAAAATGAGCATGAAAAAAGCCCTCTATTTTCATAGAGAGCTTTATCAACCGTTTTATATCAATTAGATTGCACGAGTAACCTTGCCGGAGCGGAGGCACCGAGAGCAAACATTGATATGGCACGGAGTGCCAGCAACGACAGCCTTAACGCGACGAACGTTCGGCTTCCAAGTACGGTTGGAACGTCTGTGAGAATGGGAAACCTTGATACCGAAGGTTACGCCCTTGCCGCAAACTTCACACTTTGCCATCTTTCCTGCACCTCCTTATCTTTATCATTTGAGTAACGGATATTATAATAGCATACGTTTTGAAAAATTGCAAGGGTTATAGACAAAAAAATCCGGCAAGACAGAAAAAAGTCTGTGCTGTCTTGCATGTAATCGGTCAATCCGTTATAATAAAAGCAATATTGTTACTGTTCATACAGGAAAATCCAAAACAAGGGGGCTGCTAGTCATGCAACTGAAAGAATTCAGCGTTACGCTGGGGCAGTTAATCACAGAATTCCAGTTTGAATTGATTTATGGACCGGAAGGATTTGAAAAAATAGAAATCACAACCGATGATGTCAATCGTCCGGGTTTGCAGCTTGCCGGTTTCTTTGATTATTTTGAGCCGCAGCGCCTGCAGATTATGGGCAAAGCGGAAAATGCGTATGTAGAACAGTTTGACGAGGAAAAACGCACAGATATTTTTGAGAAGCTATGTGCAACCGGCATTCCGGCCGTCATTGTCACAAGAAACATTGAAGTATTTCCGGAGCTGATCGAAGCCGCGAAGAAGTATGATGTCGCCGTGCTCCGCACCAATGAATTTACGTCCTCCGTGACCAGCGCGCTGGTGGCATCGCTGAAGGTATCCCTTGCGCCGCGTATCACGCTGCACGGCGTATTGGTCGAGCTGTACGGCGAAGGCATCCTGATTTTGGGCGACAGCGGCGTCGGCAAGAGCGAGACCGCCATCGAGCTGGTCAAGCGCGGGCACCGTCTGATTGCGGACGACGCGGTCGAAATCCGCAAGGTCTCGTCCCGGCAGTTGGTCGGCAATGCGCCCGAGGTGCTGCGGCACTATATCGAGCTGCGCGGCATTGGCGTCATTAACGTTGCAAAGCTCTTCGGCATGGGCGCCGTCAAGGACAGCTGCAACATCGATCTGATCATCAACATGGTGCCCTGGCGCGACGGCGAGGCGTATGACCGGCTCGGCATCGAGACGCAGTATACCGAGATTCTCGACGTGAAGGTTCCATCGATTACCATTCCCATCACGCCCGGACGAAATCTCGCTGTGATTTTCGAGGTTGCTGCCATCAACAATCGCCAGAAGCGTATGGGCTACAACGCAGCGATGGAATTTACCGAGCAGATGAGCAAGTTCTTTGCCAACAAAGACGACTGATTCCGATAAATAGTGGACGCTTTTCAGAAAAGGAATGGAATCCATTATTTGCCGCACAGAGAGTGGACTCTGTGCGGCATTTTGCTGTTTGCTTTTTGCGTGCTTTGTGGTATGATATAAGATGAAAAATTGTCCACCCGGAGGCGTTTATGATCAACTGGAAGGAACTTTCAAACGAAATCCGGCAGACTCTGCCGGGCATCAGACTGCTGGAGGAAGAACCGCTTGCCAGACACACGTCGTTTCGCATCGGAGGACCGGCGGCTGTCTTTGCACAGCCGTCGTCCGCAGAGGAGCTGGCAGCGCTGCTGCGGCTGCTGTCTGAAAAAAACATCCGCCCGCGTGTCTTAGGCGCTGGAACCAACGTGCTGGCGCCGGACGAGGGGCTGCGCGAGGTTGTGGTCTGCACCAAAGACGCGCTGCTGGGGCTGACGGGTCTCGGCGGCGGAGAAATCGAAGCGGGAGCTGGCGAGACGCTCAGCAAAACGGCAGTCTTCGCGCGCAATCTCGGGCTTACCGGTCTTGAATTTGCGCACGGCATTCCCGGTACGGTTGGCGGCGGCATCTACATGAACGCGGGCGCTTACGGCGGGGAAATGAAGCAGGCTGCGGTCCGGACGACCGCGCTTTCCATGGACGGCGCGATG
>OLOX01002526.1_pt1 | contig 15066 bp, 15 predicted proteins | sample 1672091 | NCBI WGS metagenome assembly OLOX01 (sample SAMEA3136644, study PRJEB25190) | human gut metagenome | reverse complement strand
ACGGCCTTGTGCGTTTCGGAGGAGCCGATGGTGGTTACGATGCCCTCGCCTACGCGGGCGATAATGGTCTCCTCGCCAGCGCCGCCTACCAGACGGTTCACGTCCGTGCGCACGGTCACGCGCGCCTTGGCGCGCAGCTCGATGCCGTCCTTGGCCACGGCAGAGATGGGCGGGGTTTCAATGACCTTGGGAATGACGCTCATCTGCACGGCCTGCAGCACGTCGCGGCCGGCCAGGTCGATGGCGCAGGCTTCGGCAAAGGTCATGGGGATGCTGGCCTGCTGGGCGGAAATCATGGCCTTGGCCACGCGCTCAATGTTGCCGCCGGCCAGCAGGTGCTTTTCCAGCTGATCCAGGGTGATATCCAGGCCGGCCTTGCGCACCATGATCAGCGTATCCACCAGACGGTGGGGCGAAATGCGGCGCAGACGCATGCCGATGAGCGCGGATACCTTGACCTTTACGCCCGAGGACAGCGCCCGTACCCACAGCCCCAGCGGAACATAGCGCAGGAACACCAGCACCAGCACGACCGCCAGCAGCAGCAATACGAGAATCATTACGGTTGCTCCATCAAATCCCATAGTTTTCCTCTCCTTTTGTCCACTTTCAGATTTTGTTTACAAAGATCTGCGTGCCCTCCACGCGGACGATGCGAACCTTCTGTCCCTCGGACACATATTCGCCGTCGCTGGTCACATGCAGCTTTCCGCAGTCAAACTCAGCAGTGCCCACAGGGCGCAGGGTGTTCTTCACCACGCCCTCCTTGCCCACCAGCAGCTGCATATCCGCGTTTTCGGACGGCGGGGTCTCGGTATCATTGAGAATCAGATCGGATTTTGACAGCCTGCCGCTGGACGCGGATTTGAGCGATACGGATATCGCCACGCCCACCAGCGCCAGCACGGCTACCGTGGTACCCAGCCCGACCATGGCCCCGTATTCATACCAGGTCATGGCCACACCCGCCAGCAGCAGGATGATGCCCGATATGCCGGGCACGCCGAACCCTGGCATAAACGCTTCCACGATCAGCAGAATCACGCCCGCCAGCACGCAGATGATAATTGGTATCAGCCATTCCATCGCAGCGCGCCTCCCTTCATGCTTTGTGAGGTCAGCATAGCATATTTCACGCGCGATGAAAACAGCTTATGCCTGAAAGCATCACTTTTGCGTCTGAATTGTCAGGGAATCCCGCAGGCTGCACACATCCTGCTCGTACACGCTGAGCAGCTCGCGCCGGTAGATAATGGCCGCGGGATGATACAGGGCAAACAGCGGCAGGCCATTGACCGCCGTGTGCCACGCGCCGTGCATATCGCCGATGGTGGATTTATCCCCTGTCAGCGCGCGCAGGGGCACGTTGCCCAGCGTGGCAATGACACCCGGATTCACGCGCGCAATCTCCGCCATCAGCCACGGGCGAAAGAACGCAATTTCCTCCTTTGTCGGTGGCCGGTTGCTCAGGCGTCCGGTCGAGCCTGTCTTCGTCGGGCGGATTTTGACGACGTTTGAAATATAAATTTCCTCACGCGCCAGCCCGGCCAGTTCCAGAAAATGATCCAGATGGCGGCGCAGATCGTCAAACGACGCGCGGGGCTGCTCCGTCAGGAACGGTACATAGAGATTCAGTCCCGCCGTGCCGCCGAGATCGCAGATGGCACGGAACTGGTCGTCCGTCAGATTGCGCGGATGCGGGCAGACAGAGAATGAATTGGAATGGCTTGCAAGAACTGGCTTCTCGGCCAGTTCGATCATGTCCCAGAAGCCCTTTTCGGACAGATGGCTCACATCGACAAGCATGCCGAGCGCCTGCGCCCGCTTAAAAAAGCGCCTGCCCGTTTCCGTCAGGCCCTCGTCCGAGCCGCAGGGCGCGGCAAGGCCGTTCGGGAGATTCCACACGAGCGAGATCATCCGCACGCCGGATTCATATGCGTGTTCCAGAAGCCCTTCGTCCTCGCGCACAGCCTCTGCGCCCTCAATGGCGAGAAACGCAGCGCATTTTCCCGCCTGCATGGCAGTCTCCGCCTCGGATACCGTGCGGCAGAGTGTGATTTTATCCTCGTTTTCGCACAGCTGCGCGTGAAAATTGTCCAGCGCGCGGGAGAAAATCTCCGGTCTTGGCAGCTTTGCCTTGACCCAGGCGGTGCAGAACGCGAAAAACTGCGCCCAGCCGCCAAGCCTCTGCGCCCGTGCGAGTGAAACGGCCAGCGTGTTTTCCAGCAGCGGCTGATTTTGCAGCCAGAGTTCGATGGGCGTGTCGCAGTGGCCGTCAAAAACGCGGTAATTTGTCAAAATGCGTCCTCCATATGGGTGATCTGCGGGCGGCGGGTCTGCGTGCCGTCGGGCGCATAGATTTCGATCACGTCGAAGCGCGGCTGCAGCGGCGTTTCGTGCTGAGATAAATATAAAAGCGCGGTCGTGCGCAGGCGCTGCTGCTTGTGTGCATCGACAAACTCCCGCGCAGCGGCAAAATTCGCCGATTTTCGCAGCTTGACCTCGCAGAAGACGAGATACTGCCGGTTCGACGCGATGATATCGATCTCGCCGAGCCGCGTGCGGTAGTTCATGGCCTCGATGCGCCAGCCCTTTTTGCGCAGATACTCCGCCGCCAGCGCCTCGCCCCATGGGCCGGACAGGTCACGGGTTCTCATAGAATTTTTTGAGGAACGTCTTCCTGTGGATCGGACTGGGGCCGAATTCACGCAGCGCTTCATAGTGCCGCTTTGTCCCGTAGCCCTTGTGGACGGCGAAGCCGTACTGCGGGTACTGCGCGTCGTATTCCTCCATCAGCCGGTCACGGGTGACCTTGGCTAAAATCGACGCGGCAGCAATGGAGGCAGACAGACTGTCGCCCTTGACAATGGTCCGGACCGGCAGGCCGAAGTCTTTCGCCCGGTTGCCGTCAATCAGCGCAAGCTGCGGCTGCGGGGAAAGGGTCTGCATGGCGCGCTCCATGGCAAGAAACGTCGCCTGTAAAATATTGATCTCGTCGATCTCCTGTTCGCTTGCGAACGTGATGCCGTAAGAGACGGCCTGTTCGACGATCACGTCGTACAGTTCCCGGCGCTTTTTGTCCGTAAGCTTTTTCGAGTCGTTGAGGCCGGGGATTTCCAGCCCCGGCGGCAGCATGACCGCCGCCGCACATACCGGCCCGGCCAGCGGCCCGCGTCCCGCTTCGTCCACGCCGCACACCAGTTTGATGCCTGCGTCGAACGCTTCGCGTTCATACACCCAAAGATCCATCGGTTCTTCCTGTCTCATTGCGTGTCCTCCGGGCTCTCGAGCGTCAGCTTGCCAAGCTTGCCGCTTCTGTAATCGTCCATGAGCGCCTTTGCCATACGTTCCGTATTGACCTCGCCGCCGGAGACGAGATAGCCGCGCTTTTTCCCGGCCAGCTGCAAAAGCTCGTATCCGTCCGCATCCTCCGGCGCTTCGAGCTTATAGCGCTCGGAAAGCGTCTGCGGGTAATACTTTGCCAGCAGCGCGATAAAATGGCAGGCCAGCGTCTCGGTGTCGATCACGTCCTCCTTGACGGCACCCGTGTAGGCAAGGCGCATCCCGACCTCCGGGTCTTCGAACTTCGGCCACAGAATGCCCGGCGTGTCCAGAAGCAAAAGCCCCTGGTCGACCGTGATCCACTGTTTGCCTCGCGTGACGCCGGGGCGGTTTTCGGCCTTCGCGCCCTTGCGCCCGGCGATCTGGTTGATGAACGTCGATTTTCCCACATTCGGAATGCCGACGACCATGAGTTTCAGGGGCCGTCCCACCTGTCCCTTCTCCGCGTACCGCGCCAGCTTTTCAGCCAGCAGCGTCCGCACAGCCGGAACAAAGCCGGAAATGCCCTTTTTCGTCTTGCAGTCGGTTTGCAAAACGGCATAGCCCTTCGCCCGGAAGTGCTCTGCCCATTTTTTCGTCAGCGCCGGGTCTGCCATGTCGATGCGGTTCAGGACGATCATGCGCGGCTTATTGCCGCAGATCGCGTCAATGTCCGGGTTGCGGCTGGCAATCGGGATGCGCGCGTCGAGAATTTCACACACGGCATCGACAAGCTTCACATCCTCTTCGATCATCCGGCGCGTCTTGGTCATGTGCCCCGGATACCACTGGATGTTCATGGTGTTCTGGTTGGTGTCTTCCTGCTTCATGATACCGCTCCGAATCTGTGCCAGCTGCGCCCGCCGGTCACGGTCCCGTATTCATTCGTCTGCCGTCCCGGGAAGACCACAAACAGGACCTTTCCCAAAACAGCCTCTTTCTTGACGCAGCCGACGTCGGAGAACCGGCTGTCCTCCGAATGGTTGCGGTTGTCGCCCATGACGAACAGCTCGCCCTCCGGCACGGTGACCGGATAGTCGAGCGCCTTGCCGTATTCGGCGTAGCTCAGATAGGTCGGTTCAAACGTATACGGCTCGTCCAGCGCCTGCCCGTCAACATAGACGACGCCCGCGTTAAAGTCAATATCCACCGTCTGCCCGCCGACTGCGATCACACGCTTGACCAGCAGTTCGTCATTCTCGGAAAACGGCGGCGTATACAAAACGACGATATCGCCCTGCTTCGCGTCCCGATAGAGAAAATTGCTCTCCAGCACCAGATAGTCCTTGTCGACCAGCGTGGGGTACATCGAACTGCCGCTCACGCCGTTCAGACGGAAAAAGAATACGAAGACCAGCGTGATGACCGCCAGCATCCGCACCAGATCGAACAGGCTCAGATACGCCTCATAGCCCTTGGGAAGCGGCTGCTTTTCCGGCTTTTCCTGCGTTTCGGACGGCTGTGCCTGCAAATTCTTGTCTTCCTGTTCCATATTAAAAATCCCCCATTTCGGAAGAAGCGTAAAATCAAAAATAGTATACACGATTTCTTCCAATAAAGAAAGAGGAAAATGACCTTTTCTTGCGGCTGGACGCCGGGTGTGCTATACTGAGGAAAAAAAGTTCAGGAGGCGGACGCATGTACCGTATTTTGCTGGTCGAGGACGACCCCGGCATCGCGCAGGCCGTCTGCGCGCATCTGCGGCAGTGGGAGCTGGACGCGCGGTGCGTGCAGAATTTCCGCGCCGTCATGGAGGAATTCACAGCCTTTGACCCGCAGCTCGTGCTGCTGGATATCTCGCTGCCGTTTTTCAACGGCTACCACTGGTGCACGCAGATCCGCGCCGTTTCGCGCGTTCCGGTCGTGTTCCTCTCTTCCGCATCGGAGAATATGAATATCGTCATGGCCATGAACATGGGCGCGGATGATTTCATCGCCAAGCCCTTCGATCTGGACGTGCTGACGGCGAAGGTGCAGGCGCTTCTGCGCCGGACGTATGATTTTGCGCCCGCAGAGCCTGTTTTGTCCCACCGGGGAGCCGTTTTGCAGCCGGGCGATCAGTCTTTGCTCGTAAACGGTGAAAAGCTGCCGCTCAGCAAGAACGAGTATCGCATTTTGTGGACGCTTCTAAAGGAGAAGGGCAAAATCGTCAGCCGCGAGAAGCTGATGGAGGCGCTGTGGCAGACGGACAGCTTTGTCGATGAGAACACGCTTTCGGTCAACATGGCGCGCCTGCGCAAAAAGCTGGATGGCGCGGGTCTTGCAGGATTTATCGCCACGCGCGTCGGCGCAGGTTACTTAGTGGAGTGAGTATGCGGTTATTTTTACAGTATCTGCGCGGAAAAGCGGGGAAGATCGTCGCGTTTTTCCTGTTCGCGGTCATTTTTATCGTCTCGTTTGCGCTGTACCACCTGCCGCTGGCTGCAGTGTGGTATCCGTCGGCGCTGTGTGTCATTCTGGGGCTTGCGGTTCTGCTGCTGGATTTCCGGCGGGTCAAAGCGCGGCATGAGACGCTGCGGCTGATCCTTTGCCAGCTGCCCACGCTTCCCGAGACGCTCCCGGCAGCGCACACCGTCCCGGAGGAGGACTACCGCGCGCTGGTGCAGGCGCTGTGCGCGCAGCAGCAGGCGCTCGAGACGCGCATGAACGCGCAGTATCAGGATATGCTCGACTATTATACGCTCTGGGCGCACCAGATCAAAACGCCCATTGCGTCCATGCGTCTGTCTCTTCAGCAGGAGGATACCCCGCAGGCGAGGCGGCTTTTGCAGGAGCTTTCCCGCGCCGAGCAGTATGTCGAGATGGTCATGGTCTATCTGCGGCTGACGGGCGGCAGCGATCTTGTTCTGCGCGAATGCCAGTTGGACGGGATCGTCCGCCGCGCCGTGCGCCGGTTCGCGGGGGAGTTCATCGGCAGAAAATTAAAGCTCTGCTACGAGCCGCTGAATGTGTCGTGCGTGACGGATGAAAAGTGGCTGCTGTTCGTGATCGAGCAGGTCTTGTCCAACGCGCTCAAATATACGCGCGCGGGCAGCATCACCATCGAGCTGGAAGCGCCCAAGACCCTCGTCATCCGTGACACCGGCATCGGCGTCGCACCGGAGGACCTGCCGCGCATCTTTGAAAAGGGCTATACCGGCTACAATGGCCGCGGCGACCAGAAGGCCAGCGGCCTCGGCCTCTACCTCTGCCGCACGATCTGCAAACGCCTCGGCCACACCATCACCGCCTCCTCCGTCCCCGACCACGGCACTGCCATCCGCATCACGCTGGAGCAGCGGCAGGTGCGGGAGTGAAAACAGCATCGCCGGCACCGCTGTAAGACGGTACCGGCGATAATTGTGTATTCGCGCTATCCGAGCGTCAGACTGCGGATCTTCTCCCGCAGCGGGAGAATGCGGGACGGGGCGACGGAAAGCTCGTCCACGCCCAGACGCAAGAACGCTTCGGTCAGCGCTTCGTCTGCGGCAAGCTCACCGCAGATGCCGACGGTGCACCCCGCCTGATGCGCGCTTTCGACGGTCTGCCGGATCGCGCGCAAAACGGCCGGGTGGTGCGGGTCGCAGAACGGGGCCAGATTCGGGTTCTGCCGGTCCATGGCCAGCAGATACTGCGTCAGATCGTTCGTGCCGATGGAGAAAAAGTCGACCTCGCCCGCAAGCTCGCCGCTCATGAACACGGCGGCAGGCGTCTCGATCATCACGCCGACGCGGTACGGGCCGAAGCGTTCGCCGCGTGCGATGAGCACATCCTCCGCATCGGCCAGCGCCTCCTTCAGCCGGTGCAGCTCGTCCGGGCCGGTCACCATCGGGAACATGATCCCGACGGTTCCATAGCGCGACGCGCGCAGAATGGCGCACAGCTGCGTCTGGAACAGAATGGGCCGCGTCAAACACAGGCGGATCGCCCGCAGGCCGAGCGCGGGATTGTCCTCCGGCGGCATATCAAAATAATCGGCCTGCTTGTCCGCGCCGATGTCCAGCGTGCGGATGATAATTTCCCGGCCATCCATGGCCTGCACGATTGTTTTGTAGCTTTCAAACAGTTCGTCCTCAGTCGGATAGGTGCTGCGGCCCAGATACAGAAACTCGCTTCTGAGCAGCCCGACACCCTCCGCGCCGCTTTCCCGCAGCAGCGGCAGATCGTCCGTGCCCGCAATATTGGCGTAAAGGCGGACAGAATGCCCGTCCCGCGTGACGCTCGGGGCGGAGATCAGCTGCCGGAGCGCTTCGCGCTGTTCCTGCTGTGCGGCGATCTTCGCGTTTGCCTCGGCCAGCGTCTGTTCGTCCGGGTCGAGCGTCAGCGTCCCGGAGAAACCGTCCAGAACCGCCGTGCGCCCGTGCAGCTCCGCCGACACGGGCAGCTGCGAGACAGCCGGAACGCCGAGCGTCCGTGCCAGAATGCCCATGTGGGAATTCGCCGCGCCGCGCGCGGTCAGCATCCCGCGCACGAATTCGCGCGGGAACTGCACGGTCTGGCTGGGGGTCAGCTCCTCGGCGGCGATGAGGCAGGGCTCGGTGATGGTCTGCTCCGCCTCGCCGTTTAAAATGCGGCAGATGCGGGCGGCGACGTCCCGCACATCGGCGGCGCGTTCACGCATATAGTCGTCGTCCATGGCGGAAAATATGGCTGCGCACTGCTCCCCCGCCTGCCGGACAGCCTCGGATGCCTCCGCGCCGTCCGCAATTGCTTCCGAAACAAGGTCTGTAAAGTCTTCGTCCTCGGCCATAAGCTGGTGGACAGAGAAAATCTCCGCGTCCTTCTCACCAAGCTCCGCTCTGGCCTTTTCATAGAGCGCGCCGAGCGCGTCCACGGCCTGCCGCTGTGCGCTTTCAAAGCGCAGCTGTTCCTCCTGCGGGGAGACTGCCTGCCGGACGGCGGCCTTCTGCGCGCCGAGAAAGACGATTTTTCCGGCGGCAAGGCCCTGGGAAATGGGAAGCCCTGAGAATACCTGCATGGCGGCGTCCTCAGGCGTTTTCGCGGAACTGCGTCTGCAGCTCCTCAAACGCCTTGTCCTCGTCGGAGCCGTCGATGGTGACGGTGACGGTCTGACCCTGCTTGATGCCGAGGCCCATCACGGCCATCAGCCGCGTCAGCTGCGCGGATTTTTCCCCGCAGGAGATCGTAACTTTGCTGGCATATGCCTTTGCTGCACGCACAAGCGCGCCCGCGGGACGCGCATGAAAGCCCATGGGGTCCTGAATGGTGTATTGAAATTCTTTCATATAGAGACTCCTTGTGAAACAATGAAAGTCCGCTGTTCTGTCCGCCCAGCAGTAAGGGGGTATCGGATTATTGAAAATCCTCGGCGAGTCCGAATGCACCTGCTCATGGGGGCATCGGCCCCTACAAAACAGATGCGTATTTCACGCTGCTTCTTTTTATTACGACAGCTTTTTCAGTTCCCGCACATCGGGAAGTTCGTCCATGATCTGGTCGAGGCTGCTGCCTGCGATGGCGCTGACGGTCGCGGCGACCGCGCCCTCGACCAGCGGGCAGTCGGCCAGAATAAGCTTCCGCTCCGGCATGGCCTCGAGCACCATTTCCGCCGTCATGACCGCCGAGCCCATGTCCATGAGCACGATCACGCCGTCGTCTGAGTAAATTTCTTCAATGGCGTTCGAAATTTTTTCATAGCTCGTGCCGAAGCCGCCGCCGTCCAGACCGCCGGCGGCACGGATGGGCACGCCGTCGGCCATCATTTTTGTCAGTTCAACCACGCCGTCAGCCAGCGTTTGACTGTGCGAAACGATCACAAATCCGACCATAGCCGCACCTCACACGTGCTCGGCCACGACGCGCAGCATCGTGGTGAACGACGTTGCGCCGGGGTCCTGATGGCCGAGACTGCGTTCACCGAGATAGCTTGCGCGGCCCTTGGTGGCGATGATGGTCTTGGTGTACTCCACGCCCTGCTCCGCAGCGGCCACGCCGTCGGACAGAGCCTCCTTCGCGCTCTTTCCCGCGTCCAGCGCCGCTTTTACCGCATCACGCGCGGGAATCATGGCATCCAGCATCGTCTTTTCTCCGGCCACGGACTTGCCGCGCAGCTGCACGCCCGCGACGAACGCGTCCAGGATCGTGACCAGATCCTGCGCGTCCAGCTCTGTCTTTCCGGCAAGGGCCTTGCCCGCCTGCATAAACGCCGTCCCGTACAGCGGGCCGGAGGCTCCGCCGACCGTGGACACAAGGGCCATACCGGTAGTTTTGAGCATCGTGCCGATGTCCTTGCCCTCCATCATCGGGCGCTTCTTCTCGACCTCGGCAAAGCCCCGCGCCAGATTGATGCCGTGGTCGCCGTCGCCGATGACGTTGTCGAGTTCCGTGAGAAAAAGCTTTTCCTCGGAGATCTTTTCGCCGATGGCGTGCAGGATCTCCAGCACCTGTTCCTGATTGACCATAGTAGTTCTCCTTTGCGTTTGGGGTTATGCCTTGAAGGCGATGGTGTCCGCGTGCGCGTCCAGAAGGGCCTTCAGCTCGTCGTCCAGCCGCAGCAGGGACACGGAGAAGCCCTCCATTTCAAGCGACGTCATATATTCGCCTACGAAGGTCTTATAGACCCTGATGCCCTTCGCGGCCAGCACGTCGGCGACATGATTGTTGATGATAAACAGCTCCATCAGCGGCGTTGCGCCGGAGGAGTTGACCATGACGGCGACCTCATGGCCGGTATAGTCGATGTCGGAGAGGATCTTGTCCAGAATATGATCGACGATCTCGTCCGCCGGGCGGAGCGGTTCCTTGTGCGTGCCGGGCTCGCCGTGGATGCCGATGCCGACCTCCATCTCGTCCTCACCGAGTTCAAAGCCGGGCTTACCCGCCGCCGGAACTGTGCAGGGACGAATGGCGACGCCCATGGTACGCACGTTGTCCACAACCTTCTGCGCCACGCGCTGCACCTCTTCCAGTTCCGCGCCCTGCTCTGCCTTTGCACCTGCGATCTTGTGGACAAAAACCGTGCCCGCTACGCCGCGGCGGCCGACAGTATAGAGACTGCCATCGACGGCAACGTCGTCGTTGACGACGACCTGCGCGACCTTGATATCGTCCATCTGCGCCATTTCACCGGCCATTTCAAAGTTCATCACGTCGCCGGTATAGTTCTTGATGACCATCAGAACACCCTTGTCGGTTGCGATGGCCTTGATGCCCTCATAGATCTGATCCGGCGTGGGCGAGGTGAAGACTGCGCCCGCGACCGCCGCGTCCAGCATACCCGTGCCGACGTAGCCGCCGTGCGCCGGTTCGTGGCCGGAGCCGCCGCCGGAGATCAGCGCGACCTTCCCTTCCTTCTTTTCCGTCCGCACGACCACGTTGCCGCAGTCCAGCTTGCGCACATACTGCGGATACGCCTTGACCATGCCCTGGATCATCTGATCCTCTACAAGCTCGACCTGGTTGATGAATTTTTTCATGTTTTCGTCCTCCTGTCAGTTTGCTGCATCAAATCCTACCAGCCCCAGCTTACCACACTTCTTTGGATGAATCAATAGTTTCCACACCGCAAAACGCGACACATTTGTCTATGACGCACAATTCTTTGACAGTTTCTGAAAATTGTACAAAAAGTTTTTGCTCCCGCGCGGGGCTTGACCGCAGAGCGGGATTTGTTTATAGTATAGAGTATGAATACCACGCAGGGGGCGGCGGAGATATACTTCGTGTATTCCGCCGGCGGCGGTTTCCACACTTCTGACGGAAAGGAACGCAGACAGCATGTACGAAATCACCTTCCAATTCGAAAACGGTGCGCAGGAGGTCAAATTCTCCGCCGCGCCCGGCAGCACCATTCTGGAGGCCGCGAAATCGGCCAACGTCGCCATCGACGCGCCCTGCAACGGCAACGGCTCGTGCGGCAAGTGCCGCGTCAAGCTCGTTTCCGGCGAGGTCACCGGCGTGCAGACCGGCCACATCTCCGACGAGGACTATGCCGCGGGCTGGCGTCTGAGTTGCTCAACGAAGCCAGCCGGAGACATTACCGTGCTCGTCCCTGACATCGCCTCGGCCTATCAGAGCCGCATGAAGACGGCAGACCTGTCCTCCGGCGAGGAGATTGCGATTTTCAATCAACTTCAACAGGATGTGCAGGCCGCAGGCGTGGACTTCACGAACGACTTTGTGCAGGCGGTTCTTACGCTGGACGAGCCGACGCTCGACGACACCATGCCCGACACCGAGCGGCTTGCGCGCTTCGCGCAGGACGCATTCGACGGCTGCACGGAGGTCAGGCTCACCTATCACACGGTCAAAAAGCTTGCAAAAACGCTGCGCGAGGCCAATTTCAAGGTACAGATCACCGGCACGCTGACGGACGGCGTGCTGACCATCATGGACGTATCCGAAAAAGAGGACGCGCCGCTCTACGGCTGCGCCATCGATATCGGCACCACGACCGTCACGGGCGTTCTGATGGATCTGAAAACCGGCACGCTGACGGCGAAGGCCTCTGCGGGCAACGGCCAGATCCGCTACGGCGCGGACGTCATCAACCGCATCGTTGAGCAGGGCAAGCCCGGCGGCACGAAGCGGCTGCAGGACGCGATTTTAAAGGAAACGCTGCTGCCGCTCGTCGCGGCAATGTGCAAATCGGCGGGCATTCCCGTCTCGCGCGTGTTCCGCGTGTGCATCGCGTCGAACACGACGATGAACCATCTGCTTCTGGGCGTGGACGCGAACCCCGTGCGCATGGAGCCGTATATCCCGACGTTTTTCCAGTGGCGCGGCATGACGGCCAAGGATCTCGGCTTCCCGGCCAACCCGGATGCGGAAATCCTGCTGGCCCCGAACATCGGCTCGTATGTCGGCGGCGATATCACCGCGGGCGCGTTCACGAGCCTCATCTGGGACAAGGACGAATTTTCGCTCTTCATCGACCTCGGCACGAACGGCGAGCTGGTCTTCGGCAACCGCGATTTCATGATGTCCTGCGCCTGCTCCGCAGGCCCGGCGTTTGAGGGCGGCGATATCTCCTGCGGTATGCGCGCGACGGACGGCGCGGTCGAATCCGTGAAGATCGACAAGGATACGATGGAGCCGACGCTCGGCATCGTCGGGCCGGAGGGCCAGAAGCCCGTCGGCATCTGCGGCTCCGGCATCATCGATGTCATTGCAGAACTTTACCGCACGTCCATCATCTCCTCCAAGGGTCAGTTTGTCCGCACCGGTAAGCGCGTCGCGCACGACGAGCACGGCATGGGCCGCTATATTCTGGCCACTGCGGCCGAATCGGAGACGGGCCGCGAAATTTCCATCACGGAAGTGGATATCGACTCGTTCATCCGCGCGAAGGCCGCCATTTTCTCGGCCATCAATATCATGCTTTCCAGTCTCGACATGGACGTGAGCGTTTTGTCGCATGTGTATGTCGCGGGCGGCATCGGCTCCGGCATCAACATGGAAAACGCCGTGCGCATCGGTATGCTGCCGGATATCGACCGGGAGCTGTTCGAGTATCTGGGCAACACGTCCCTCTCGGGCGCCTACGCCATGGCGAGGTCGGACTGCGCAGTCGACAAGGTCGACGAGCTGGCGTCCAACATGACCTATATGGAGCTTTCCACGAATCCCAGATATATGGATGAATTCGTCGCGGCGTGTTTCCTGCCGCACACCAGCCGGGAGCTGTTCCCGTCGAGCATTCAGGAGTAAATTTTTATGCAGGTACAGAACAACAAGGAAGAAGTCCCGTTTGCCCATTATGAGGAAAAATTCGCCTCGCTCGACCCGCAGGAGGCGGCAGCGCGCTGCGGCGTGTCGTTCGAAAACGGCCGGTTCACCGTGACGTTATTGGGTACAGCGTATCAGATCGCGTGGCCGAAATACGCCATTTCGTCCGAAGACGAAGCTGCGTTCGCGCTCAGAAGCCTGCCGTGCCAGACGTTTCTGCTGCGCTTCCTGCTCGAAGGCCGCGCGGCGGAGCCGTCCGGCGGCTATAAGACGTTCCGCGAAATGCCGTGGGGCGAGATGTATATCGGGCCGTACACCGGACGGGTTCTGACGCGGGCGGCGTTCACGTTCGGCACGCGCGTGGAAAAATTCCGCGCGGCCTGCGAGAAAATGGGCGCACTGCCGATCCCGCACGGCGACGCGGGCTTCCAGTTTGATTTCTTAGGCGGCTACCGGATGCAGCTCATGGTCTACGCCGGAGACGAAGAATTCCCGCCCAGCAGTCAGGTTCTGTACTCGGACAACTTTGAAACCGGCTTCTCTGCGGAAGACCGCGTGGTGGCTGGCGATATTCTGATTTCCAGCATCAAAAATAACTTCTGAGAGGAAACATCATGAGCTTTGTATACAAGGGTTTGAAGGCAAATTTTGAAAAGCTGACGGTCACGGAGCATGAGCTGGACCGCCAGATGGACCGGCTCCGCCAGCAGACGCCGCGCGTGATTCCCGTCACCGAGCGCGCTGCCAAAATGGGAGACGACGTGGTTCTGGACTACGCCGGCTTTGTCGACGGCAAGCAGTTTGACGGCGGCACGGCAAAAGAGCAGGTTCTCACGCTCGGCAGCGGCATGTTCATCCCCGGCTTCGAGTCGCAGCTCGTCGGCGCGCATGCCGGCAGCGACGTGCTCGTCACCGTGACCTTCCCGAAGGACTACCGCGCCACCGAGCTTGCCGGAAAGCCCGCCGAGTTCCGCTGCCACATCGTCGAGGTCCGCGAAAAATCCGCCTATGAGCTGGATGACGTGTTTGCCAAAGAGGTCGGCGGCTGCCAGACGCTCGAAGAAATGAAGCAGAAGCTCCGTCAGAGCCTGCAGGACTATTACGACGAGCGCGCCGAGATGGAGGTGCAGGACACCCTCATGCGTCAGGCAGCTGCAACGCTCGACTACACGCCAAGCGCGCAGGAGCTGAAAGAAGGTATCGACGCGCAGGTCGAGCTTTTAAAGGCGCAGCTGGGGCGCAAGGGCTTGACGCTGGAGGCATATCTCCAGTTCACCGGCAAAACCGAGCAGCAGATCCGCGACGACGCAAAGCCCGAGGCGGAAAACAGCCTGCGCATTCAGAAATCTGCCGAGCGCATTGCTCTTCTCGAAGGTCTTACTGCGACGGACGAGGACTATGCCAACGAGCTTGCTGCCATCTGCCGGCAGAACGGGCTGACCATGGAGCAGCTGAAGCCTCATATGAACGCGCAGTTCGAAGCCAGCGTCCGCGACAACATCCGCATGAAGAAGGCAATCGCCTTTGTGCGGGCAAATGCGGACGTGACCGTGGTTGACGCGCCCGCGTCGAAGGACTGATTCTGCCGGGGCTGATCCGATTGCATATGCCGAGTTCTCCCAGAATAAGGATATTCCATACGTGAAATATCGCTCGGCATTTCGGACAAAATTTCTGCGCGAACGGAAAATTTATTTGTATAAACGCGCCTGAGAGCCATATCAGCACTCAGGTGCTTTATATCATATGCGACATATCGCACAAAGAAACGGCGGTGTTTCCGTGCAAAGCTACAAAACGTTTTTTAGGTATTGACTTCCAAAAAGGTTAGTGATATTCTAAGAACGAACCGATAAAAAAGTATCGATTCCGCATGGCGCTGAGAGCTGCGGATGAAGGGATGCACAGCGCCAAAGCTATTCTTTCCCGGGGGCGGAGTGAAAGCCCCGGAAGAACAAGGAGGAAATATCCATGGCAATCGAATTTAAGGATGGCAAGTACGTTGACCCCCAGACCGGTCGTGTAACGCTGGACCCGACCATGTACAAGGACTGGCAGATCGCTGAAGAAGCAGAAAAG
>OLOX01002515.1_pt1 | contig 15103 bp, 15 predicted proteins | sample 1672091 | NCBI WGS metagenome assembly OLOX01 (sample SAMEA3136644, study PRJEB25190) | human gut metagenome | reverse complement strand
CTGGCCGTCATCATCGCGGCGGGTGCCGTCGGCATGGTGCTCGTGGCGAAAAAGGATGCCATCTTCCCGAACGTCTCCGTCTGCGGCACCGACGTCGGCGGCATGACGCAGAGCGCAGCGGCAGAGGCCATCCGCGCCGCCGGTTGGGACGATACGAGCGCACCGGTGCTCACGATGACCTTCCCGGGCGACCGGACCATCACCGTCACCGCGACGGAGATCGGCTTTGAGGCGACGCCCGACGCCGCAGCCGAGGCAGCCTACGCCTACGGACGCAGCGGAAATGCGTTCACAAACTTCTTCACGTGGCTGCGCTGCGCGCTCAAGGGGCACGATGTGGCGGCCGATAACCTCGCCGACATGGACACCGACGCCCTGCACACACGCGTCGAGCGCGAGGCCGCCGAGATCAATGTCAAGCTCTCGGGCGGCAGTGTCGAGATCGACGAGGAGCACAGTACCATCCGCGTCGTCAAGGGCGCGAGCATGATCACGCTCGACCCCGCCGCCGTCGCCGAGCGGGTGCTCAGCGACATCCGCGCCGGCAAGTTCGGCACGTCGGCCTACCCGGTCGATATGAGCGGCGACGATAAGATGACGCTGCAGGAGCTGCACGACGCCATCTGCGGCGACCCGGTCAACGCGGGTTACGACCCGGAGACCCAGTCCGCCACGGAGAGCAAGGTCGGCATCGCGTTCGACGTGGCCGAGGCGCAGCCCCTGTGGGACGCGGCCTCTACCGGCGACACCGTCACCATCCCGGCCACGCTCACACAGCCGGAGATGACGCAGGAGCGCCTGCAAAAGCATCTGCTGGCCGACAAGCTCGCCACCAAGACCACCTCCCTCTCCGGCAGCAGCAGCAACCGCATCACGAACGTCAGGCTCGCCGCCGAGAAGATCAACGGCGTGATTCTCCAGCCCGGCCAGACGTTTTCTTATAACGACGTGCTCGGCCAGCGCACAAAGGCCAACGGCTTCAAGGAAGCCGGGGCTTACTCCGGCGGTCAGGTCGTGCAGGAAGTCGGCGGCGGCATCTGCCAGGTGTCGTCCACGCTGTACTACTGCGCCATGGTCTCCAACCTCAAGATCAACACCCGCACCTGCCACTACTTCCCCGTGGCCTATATCGAGCCCGGCATGGACGCCACAGTCAGCTGGGGCGGCCCGGAATTCAAGTTCACCAACAGCCGCGAATACCCCATCGAGATCAAGGCCTATGTGGAAAAGAACAGCATCACGGTCGAGATCTGGGGCACGGATGTGGACGGCAGCTACGTCAAGATGAGCTACACCGCCAACGGCCTGCGCGCCACGACCTACCGCACCGTCTATGACAAGGACGGCAACGAGATCAGCCGCACCGTCGAGGTCAACAGCACCTATCACTCCCACGACACAACGCCGAAGCCCACTCCGACGCCCAGCGCGACGCCAACCCCCACCCCCACGCCGAAGCCGCAGCCGACGCCCTACCCGTCGGTCTACGACCCCGGCGACGCCGGTGAAGACTAATACAGAGGAGAATGCAGTATGAGCAAAGGAAAGTTTTATATCACAACGCCGATCTATTACCCTTCGGACAAACTGCACATCGGCCACACCTACTGCACGGTCGCGACCGATGCGATCGCACGCTATAAGCGTCTGTGCGGCTATGACGTGATGTTCCTGACCGGAACGGACGAACACGGTCAGAAGATCGAGGAAAAGGCCGAGGCGGCCGGCGTCACGCCCAAGCAGTTCGTGGATAACATCGTCGAGGGTCCCGGCGGCGTGCGCGCGCTGTGGAAGCTGATGAACATCTCCAACGACCGCTTCATCCGCACGACGGACGACTACCATGTCGAGGCCGTGCAGCGCATCTTCAAGAAGATGTACGAGAAGGGCGACATCTACAAGGGCAAGTACTCCGGCATGTACTGCACGCCGTGCGAGAGCTTCTGGACCGAGAGCCAGCTCGTCGACGGCAAGTGCCCGGACTGCGGCCGCGAGGTGCACTATGCCGAGGAGGAGGCGTACTTCTTCCGCCTGTCGAAGTATGCCGAGCCCGTGCGCGAGCTGCTGCTCAGCGGCACGTTCCTGGAGCCGGCCAGCCGCGTCAACGAGATGATCAAAAACTTCATCGACCCCGGTCTGGAGGATCTGTGCGTGTCGCGCACGAGCTTCACCTGGGGCATCCCGGTCGACTTTGACCCCGGTCACGTCGTCTACGTCTGGGTCGACGCGCTGTTCAACTACTGCACGGCGCTCGGCTTCCTGAACGATAAGTACAACGATTACGACCAGTTCTGGCCCGCCGACGTGCACATGGTCGGCAAGGAGATCGTGCGCTTCCACTCCATCATCTGGCCGGCCATGCTCATGAGTATGGGTATGCCCCTGCCGAAGAAGGTCTTCGGCCACGGCTGGCTGCTGCTCGGCGGCGGCAAGATGTCGAAGTCGAAGGGCAACGTCGTCGACCCCGTCGTGCTCGCCGAGCGCTACGGTGTGGACGCGCTGCGCTACTACCTGCTGCGCGAGTTCCCGCTCGGCAGTGACGGCAACTTCTCCAACGAGCTGCTCATCTCCCGCATCAACACCGACCTTGCCAACGACCTCGGCAACCTCCTGAGCCGCACCGTCGCCATGGTCATCAAGTACTTCGGCGGCACGCTGCCGGCAGAGCGCGAGCATGATGCGCTCGATGACGAGCTCATCGCCATGGCATCCGCCCTGCGCGAAACGTACGCCGGCTATATGGATAACTTCGGCACGCAGCAGGCGCTCATCGAGGTGTTCAAGGTCATCTCCCGCGCCAACAAGTATATCGACGAGACCGCCCCCTGGGTGCTCGCCAAGGATGAGAGCAAGCGCGCGCGTCTGGCTACGGTGCTGTATAACCTGCTGGAGGCGCTGCGCATCACCGTGACGCTCCTGCTGCCGTTCATGCCCGACAGCTGCGAGAAGGCCTTCGCGCAGATCGGTGCCGCTCCGGAGCAGACCACATGGGACAACGCCGCCGTCTGGGGCGTGCTGCCGGCAGATGTCACCGTGCAAAAGGGTGAGACGCTCTTCCCGCGCATCGACATGGCCAAGGAGCTCGCCGAACTCGAGGCGCTCAAGGCGGCAAAAAAAGCGGCCGCCGCGCCGCAGGCCGCGCCCGTGCTGCCGGATGTGACGATCGACGAGTTTGCCAAGTGCGATATGCGCGTGTGCAAGGTGCTCAAGTGCGAGCCGGTGAAAAAGTCCGACAAGCTCCTGTGCTTCACGCTCGACGACGGCAGCGGCACCGACCGGCAGATCCTCTCCGGCATCGCCAAGTTCTACCGCCCCGAGGAGCTCGTGGGCAAGACGGTCGTCGCCATCCTGAACCTGCCGCCGCGCAAGATGATGGGTATGCCCTCCAACGGCATGCTCCTTTCGGCTGAGAAGGACGGCAAGCCGCATCTGCTCATGCTCGATGACAGCGTGCCCGCCGGCGCGCAGCTCTGCTGAGCGGACCCGCACACGTTCGGGAAGGCTCGCAGCACGAGCCTTCCCGTTTTTCCGGCAGATGCGGAACTTTTTCCGCGCCCGGGCGTCAAGCCCTTCGTAATCTCCCGCACATAAAGGAGGAATTGCCCCTTGAAGCTGTTTTCCTCGCCGCCGCGCCCAACGGGTACCCAGCGGCCGGCTACCGATAGCGTGCAGCAGCGACCCACGCAGCAGCGACCCACGCAGCAGCGACCCACGCAGCAGCAACCCGCTCAGCAGCAACCCACACAGCAGCGGCCCGCTCAGCAGCGACCCACACAGCATCGACCCACACAGCAGCGACCCACCCGGCAGCAACCCGCCCAGCAGCGGCCTGCTCAGCAGCGCCCCGCGCAGCGGAGCGCCAGTCAGTGGACGGATGACGCCGCCCGGTCACGCCGCAGCGCGCCGGACGACCGCCGGCGTGTGCAGCAGACTGCCCCGCCCCAGACTGGCAAGCACGGCCGCAAGGCCAAAAAAGCCAAAAAGCCGAAGAAGAAAAAAAGCGTCGGCCGCAGGCTGCTCATTCTCTTTCTCGTGCTGGCCATTCTCGCCGGGCTGTATCTGACGGCGGTCTATTCCGACATTCCGTTCATCGCCAAGTGGCGCACAGCCTATATCCAGACGGCCATGAACACGCTCAGCCACCAGTGGCTGGCCACGGCTTTCATACCGCGCAGCGTCATCGACAAGGTCGTCGCCGAAATGGAGGCCGCGCGAGAGGCGCAGATCGGCGTCAACAGTGAGTGGGACGAGGAAGAGATCGAGTCCCGCAACCCGACGCTCACCGACACCAAGGGCATGAGCAAGGAAGAGATCACGTTTTACAACCTCTTCTGGGAGGTAGACGTGCCGAGCATGCAGGCGTATGTCAAGGAGCATCCCGACGCGCTCGCCGCCGGGTGGAGCCGCATCAATATCGACCACTCCGCGCTCACGGATAACGGCACCAGCATCCGCACCATCCAGGGCGAGCAGGTGCTCGCGATCGATGCGCAAAACGAGATCCTCATCGTGCGCGAAAAGGGCAGCACCTATCGCGGCGTACTTGTCGTGATGAAGGATCCGTCGCGCCTGAGTCTGCACGCAGCGACCACGCTCGGCAGCATCGGCCAGTACTGCGGACAGATCGCGCAGGCGCACGGCGGCGTCATCGGCATGACCGGCTCGGGCTTCATTGATCCGGGCGGCACCGGCAACGGCGGCACGCTCGCGGGCTACGCCATGTGCAACGGCAGAGCCTACGGTGATCACATGGGCTACGGCTACAAGCGCCTCGAGCTGCATGCGGACAACCGCATCTACATCCGTGACAGCACCTCCCCCGTCTCGTCCGACACGACGGACGCGGTCGAGTTCTCCCCCGCCATGATCATCGACGGGGAGACGGTCGTCAATGCCCGCAGCGGCTTTTCCGACCTGCAGCCGCGCGCCTGTCTCGGGCAGTCGAAGTACGGCGAGATCATCGCCCTGCTCGTCGAGGGCCGGCTCACGACATCGGTCGGCATCAGCGTGCCGGACTGCGCGGCCATCATGGCCAAGCACGACTGTATGCAGGCCATGAACCTCGACGGCGGCACCAGCGCCATGATCTGGTACAAGGGCAAGTACATCATGCGCAGCTCCAACCCCGCGCTCACCGCCGGGCGGACACTGCCGAACGCCTTCGTCTACGCCGGAAATTAACGGAATCCGAAACGTCCCTGACCGCCGGTCAGGGACGTTTGTTTGCCTTGCACAAATCTTTTTTTGCCGCCGGCGTGCAGTTTCGTGAAAATTTGGCTTGCAATCCGCTCCCGGACGTGGTAGAGTAACACCATCGACAAACCGATGACCGAGAGGAGTACCCATTTACGAAGCTTTCAGAGAGCAGCGGACGGTGGAAGCGCTGCAGCGGACGAATGGCGAATGGACTCGCGAGGGCAAACCGATTGCAGCAGCATGAGGGGCGACGGTGGCCGCGGCCGTTATCCGGCGGAGCGTATGATCGTACGTGCAAAGCGGGCGCATGAGCGCCAACATGGGTGGCACCGCAGGAGTTACAGTCTTGTCCCATGAAACGGAAGGAACCGTTTCGTGGACGAGGCTTTTTTTATTGCTCAAATCACCGCAGGAGGGATGCATATGACGCGGATAACCAGACGATGGCGTGGCGGCCGGAGAATTTTTGCCGCGTCAGACCGTATCCGGACATCACAAACCAACCGTTTCATAAAATATAAGGAGAATTTGCTATGAATAAAACGTTCCGAAAGATCGTCGGCGGCGCGCTCGCCGTCACCGCACTCATGGGTCTGGCTGCCTGCGGCAGCAAGACCGAAGGCGACAAGGCCGAGGGTAAGACCTACAAGGTCGGCATCGTGCAGTTTGTGGATGATGCGTCCCTCAACCAGATCGAGGCGGCCATCGAGGCCGAGCTCGACGCCAAGGCCAAGGAGCTGGGCGTGACCTTCGATTACACGCTCTTCAACGGTCAGGGCGACGCCACGACCCTCAACCAGATCGGCGCAGAGCTCGTCGGCAAGGGCGTGGATCTGATCGTGCCGATCGCGACCCCGGCAGTGAAGATCATGCAGTCCGCCACCGAGGACACCGAGATCCCCATCGTGTTCTCCGCCGTGTCTGACCCCGTCGGCAGCGGCATCGTCGATGCGCTCGACGCGCCCGGCGGCCGCATCACCGGCACGAGCGACGCGCTCAACACCAAGGGCCTGCTCGATCTGATGCTCGCCCAGAACCCGGACACCAAGACCGTCGGCCTGCTCTACTCCAAGAGCGAGGACTCGTCCAAGCAGCCGATCGCGGACGCGAAGGCCTACCTTGAGGGCAAGGGCATCCGCTGCGTGGAAAAGACCGGCACGACCACCGACGAGATCACCTCCGCCGTCGACGCACTCATCGCCGAGAAGGTCGACGCCGTCTTTACCCCGACCGACAACACCGTCATGACCGCAGAGCTTGCCATCTATGAGAAGTTCCTCAACGCCAAGATCCCGCAGTACTGCGGCGCTGACTCCTTCGCGCTCAACGGCGCGTTCGTCGGCTACGGTGTGGATTACACCGCGCTCGGCAAGATGACGGCCGACATGGTCGTGCAGGTGCTGGTCGACGGCAAGAGCCCCGCCACGCTGCCGGTCGCGACCTTCGACAACGGCATCGCCATGATCAATACGGACAGCTGCACCGCGCTCGGCTACGATCTCGCGGCTGTCAAGCAGGCGTTTGACGGCAAGTGCAGCTCCGTGCTCGAGACGACCACGCAGCAGAATTTTGACTGATATCTGACATTCCGAAGGAGGGGCGTTTATGCTGACAGTATTGAAGACCGCGCTTGAGGTCGGCCTGATTTACGGCCTCGTCGCGCTGGCGCTGTTCATCAGCTTTTCGATCCTGAACATTGCAGACCTCTCGACCGACGGCTGCTTTACGCTCGGCTGCGCCGTGGGCGCGATGCTCACCATCGCGGGGCATCCGCTTCTGGCGCTGCCTGCAGCCATGGCCGCGGGTATGCTCTCGGGCTTCATCACCGCCTTTTTGCAGACGCGCCTCGGCGTGGAGAGCATCCTCGCCGGCATCATCTCGAACACCGGCCTGTACACGATCAACCTCGCGGTCATGGGCTTTTCGTCCAACGTGTCCATCACGGGGCGCGCCACGGTCTTTTCGCTCTTTAAGGCACTCACCGGCGGCAGCCAGTGGAGCACGCTGGTGCTGCTCGCGCTGCTGCTGGGCGTGATCGCGGTCGTGCTCATCCGGTTTTTCGGCACGTCGCTCGGGCTTTCCATCCGCGCGACGGGCGACAGTCTCGACATGGTCAGCGCCTCCTCCATCAACCCCAAGGTCACCATCACGATCGGCCTGTGCCTCGCCAACGCCCTCACGGCGCTCTCCGGCTGCCTGATCGGTGAGTACAACAAGTTCTGCGACATCAACCTCGGCACCGGCATGGTCACGATCGCGCTGGCGAGTCTGATCATCGGCGAGGTCTTTGCCGGCCGCCGCGGCGGGATCGGCAAGCGCGTCGTCTGCGTCGTGCTCGGCAGCATCGTCTACCGCCTGATCATCGCGCTGGCGCTGCGGCTGAACATCTCGGCCGAGTACTTCAAGCTCGTCTCCGCCGTCATCGTCGCCGTCGCCATTGCCGCGCCGAATATGAAGGACTATGTCCATCTGGCAAAGATCCGCTCCAACGCGCGCAAGCTGCGCGCCCTGTCCGGAAAGGGGGATGAGACCGATGCTTGAGCTGTCCCACGTCAGCAAGACATTCAACGCCGGAACGGTGAACGAAAAGCGCGCCCTGTGCGACCTGTCGCTCACGCTCGCCGACGGAGAATTTGCCACCATCGTCGGCTCGAACGGCGCGGGCAAGAGCACGCTCTTCAACGCCATCGCCGGTATGTTCTATGTCGATGACGGCATCCTCCGGCTTGACGGGCGGGACATCACGTTCCTGCCGCCGCACAAGCGCAGCCGCCGCATCGGCCACCTGTTTCAGGACCCGCTCAAGGGCACGGCACCCAACATGACCATTGAGGAAAACCTTGCACTGGCCTATCTGCGTGCCGGCACCGCGCCCCACGCCATCTTCTCCCGCATCTCCCGCAAGGACAAGGAAGTGTTCCGCGAAAAGCTGGCGCTGCTGGATATGGGCCTTGAGGACCGCATGAAGCAGCCGGTGGGACTGCTTTCCGGCGGCCAGCGGCAGGCGCTGACCCTGCTCATGGCCACCCTCGTTACCCCCAAGCTCCTGCTGCTGGACGAGCACACCGCAGCCCTCGACCCTGCCACGGCGGAGAAGGTGCTGGAGCTGACCAAGAGCATCGTGGCCGAGAAAAAGATCACCTGCCTGATGGTCACCCACAACATGCATCAGGCCCTCGAGCTGGGCAACCGCACCCTGATGATGGACGGCGGCCGCATCGTGTTCGATGTCAAGGGCGAGGAGCGCAGGAAGATGACCGTGGACGACCTGCTGGAAAAGTTCCGCGAGAATGCCGGCAAGGCCCTGGACAATGACCGCATCCTGCTGAGCAAGGTGGAAGCGGGCAACTGAAAAGAAACTCAAACTGCCCTGTCTGGACCCGAAACCGTGTCTGACAGGGCAGTTTTGATACAACAAGGAGAAAACGAGATGAAAATAACGATCCGTACCCCGCAGATGCAGGATTATGACCGATTTTCTGCTATTATGGATCAGGTCCAGCAGATGCATGTCGAGTGGCGGCCGGATGTCTACAAGCCGGCCAGCCCATTGATTACAAAGGAACTGTTTGGCGAACTCCTGAAATGGGACAGCTGGTATATTGCCGAGACGGACGGCATCGTTGTTGGTGTTCTGGAAGTGTTTAAGCGGCATGTGGAAAGCCCGGCGCAGGTAACAAAGGATGTTTTGTTCGTCAGCACCATGGCGGTGGATGAGGCGTATCGCGGGAAGGGCATCGGGCACCAGTTCTTTGATAAGGTGAAGCAACTCAAAGCAGAAAAGGGATGCGACACCATTGAACTGCAGGTGAACGCTAAAAATAAAATGGCGTATGAGATGTACCGGAACTATGGCTTTACGGAAAAGTCCATCAATATGGAGCTGAAATAAAACGATTGTAATTATCCTTGTATATGTAGTCATAATGTGATACAATGCTTTTGACAGGAGGTGTCACTTATGATGCAGACATTTGTTCGCCCATCCCGTGATCTGCGCAACCACTACGCTGAAATTTCAGAGATGTTGAAAGACCACAATCATGTTATTATCACAAATCATGGTCGTGGGGAATCCGTCCTCATCAACATTGAGGACTACGCCAAGTATGAGGAGTTCATGCACCAGCGGTATGTTGTCGAGGAGCTTGCCAAGGCAAAACAGCAGGCGGCAGACCCCAACACGCAGTGGACAGAGCATGAAAGCGTATGGGAGACGCTCCACGAACAGTATGACGTATAAGATCAAATATCTGCCCCTTGCTGTACAGGACTTGAATGACATTGCCCGGTGTTTGTCCGGCTTCTACCCCCAAACGGCCCGCCGTGTGCTGAAAGAAATGCGGGAAAAGATCACAAAGCTGGGGGATACCCCACGGATGTGTGAAGTCTATGCCCTTGACCCGACCTACCGCAAGCTGGTGGCAGACCAGTATCTGGTGTTTTACCATGTCAATGAGAACGTCAAGGTGGTGGAGATCCACCGTGTACTGCGCGGCTCATGGAATTTGCCGCAGTACCTGGAATAAAACAAAGAGCAGAGCGCTCCAGCCAGCTGGCCAGACGCTCTGCTCTTTTTAATGCAATATTCTGAAAACGCAGAAATTACTTGACGTACTCAACGGTGTACTCGAAACCATACTCTTCCTGCAGTTTCTTGACGGCAGGCTCGCAGTCCTCGATGAAGCTGGGTGCGTAGACGGAAGCACCGTTGTGGTCCTTCTTGTAGTCCTCCACGATCTGCTGCAGCTTTGCCCAGCCCTCGTTGGCCTTGGCGTTGTCAACAGTGTCGGGGAAGTTGATGATGAATTCACGGTGCTGCGGAATACGAGCTTTCATAAGTGATATCTCCTTATTTGACAATTTGTAGTTTGTTACTTGATTTATACAGAAGCATAATGCTTTTGTAGATAACGGATAGATTGTATAGAAGGATAGCCTGCCCTCTGTGCCCGGCTGCTGCCGGTTTCAGACGGAGAGATTATACACCTGGCAGGCATTCTCCACCGTCTGCCGGAACACCTGCTCCGGTTCCTCACCCTTGATGCTAGCGATATACTCGCCTACATAGCGGATGAGAGAGCTGTCGCAGCGGGTGCCGCGGACAGGCTCCGGGGCCATATAGGGGCAGTCAGTTTCCAGGACGATGCGTTCCAGCGGCAGGGCGGCAATGGCCTTGGCGGCACGCTTGGCCCCCTTGAAGGTGCAGGCCCCGCCAAAGCCGATGTAGAGCCCCTGCTCTGCCAGCCAGAGCGCGTCATCGGCGCTGCCGGAATAGCAGTGGACGATGCCCTTGGGCCGGTACTTTTTTAGCAGGGCGTAGACATCGGCGTGGGCGCTGCGGTCGTGCACGATGATGGGCTTGTCCAGTTCCAGCGCCAGCCGGATCTCGGCCTCAAACAGCGCCAGCTGGGCATCCTTGGGCACGGGCCAGTGGTAATCCAGTCCGCACTCCCCCACAGCCACCACCTTGGGGTCCTTGTAATAGGGGGCAAGGGCACGCATCTCTGCGGCCCAGTCGCCGCCGTATACCGAGACAGTAGGGGCGGGGCCTTCCTCACCGCAATTCTCCGGGGCCAGCAGGCTCTCCGGGTGGATGCCAACGGCGGCGTACACCCAGGGATATTTGTGGGCCAGCTCCAGCACCTTGGGCGCATCGCCCGAATGGGTGGCCTGCTCGCACACGCCCACCACCCCTTTGCCGGGCAGGCTGTCCAGCAGGGCAAAGCGGTCCGCGTCAAAGGCACGGGCGTTATAATGGGCGTGGGTGTCAAAGATGGGGTATTCCATATTACCGGGCACGCTCCTTTTTGGCGGGGGTCTTGTTTACCAGCCAGATGCCGATGCAGACCAGCACCAGCGCCCCCAGATACTGCCACCGGAACAGCGGCTCCCCATTGATGAGGGCGCTGAGCAGAACATTCACCACCGGGTTCACGAACCCGAAGATGGCGATCCGGCTGACGGGGTTGTTCTTCATCAGCAGGGCCCAGACGATGTAGCCCGCGCCGCAGATGAAGGCCAGCGCCAGCAGGTCCAGCACGCTGAGCACAGACCAGTGTTCCAGCCGTCCGCCCAGAACAGCGCCCAGCAGGAACAGGGCCGCACCGCCCACGAACAGGTTCACAAAGCAGACGGCAAAGCTGTCTGCCCGGCGGGTGACGGATTTGTTCCAGGGGCCTGCCAGCGTGAAAAGGACGGTAGCAATGAGCATGTAGGCTACACCCCGGGCGCTGCCGCCGCCGTGGTTGCCCAACGTGGCGATGAGAACGCCCGCAAAGCCGATGCCGCAGCCCAGCGCCTTGGCCGGGGTCATGCGGTCAGCCCTGCCGTAAAGGAAATGGGCAAAGATGACCCCCAGAAAGCTCTGGGTGCTGTTCAGGATGCCCCCAAAGGCACCGGTGAGCAGGGCAACAGCGCTGTAGAAAAAGGCGTACTGCGCTGTGGTCTGCCACAGGCCCAATGCACAGCATTCGGCCAGGATCTTCCCTTTGGGCATGGCGGGGAGCCTGCCCTCCAGCAGCAGGCTGCCGCCCAGTACCAGCACACTGCCTAGCATGAACCGCACCCCTGCAAAGCAGAGAATGGAGGCCGTGTCAGCGGTGTCGATGGCAAAGAGCCGGTAGCCCAGCTTGATGAAAGGGAAAGCCGAACCCCACATGGCGTTGCAGAGGATGGCAATGACAACGGCAAAGGCCGGTGTGCCGAAAAGCCGGTCCAGCTTTTCGGTGCGGCTCAGCTGTGTCTCCATGGCTCAGTGGATGCGGCTGCCCACGGGGGTGTTGGTCAGGATGAAATCCTCCACGATGACTTGCAGGATGCGCTTTTTGCGATCATTGAAGTCCATCGTTGATTTCCTCCTTTTCTTTTGTTAGCACTCGTTGTATGTGAGTGCTAACAACGATGATAGAATAGCATCTCTTTGCGCGTTTGTCAATAGTATTATGAAAAAAATTTTTCGCGCTATGCGCCGCCCTTTTCACGGGCAGGCAAGCATGCTATAATAAGAACGAAGTTTCAGCATCGGAGGGTCTGCCATGGAGGCTGTTATTCGCCCGGTCGCCTACATCCGCAGCGATTTCAGCGAAAAATTCGGCATCCCGCGTCAAAGCGGGCTGGTGGACGCGCTGACAGCGCGCATCGTGTTTGAGCCGGAATTTCGCCGCCCGGAAGCCATCCGCGATATCGAAGGCTTCTCGCACCTGTGGCTGATCTGGCAGTTTTCGCAGGCGCTGACCAGCGAGTTTCACCCCACCGTGCGCCCGCCGCGCCTGGGCGGCAACGAGCGCCGCGGCGTCTTTGCGACCCGCAGCCCCTACCGCCCGAACGCGCTGGGGCTTTCCTGCGTGGAGCTGGCGGGCGTCGAAAACGGCGAGCTGATCGTCCGCGGCGCGGACCTTTTGGACGGCACGCCGATCTTCGACATCAAGCCGTATCTGCCCTATGTGGACGCCTACCCCGACGCCCGGGGCGGATTCACGGACACGACAAAGGAATACGCTTTGCAGGTGGTTTGCCCCGACGCGCTTTTGTGCAAAGTGCCGGAAAACAAGCGCGCCGCTTTGTCCGGTGTGCTGAAAAACGACCCGCGCCCCGCCTACCAGCACGACCCCGCGCGGGTGTATGCGCTGGATTTCGGCAGCAATAAAGTAAAATTTACGGTGGACGGGGAGAATTTGACGGTTATTGACATCTTATAGGCAGCGCGGCAAAGCCCCTCCGGCCTTTTTTCGGACGGCAAAGCCGTCCGCAGAAAGCCTCCTCGCGCAGCGGGGAGGTGGTCGAGCGATAGCGATGACCGGAGGGGCTTTACTGCCTTACGGCTGTTACCTCTTTTGGACCAGAATTTTCTTGACCGTAAGGTCGATCTGCATGCATACCCCGTCAAAATTCCGCATTACATCCGGATTGGAGAACCGCAGCACTTGTATCCCCTTCTGCTGCAAATAGGCAGTGCGCCGTTCGTCATACGCTTTCCCGGTGTCCTCGCAGTGCTGGCTGCCGTCTAATTCGACTGCAAGGCGGGCTGAGGCACAGTAAAAATCCAGAATATAGGGTACAACAAGCTTTTGTCGTGCAAAGCATGGTGTGTAATTACGCAGAAAGTCATACCATAGATGGCGTTCCTCTTTGGTCATTTCCCGCCGCAACTGGCGGGCGTGGGAGAGCAACTCTTTGTATTCCGACATAGCAAGAGTCCCTTTTCGTGAAGTGACAGGAAAGGCGAGCCGAAAAGCCCCTCCGGTCATCGCTTCGCTCGACCACCTCCCCTGTGAGGGGAGGCTTCCTCGCGGGCTTTGCCCGCGCAAAAAGGCCCCCATCTCAGGGTGCCTGCAAGGCCTTACTCGCAGCTTTCCCCTATCTCCGGCACCTCCGGCATGGTGCGCAGCTGTTCGAGCGTAATGCCGTCCACATATTTGTTGATCAAATCGTTCAGGCCGGACCAGAAATCCAGCGTGTGGCACTGGCCGCGGTGGGGACAATCCACCGCAGAAGCCAGACACGGAATGGCCGTCAGCTCCCCTTCTACGGCGCGCAGGATCTCACCGGAGGTGATCTCCGCAGCCGGGCGGGCCAGACGGTAGCCGCCCTGTGCGCCGCGCACACTGGAAACAAGGCCGGATTTTGCCAGCGGGGTGACGATCTGCTCCAGATATTTTAAGCTGATGCGCTGCTTGTCGCTGATATCCTTCAGCGGGATCAGGTCATTGGGGCGGTTGGCCAGCTCCACCATCAGGCGCAGGGCATAACGGTCGCGGGTCGAAAATTTCATGGTGATGCTCCCTTTATCGGAATTAGTAAGACTAATCATAGCATAATGCTGGGAATTTTGCAAGTGTACTACCCACTAACGCAGTAGGATATATGCAAATTGACGAAATGTGCATTTTTATGCAAGAAGGTGTTGACAGAACCGGTTCACAGGCGTATACTGTGAGCCATGGAAAGCAAATGACCGCTGACCAATCACGAGAGAAAGGGGTACAGACCAATGACGGCTTATCGTTCTGGTATGATGATGATGTGCATGTGCATGTTGCTCCGGCAGCCTGTGCCAGCTTTCTTGTGCGCAAAATACAGCGCGTAATGAAAACTTGCAGCGGGATGCCGGGGTAAAAGCCGACATCCCGCTTTTGTTTGGAAAGGAAGTTTGTAACTATGACAAGAGGCCCCGTTTACAAGCAGCCCGGTGTGCGAATGTGTTGAAAATAGAGGGAATACACATTCAATCAACAACACACCTAACAATTATAAAGGAGAATATATCATGAAAAAACTCATTTCTGCAACGCTTGCCGCTACTCTGGCCCTGAGCCTCGCCGCCTGCGGCTCCTCCGCCTCCACCTCCGAGGCCGCCCCCGCTGAAAGCACTGCTTCCAGCGCTGCGGAATCTGCCGCCGAGTCCACCGCTGAGACCAGCGAGCTGGCCGGCACGACCCTGAAGGTCGCCGCCTCCCCCACGCCCCATGCCGAGATCCTGAATGTGGCCAAGGAGGTTCTGGCCGAGCAGGGCATCGACCTGCAGGTCGTTGAGTTCAGCGACTATGTGCAGCCCAACCTTGTCACCGAGAGCGGCGAGGTCGATGCCAACTACTTCCAGCACACCCCCTACCTCGACAGCTTCAACGAGGAGAACGGCACCCATCTGGTCAGCGTCGGCGCGGTCCACTATGAGCCGTTCGGCATCTATCCGGGCAAGAGCGATGATCTGGCAAACATTGCGGACGGCGCGACCATCGCCGTGCCCAACGACACCACCAACGAGGCCCGCGCTCTGCAGCTGCTGGCCGCCCAGGGCCTGATCACCGTCCGCGACGGCGCCGGTCTGACCGCTACGGTCAACGACATCACCGACAACCCCCACAACCTGCAGATCAAGGAGATCGAGGCTGCCCAGCTGCCCCGC
>OLOX01002508.1_pt1 | contig 15120 bp, 9 predicted proteins | sample 1672091 | NCBI WGS metagenome assembly OLOX01 (sample SAMEA3136644, study PRJEB25190) | human gut metagenome | reverse complement strand
GTTGGCAAATCTCTTTTTTTGCGACGTCTGCAGGTGTCAGTTGAGCAGGTCTTTGTCCAAGCCGATTTGTTGGTTGCGTACCCGTTCGTTGATTATGTCGAGATATTCATCGTCCGACACGAATCCCATTTCAGAAGAATCGTAGTCGTCCCAGTCATCCTTCGGAATCAGCATTGACGCTATCTCGAATTTGTGGATTGTGCGGTTGCAGTCGTTCAGGTCTTTGTATGTGAAGGAAAAATCGATTTTCGCGTTTCGTTTCTTCTTCAGCATCTTTCGGGCATACTGGGCGATAGGCTCGTTGGGATATTTGGCCAACGCCTCCTGCACCATTAGCTGTCCGTAGATGCCGCCACACATTTCGCAGAGAATCTTGCCTTCGCCATCCTCGAGATGGGCATACGGAAAATCCGAGCCCTTTAATCCAATGAGCTTTATTTCGAACGACAATTCGCCCGAGTCGTACCTCAGAGTGTCGTCTGTTGAGAAAAAGTCATTGAGTGCCGTTTTTTCGGCATCTTTGCATCCTTCCGACTGCATTACCTCCACATCGTCGTCGGGAGAGAATCTGAAGCATTCAAAACTTGGCTTGTGGAATCCTTTCACAAACTGAAAGTCAAATATTCCGCTCAAGTCGAACGCTGCCTGGATTAAGAAGTGGAAGTGGTCGAAATCATAATGGACGGGAACAGACAAAATTCTCCAAATGCTTGGTTGGGAGTTTTTTGCTGTGATTTTGAATATATATTTGTCCATAGCTTAAGCTTCTTTTCCGATTAGCGTGGCCGACGACGCGCTCTCCACGGTCACCATGACGCGGTCGCCTATGTGGTGGTTGCCGCGCGGGAACACGATTACTTTGTTTTGCTCGTTGCGTCCGAACAATTGTTCGCGGGAGCGTTTCGATGTGCCTTCGACAAGCACTTCGAAAGTTTTTCCTATGTCGCGTCGGTAGCTTTCCGCCGACAGCTCGTTCTGCAATGCTATCATGCGGTTGAGACGGTCGATTTTAACCTCTTCAGGCACGTTGTCGGGGAGGTTTTTTGACGCGAATGTGCCGGGACGCTCGGAGTATTTGAACATGAACGCGCTGTCGAACACCACTTCGCGCATCAGGCTCAGTGTCTCCTCGAAATCCTCTTCCGTCTCGTCGTGGAAGCCTGTAAACATATCGGTGGTGATGCCGCAGTCGGGCATGGCGCGGCGGATGGCTGCGATGCGGTCAAGATACCATTCGCGGGTGTATTTGCGGTTCATCGCCTTGAGCACTTTGTTGCTTCCCGACTGCACGGGCAGGTGGATGTGCTTGCATACGTTTGGCACGGTGGCGATTACGTCGATGATTTCATCTGTCATGTCTTTCGGGTGCGACGTGGTGAAGCGCACTCGCATCTCCGGCGCGGCTTCGGCAACGATTCTGAGCAGATCGGCGAAACCAACCACGGCTCCGTCTTCGCTAACGTAGTGGTAGGAGTTGACGTTTTGTCCGAGCAGCACTACTTCCTTGAAGCCTTTTGCCTGCATGTCGGCAAGTTCGTTGAGGATGCTGTGTGGCTCGCGGCTGCGCTCGCGGCCTCTGGTGTAGGGCACGATGCAGTAGGAGCAGAAGTTGTTGCATCCGCGCATGATGCTGATATATCCGCTTATGCGGTTGTGGCCGATGCGTTGCGGGATGACGTTGCGGTATGTTTCTGTGGTCGAGAGTTGGATGTTGATGGCTTTTTCTCCAAGTTCGGCAGCCACCACAAGGTCGGGTAGCGACAGGTAGGCGTCGGGTCCGGCCACAATGTCTACGCCGTGGTTGGCAATAAGCTCGTCTTTCACGCGCTCTGCCATGCATCCCAGCACGCCAAGCACCAATCTCGACTTGCGCTTCTTGCGGAGCGAGGCAAAGTAGTCCAGGCGTGAGAAGATTTTCTGCTCTGCGTTGTCGCGTATCGAGCAGGTGTTGAGAAACACGGCGTCGGCGTCCTCAATCGCGTCTGTCGGCTCGTAGCCGGCAATTTTCATCACTGATGCTATAACTTCACTGTCTGCCACGTTCATCTGGCAGCCATAGGTCTCTATGAATAGTTTCTTTTCCTTTTCTCCGCTCATCTTTAATTTTTTTATTTATACAAAGATAGTAAAAATTGGCTTATTATGTGAATGAGGGCGAAACTCGTTGTGGAGAATGGTTGGGATGCAACGCGTTTTTTACAAAATATGTTTATAATTTGGTTTGTTCAGAAGAAGGCTATATCTTTGTCACGTAATAAACTAACATTTTAAACCATTTATATTTTCCTTATGTCTAAATTTAGATTGGCGCTTTCGCTGTTTTTGCTCGTTGTCACCGTACAGACTGCTGTGGCGGTGTCGGTGCCTGAGCTCGACAGCCTCGACCGCTACATTGGCCTTAAAAAAATGTTTGAGGGCAGGAAGTATGCGCGCATCGACAAAGAAAAACGGGCGGTTGCCTCGCGTCCGTCGTTTTCCTCCTACATGAAACTGGGTAAGGAGTATACGCTTTTCAAGGCAGACTCCGCGATTTTCTATTATGACAAGGCTGCCGAGTTGGCGTCTTCGCCTACCGACTCGCTGCTCGTGAGAATGAAAAAAGTGCGCTCGGAGGTTATCGCGGGCTATTATGCGGAGGCCTACAGCGACTTCAAGGCGATTTCGCACATGGAGATTCCCGACACGTTGCTGCCGGAGTTCTACGAAAGTGGCTATCGCATCTACTCTTTCTCTCTCAATGGCTCTACGGAGGGCGGGCTTTTCTACGACCGCTATTACTCCAATACTGTGGCGTTTAGAAAAAAATGGATTGAGTCGCTGCCCGTCAGCTCCAACACGCGTAGGCTTTATGAGGCGGAGCAGGCGATGGCCGACGGCAAGCAGGCGGTGGCTAAGATGATTCTTGTCGACCTGATTCCGTCGTTGCGCCGCGACGGCAATGATTTCGCTGTTGCCTGTGCGTTTCTGGCGAAGATTTACAGGTCGGAGGGAAAGTCGGAGGAGAGTGTGCGCTATTTTGCGCTCTCGGCGATCAGCGATATTATGTGCGCGGTGAAGGAAAACCAGTCGATTTTCGACTTGTCCATGATTCTTTACGGAGAGGGCGACATCGACCGCGCCTATCGTTATATTTTTACGTCGCTCGAGGACGCGGCGTTCTGCAACGCGCAGATGCGTGTCTATAATGTGTCGGGGCTGCTGCCGGTAATCGAGTCGCAGTATCGTGAGGAGGTTGCCGAGCATGAGCGGATGCTGATGATGTATATCGTGGTGAGTTTCTTCCTTCTCATCGGACTTGCCGTGGCGGTGTTCTATCTTGTGAAGCAGATGAAGAAGCTCACGCGCACGCGTCTGAAGCTGAAAGAGGCCAACATGACCAAGGATGAGTATATGGGTCAGTTCCTTGAACTGTGCTCTATATATATGAAGCGCCTCGACTCGTTTACTAAGTTGGTCAACCGTAAGCTTGTGTCGGGACAGGTGGATGATTTGGTGAAGATGATGAAGTCGCAGAAATTCAGCGATGAGCAGCACTCTACGTTCTATAAGGAGTTTGACAATGCATTCCTTAAAATCTACACCACGTTTGTCGATGATGTCAACGCCTTGCTGCGTCCGGAGGAGCGTTTTGAGATTGAGACTCCCGGTTCGCTCAACACTGAATTGCGCATCTATGCCTTGTTGCGCCTCGGGATTGTCGACTCGTCGAAGATTGCAGAGTTTCTGCGCTATTCGGTCAATACCATATATGCCTACCGCAACAAAATGAAAAATCGTGCAATCGACAGGGATTCTTTTGAGAAAAACGTGATGAAAATCGGCATTATCGATTGATGTGATCGTTTATATTTGCTTATATTTCATGAAAATTATATCATTGCTAATCAAACATATAAAATTTTATACATCTATATTTGCCTATATTTGCGTTAATATGGCGATTGAAATGCTTGACAATGGCTGTAACTTTGTAGTGTCGAAAGCAAAGAGATGCTTTCAACCGAATAATGGTTAAACACTACGATTATAATATGGAGTATTAGAATTTAGTTTTATTTCGTTGTGAAACGCAGTAAAATGTCTCGAATAATGGTTTTATGTTAGGTTTGTAAATGTTGCTTCATTGAAGCAACTAAGAAACAGAGCTCGTCGGATTGACGGGCTTTTTTCTTTTTGTCTGTACGTCCATATGCCCCGTACGCGGCCCGGGGTTAGCTGAATGCGAGTCCACGTTGTGGACTTTCCCGATGTCGATGCTGTCTGGATTCCGACTGCCATACGTTGTGGACTTCCCTGGAGGCGCATCGCGCTGTTTGGATGGCTGCTTTGCCGACTTTTGCCGATTTCCGCAAAATCTTATGTTGGAGGGTTGCGGAGATGCTACGGAAAACAAAAAAATCCCGAAACTTTCGTTTCAGGATTTCTGCGGTGCGGACGGGACTCGAACCCGCGACCCCATGCGTGACAGGCATGTATTCTAACCAGCTGAACTACCGCACCATTGATAGTTGCTTTTGTGTTAGCGATTGCAAAGGTACGACAAGTTTTTAAATCTGCAAAATTTTTGCCAAGTTTTTTGTAAATAAAATTCTTTGTACTTGATTATCAGCGCACTGTCATCGGCGCAGAAAGGCTTGATGTAAAAAAGACCATGTCAAATTTTGCGGCATGCGCGACGGCGACGGTGGCAGGCTGCCAATCGTCGTGGAGTTCAACGGCGCGTATTGGGACTCGATATGCTCCTTGTGGTCAGCGTACCGGAGGTGCGCTGCTATGAAAGAGTCGGCGTGTATGCTGATGGGTGCGGCTTCTGGAAATCAGCGTAAAATAAAAGCGCACCGGCATTTGGCGCGCTTTTATGTCTTTTTTAGGCGTTGAAACGCTATTCTTCGTAGTGTATTGGAATTTCGCGGTTCATGCTTTGGTCGAGCGAAATCAGGGTTTCTGTCGCAACGACACCATGGATCATCTGGATTTTGTCGTTGAGAAGCTCCATAAGATGCTGATTGTCGCGGGCATAAAGCTTTATCAGCATTGTGTACGGGCCGGTGGTGAAGTGGCATTCAACAACTTCCGGTATTTTCTCCAATTCGGGCACAACGTCCTTATACATAGAGCCTTTCTCCAATTTCACGCCGATGTAGGTGCAGGTTGTGTAGCCAAGCACTTTCGGGTTTACGTGGTAGCCCGAACCGGTGATTACCTTCAAATCAATCATCCGCTGTATGCGTTGGTGTATGGCAGCGCGCGACACCCCGCATACCACAGCCACGTCTTTCGACGGGATTCGTGCGTTTCGCATCACGATTTCAAGAATCTTACGGTCAAGATTGTCTATTTTTTCCATCTTTATCTTTTTTCTGCCACAAAGATATGGCAAATTTTTAGAAAATCATCAAAAATGATTGACAATTTACACGTAAATAGGCAAAAAAGCCCCAAAATATAGCAAAATGGCACGGTGTTACAGCCGTTGCAGGAAGTCGACGAGGTTCACCTCGCGGCTCAGTTCCATCTTCTTTCGCAGACGGTAACGTGCCATTTCCACACTGCGGTACGACATGTTGAGCAGTGGGGCAATCTCCTTGCTGCTGAGACCCATCTTCAGATATGCGCACAGCCTCTGGTCGTTGATGTTGAGCTGCGGGAACCGCTCGGCGAGGCGTTTGAGGTAGTTCTCGTAGACCACGTCGAAGTTTTGGGCGAATTTATGCCAGTCGTCATCGTGCGAGATGTTCTCTTTGATGAGTTTCTGAATCTTCATCAGTTGCTTTGCCGACGTTTTCGAGATGGTGTCGCCGCTCTCCTGTAATTTGTTGATTTGGTTTGAGATGTCGATGAGAATCTCGTTTTTGCGCATCACGTTCATCGTGGCGTTTGACAGTTCCTGCGACTTGTGGCGCACGTCGTGTTCCAGCTGCGTGCTTTTCAGTCGTGAGATTTCGTTTTCACGTCGCAGCGACTCCTCTTCGGTCTGGCGTTTGTATTCACGCATTTCCTCCTCCTTGCGTTTCGCCACCATCAGCGCCGACTTGCGCGCCTTTCCCCGCACGTATATGAATAGAAAATATGTTGACGAGATGATGAAAAGGATGTAGAACGTTATCGCCCAGGTGTTTCTGTACCATGGCGGTGCGATGCGGAAGGTGAAGGAGTATTCCGAGCGGCTGTCGTCGTAGCGGTTGAACGAACGGATGTGCAGCGTGTATGTGCCTTCGTGTAATTGCGTGTATTCCTTTGAGTTGGCGGTGGTGTAGGCGCTCCATCCAGTGTCGTAGTTTTCAAGATAATAACTGTAGAGCACGGCGCCCTCCTCGCGGAATTCCGGGCATATAAACTCGAAGCGCAGCGAGTTGAGGTCGTACGACAAGTCGAGCACGTTGTTGTGGAGCGCACCGCCGGCGGTGTATATCAGTGAGTCGGGGTTGGTGGCGAAAATGTTGCTCACAAACAGTTTGCTCTTCCAGCTCACGCGGTGGTCGCGGTCAACGTCGATGGCGTAGAAACCGTCCTCGTTTGTCACGATAAGCTTACGGGGCGAGATGAAGTTGAAATGCTCAAACCCGACAATCAGTTTGTCAAGCAATGGCTTGTAGGTGATTGAGTCGACGTTGTATGTGCCTGTGGCATTGTATAATGCGGCACAGATGTATTGTCCTGACACGCCCCACACGTCTTTCGCCGGCGACTGGTAGAGTCTCACCGACGTGTGCTCGCCGAAGATGCTGTTCAGCTTCTCGTTGGGCACCATCTTGTCGGTGTGCGGGTTGTAGCGGAAAAATCCGCCCTCGGTCGAGAAGGCGAGTTCGCCGTCGATTTTGTAGAGTGTGTTGTTGCGGTCGGTGGGGAATCCCTTTGTGTGGTCGTATAGTTCCACTTTGTCGAATTTAGTGAACGAAGCGTTTGGGTGCAGTTTGTATATGCCTTTCATCCAATGACTTATCCAGATATTTCCAAACTCGTCCTCTATGATTCGTCCGCCAGCCTCGTTGTAGCCCGTCACACGGTTTGCCATTGTCCATTGTCCGCCGACGCGGCGCAGCAGGTAGAAGCTCTCATAGGTCGACGCCAGCGCCATGTCGGGGTGGCGGTGCAGGGGAACTACCGCCCAAGTGCCTGGTATTCCGCTTATTTGCCGTGCCTCGGAGCCTCTTAGTTGATACAGTCCGCGGTCGCTGCTCACAAGCACGTCGTTTCCGAGAGTGTCGATGCTCCACACCTGACTTTTCAGAAGCGAAGATGGTTTTGCCGGTTCTGCCTCCGCCGACAGCGGATAGGCAGTGGCATAGAGTCCACGGTTTGTGCCGAGCAACAGGGTGTTTCCGAGAAGCATCGATGCATAGCCGGCGCCGTAAATGTTTGACGTGCCGAAAATTGTCGACACCGGGGAGTTGTAGAGCACGTAGTCGATGCCGTTGTCAAGACCGAGCCAGATGTTGTCCATCCGGTCGAAATCGATGCTCAGCACAGTGTTGTTCTGCAGTCCGGTCGACATATTCACGAATGTGTTGCTGCCGTTGGTTATGTCTTTGATTATTATGCCGTTGTTTACGGTGCCAAACACCAGCTCGCGCTCGTTTGTGGCGGCGCAAAACACCTGATTGGCTTTCAGAAACGGGTCAATGTCCATCTCAAACGGGCGCACTGTGGCTCCGTCGAAGATAAACACTCCGTAGAACTCAGTGACAATGAGAATGTTGCCTTTTAGGTAAGGCAACAGCGCGCACACGCGCATGCCTTTCACGCGCTCGCCTCCAGGGACGCTTGTAAACGTTTTCCCGTTGAGTTGGCAGATGCCGCCCTCTTTCGATGCGATGTAGAGCCTGCCGCGGATGAGCGCGGAAGTCGTGATTTTATATTTATAAGGTATGGAAATCGATTTGCTGCCGTCGAATCGCAGCAGGTTGAAGTCGCTCTGAAACCAGATGTATTTGCCCGACTTGTGGATGTTCCACACCTCGGTGAAGTGGCGGTTGCGTTTCGGCAGCGTGGGCATCAGGCTTTTATAAACGAAGCGTCCCCGGTCGGGGTCGTTGTGGTAGTAGCCGAATTCCTCCGATCCGCCGGCATAGATGCGCGACGTGCTTTCGTCGACCATCAGCGAGCGCACCGACGTGTAGTTGCCGATGGGGCATAGTGTCCAGTTCTTGCTGTCGTAGATGAGCATGCCTGAATTGTTGGCAAAGAGCATTCGTCCGTAACTGTCCTGCTTGATGTCCCAGTTTTGTGTGCCTCCATGATATGCGGAGCGGGTGTAGTTGCGCACAAGCGGATAGCTTGCCGAAGCGGCGACGGAGCATACCGCCGCCAGGAATATTGCCAGCAACATTCCGGCGAGGCGTGATTTTTTTAGTGTGAAGCCAAAAATTTCCATTGTTTGAAGAATGCATTCATTTAACGGTCCAAAATTCGTAAAAAAATATATGTTGAGGAACAAATAAAAATATGTTATAAAACATATTTTTTGTAACATCTTAAAACACAGGTATATAAAAAGTGAGGAGAAATAGATGTTGAGTAGCAAAATGACACTTGTTGAGTTTTTTGTGAGTGCTTTTTTTTGGGTAGGGATACATTGTACTATAATTTTGCAGTGTCAAACCGAACAAAAAACTGCGAGTTTTGACCTAATAGGAATATTCATTAAAATTTTATACCAAACTTATGAAGAAACAGATTCTACTATTTTGTTTTTTGTTTTTCGCAATGATAGGCTTTGCGGAAAACGTGAACATTACAGGAGTTGTTACTTCTGCCGAAGACGGTGAGCCGCTGATTGGCGCATCCGTCCAAGTAAAAGGCAATCCTTCGCAAGGAGTAGCCACCGACATTGATGGCAATTACACCATTTCTGTTCCGGCGGGTGCCACGCTCCAGTATTCTTTTGTGGGCTGCAAGACCCAGGAAAGAACAGTTGTAAAGTCGGGCACATATAATATTGTGCTTGCAAGCGACTCACACATGCTCAACGAGGTTGTGGCTATCGGCTACGGCGTGATGAAGAAAAGCGACCTTACCGGTTCGGTTACCAGTGTCGACGCCGACAAGCTTAAGAAAACTCCAGCCTCCAACCTTGCAAACGCCCTTCAGGGACAGGCTGCAGGTGTGACCATCAACTCAAACAGTGGACAGCCGGGTGCAGCTCCTGAGGTGCGCATCCGCGGTGTCGGTACGGTCAACGGCGCTTCTCCTATATATGTAGTCGATGGTGTTATCGTTGACGACATCTCGTTCCTCAGCCCTAACGACATCCAGTCGACAGAGGTGCTGAAAGACGCCAGCGCAACAGCCATCTATGGTTCGCGCGGTGCCAACGGTGTCATCATCGTCACCACACGCAACGGCGCCACCGACGAGAAAACCCGTGTCACTCTCGATGCCTATGTCGGCGTTCAGCAGCGTTGGCGCAAACTTGACGTGATGAACGCCAAGGACTTCGCCGACACGCGTATCGCCATCAACGGCACAAAATCAGAAAAGGCTTTCTACGAGAAGCAGGGATTCAACAAATGGTTGTCGGCGTTCAGCCTCGGCACATCTGAATATTTCCCTACAGTCTACGACCCGGAGAAAAATCCTACAGGCTTCGACTATTCAGCAGTAGATACCGATTGGCAGGACGAGGTGTTCCAGAACGCATTGATTCAAAACTATCACCTTGCCATCGACGGTGGCAGCAAGAAAACCACATATTCGCTCAGCGGAAGCTGGTATTCGCAGGAAGGTACGCTTATCGGTTCTAAATACCGTCGTTTCACCGTGCGTCTCAACACGTCACACCAAGTGAAGAAATGGCTTAAGGTGGGCGAGAACATTTCGTTTATGGCGTCAACGGCGCGCAACGCGATGAACAACTCGGAGAGTGCTGGCGCCTCTGTGCTTTCAGCCGCTCTCGCAATGGCTCCATGGGATCCTGTCCGCTATCCGGAAGGCTCTGTAAGCCGCAAGGGCAAGGACCTCAGCGGACAGATTGCCGCAGGTTCAAACTTCAAGAATGTGACCAACCCGTTCTCTATGGTGGAGATGAGTCACCCGAAAGACCGCTACGAGCGCTTTGTGGGCAACGTGTTTGCCGAAATCAACCCGATCGAGGGCTTGACATTCCGCTCAAGCTACAGCTTCGACTACAACATCCACACCAACAAGACATTTAAAGAAGCATACGAGTTCTCAAGCTACGACAAGAACGACAAAAACTTCCTGTCGTCGCTCATCGGACGCTACTACAACTGGACTGTAGACAACATCCTCACCTATGCCCGCACAATCGGCAAGCACGATTTCTCGGCAATGGTAGGTCAGACAGTCGAGGAATACAACTATTACGGAATCAGCGGCTCTGGTTCGACAATTCTCAACCCTGTTGAGAAAAACTGGTTCCTTTCAAAGGTGACCGACGATTTCGGCCGTCCTGCCGACTCAATCTCGCGCAACCGCCGCGTGTCAATGCTCGGACGTCTGCACTACAGCTTCAACAACCGCTACCTCGTTACGGTCAACTTCCGTGCCGACGGTTCAAGCAAGTTCCCTGACAAGCCTTGGGGCTATTTCCCATCAACCGCTTTGGCATGGAAAATCAGCGAGGAAAGCTTCATGAAAGATTTCAACAATCTCGACCTTCTCAAAATCCGTGCAGGATGGGGTCGCGTAGGTAACGACAACATCGGCAACGGTGCGTTTACACTGAAGGTGTTTGACGATGGCCCTACATTTGTTGACTATGTGTTTGGCAAAGACCAGCAGCTCGCCAACGGTGCCACAGTGCTCACTTGGGTGAACAATGGCGGACACTGGGAAAACACAGAGCAATGGAGTGCCGGCGTGGACTTCGGTTTGTGGAAAAACAAACTCACAGGTTCTGTCGACTTCTTCCTCCGCAACACAAAGGATATGCTTATGAATGTCACCGCTCCGGCTCACGTGGGCAACCGCTACTCGGCAATGAGCAACGTCGGAACAGTGCGCAACCGCGGCGTGGAGATTACTCTCGAACACCGCAACCAGATTGGTGATTTCGGATATTCTATCGGCGGCAACGTGTCGTTTATCGACAACGAGCTCACCGGACTTAACGGCGGTTCGCCAATCTACTCAAACTACAGCAACGTGATGGTTGTCGACCAGGGCTACCCATTGTATTACTACTGGGGATATCAGTATGAAGGTATCTACAAGACCGACCAAGAGGTGCTTGACTATCTGCACGGCTACAATGCGACAACAACTCCGTTCCATGCCGGCGACTCAAAATACAAAGACAACAACGGCGACGGCGTGATTGACGACAAAGACCGCGTGAAACTCGGCTCTTCAATCCCTTCAATCAACTATGGTATCAATATCGGAATGAATTGGAAGAATTTTGACCTGCAACTCTTCTTCCAGGGCGTGGCAGGCAACAAAATCTACAACCAGCTCCGTCACCGTCTTGAAGGTACAGGCACCAACAGCGTGCTCAGCCCTGTTATGAAGAACGCGTGGATGCAGCACACCAACGATGCTGGCGAGACATACTACGACGGCTCGATTCCAAACCCGAAAAACTCGGTCAACTACTATGTCTCAGACCGCTTCCTCGAGAATGGATCATACTTCCGCCTGAAAAACCTGCAACTCGGCTACACTATCCCGACCGCTGCAATCCGCAAGATTGGCTTGGAGTCATGCCGCCTTTACCTGCAGGGAAGCAACTTGCTGACAGCCACAAAATACACCGGCTTCGACCCGGAAGTGGGCGGCGGTGTTGACTATGGCAACTATCCTCAGGCACGTTCATTCATCTTTGGAGCCAACATCTCTTTCTAACTTAAAATCGAAAAAACAACTATGAAGGTTAAATATTTTTTGAAAGCATTCTGCGGAGCGGCGCTCCTGGTGGCTGCCACTTCTTGCAACGACTGGCTGAAGGAGGAAGAGCCTGGAAAATCAACCCCGGAGGACTACTTCGCTCTGGGAAAGGCGGCAATCCGTGCGGTCAATGCTGCCTACACTCCGCTCGCATGGGAATTCAACAGCACATACTTCAGTGAGTGGTTTATTGGCGACATCGCCTCTGACGATGCTCTGAAGGGCGGTCAGAACCTGTCGGATATGGCTGACGCCTACGACATCGAGAACTTTAAGACAAATGCCAACAACTCGTTGCTGCGCGATTTCTATCGCGCGCAGTTCCAAGGCATACAGCGTTGCAACCTCGCAAAGCAGGAGGTTGAGGCTATCGAGCCCGATGCGGATATGACAGCCGAGCGCAAAACGTGCTTGATGGGCGAGGCTTATTACATGCGCGCTTACTATTATTTCCGCCTTGTACGCATATTTGGCGGTGTGCCTTATGTCGACAAGGTGATCGACAGCAGCAAGGACTGGAAGCAGCCACGTGCCACTGCCGAGGAAATCTACAACCACATCATCGACGACCTCAAGCTGGCTGAGCAGATGCTTTGGAACAAGAGCAAATATGCCGACGCCGACCTCGGACGCGCAACTAAGGGCGCAGCGCAGGCGATGCTTCTGAAAACTTATCTCTATATGCACGACTATAACAATGCATACGAATGGGGTAAGAAATTCTTTGAAGAGCAGAAGAACGAATACAGCCTTTGCCCGAACTACTCAGACAACTTCACTCTCGCCGGAGAGAACGGTCCTGAATCGGTGTTTGAAATCCAGTATATGGCAGATCCTACGAGCGACTACGGCGAAGGTTTCGGCTTCACCCGCGGTTCGTTCACCACAATCCTCACTCGTAGCCGTGCGGCTTCGCTCGGCGGAAATGCAGGCTGGGGCTTCAACCATCCGACGCAGAACCTCTACGATGAGTTTGAGCCGGGCGACCCACGCCGCGAAGCCACTATCAGCAAGCCTTCTGACTCAGAGGTGGAAGCCAATACCGACTTGACTTATCTCGGCAGCCCGTACAACAACAATAAGACTTCATTCTACGAGAATGGCATATTTGTGGCTCTTGACCACGCAACACGCAGCCCGATGAACTATCGTCTTATCCGCCTGTCGGACGTGATGCTGATGTATGCCGAGGCTGCTCTTGAAAGCGGCAAGGATATCGCAGTGGCAAAAACAATGCTCAACAAGGTGCGCGAACGTGTCGGAATGCCGGCATTCCCTGGATATCGCGGCTACAGCGACAACACCGAAGACTTGCGCAAGGCAATCCGCCATGAGCGTCGTGTGGAGTTGGCAATGGAAGGCCACCGCTGGTTCGACCTTTGCCGTTGGGGCATCGCCTATGAGGTGATGGACAAGGACAACGGTTCTTACGGCAAAAACGAGAGTGCCGAGGCACGCGCCGAAATGGCATCGTTTGTAAAAGGCAAGCACGAGCTGTTCCCGATTCCGGCAGAGGAAATCAACCTTAACCCGATGGAGCAGAACAACGGATACTAAAAACAACAAAAACAGGAAGGCGGACACACGTCTGTCCGCCCTCCTTAAAAATAAAAACTTAATCATTTAATCATTCACTAAAATTTTACCAATTATGAAAAATTTGACTCTTTTGGCTGCTATGGCAGTTTGTGGCGTAGGTATCGCCAATGCACAGTATGTAGGTGACCCTGCATTGTCAAAAACAACTTCAACAGGCAACTTGTATGACGTTCTTCTTCTCGACAATGCCAGCATCGAGTCTTTGAAGACTTCTGGCAAGACTGTTCAAGACCTTCGTGCGGACGACGTAAACCGTTTCCTCTATGTTTGGGACAATACTTTCGTTGCTGGTGACAGAGTACCGGCGTGACGATGTGGGGTTTGTGTTTCAGTTTTACAATCTGGTGCAGAACCTCACCGCAAAGGAGAATGTGGAGCTGGCAAGCCAGATTTGCAAAAACCCCAGGGACGCTGAGCAGACGCTTATAAATGTCGGCCTGGGGGAGCGGCTTAACAATTTCCCGGCGCAGCTTTCCGGTGGGGAGCAGCAGCGGGTGGCGATTGCCAGGGCACTTGCAAAAAGCACAAAGCTGCTGCTTTGTGACGAGCCGACCGGGGCTTTGGATTATGAAACAGGAAAAGCGATCTTGAAGCTGCTGCAGGATACGTGCCGCGAACGCGGTGTTTCTGTCATCGTCATCACACATAACCTTGCGCTAACCGCGATGGGAGACAAGGTGATCAAAGTGCGTAACGGACTGATCGAAAGCATTGAAATCAACGAACATCCTTTGCCGGTGGAAAGGATCGAATACTGATGAATACCGCTTTGATCAAAGACATCCTGCGTGAGATACGCAAGAGTCTCGGCCGTTTTTTATCGATCCTGCTGATCGTGGCACTGGGCGTTGCCTTTTTTGCCGGCGTCAGGGCAAGCGTTCCGGATATGAAATATACAGCTGATGCTTATTTCGATGAATATAATATGCAGGATATTCAATTGCTTTCCACGGTCGGATTTACGGATGAAGATGTGGAGGCAATTCGCCAGATTGACGGAGTGGAAGGGGTTCATGCGACATACTCCATGGATGCCGTAACGACAAAAGGCTCGAAGCAGATTACTTTGAAAGTACTTACGATGCCGCAGGTGAATCCGGACAAAGATGATCCTGACTACATTAATCAGGTAAGGCTGGTAGAAGGAAGGATGCCGCAAAAAAGCGGTGAATGCCTGATGGAGGATGCCCGTCTAATTGAAAGTGATCTGGAAATCGGGGATACGATCACGCTTGATACGGGAACCGATGATCCGATCAGTGATTATCTGAATACAGATACGTTTACGATTGTCGGATCTATGTATACACCGATCTATCTCTCTTATGAAAAAGGGAGCACTACGGTGGGAAGCGGAAGCATAGATGCGTTTATCACGGTTCTTGATGAGGATTTTGCCTTGGATTATTATACGGAAGTGGATATTACCGTTTCCGGGGCTAAGCAGTATAATTCCTATGATGATGTTTATTTTGATGTGACAGATCCGGTGAAAAGTTCTTTGGAAACATTGGGATTAGAGCGTGCCGATCTGCGTTTGGATGAGATCAAAGCACAGGCAACGAGCGAATATGAAAAAGGTGTCGAAGCGTATGAGGAGTCAAAACAAGAGTTTGACGAGCAGATCAAGCAGGGAGAGGCAAAGCTGGATGCCGCAGAAAATGAACTGATCAT
>OLOX01002505.1_pt1 | contig 15123 bp, 14 predicted proteins | sample 1672091 | NCBI WGS metagenome assembly OLOX01 (sample SAMEA3136644, study PRJEB25190) | human gut metagenome | reverse complement strand
GGCGGCGGGCCTGGGCGTCGCCCAGGTTGGAGCAGGAGCACACCTCGAAGTACTTTTGCTGCCGGGGGGACCAGGCCTCGATGTCGCAGGACTTGCACTTCAGGTCCGCCAGGTCGCCGGAGCAGCACTCCAGCTGCCGTACAGGGATATCCAGGCTGCGGAACAGCTCCACGGACCAGCGCCACATCTTCTCGTACCAGGCCTTGGAGTCCTCGGGCTTGCAGACCACGATCATCTCCTGCTTTTCGAACTGGTGGATGCGGTACACGCCGCGCTCCTCGATGCCGTGGGCGCCCTTTTCCTTGCGGAAGCAGGGGGAGTAGGAGGTCAGCGTCTGGGGCAGCTTGTCCTCCGGCAGGATCTGGTCGATGAACTTGCCGATCATGGAGTGCTCGCTGGTGCCGATCAGGTACAGGTCCTCGCCCTCGATCTTGTACATCATGGCGTCCATGTCCGTCTGGCTCATCACGCCCTCCACCACGTTGCCGTGGATCATAAACGGCGGGATGCAGTAGGTGAAGCCCTTGTCGATCATAAAGTCACGGCCATAGGCGGTGACGGCGGAGTGCAGCCGCGCGATGTCGCCCATCAGGTAATAGAAGCCGTTGCCGGATACACGGGCGGCAGCGTCCATATCCACGCCGTCGAAGCGTTCCATGATCTCCGTGTGGTAGGGGATGGGGAAGTCCGGGGTCTTGGGCTCGCCGAAGCGCTCCACCTCTACGTTGCAGCTGTCGTCCGGGCCGATGGGCACGGACTCGTCGATCATCTGGGGGATGACCAGCAGCAGCTTGTTCATGGCGGCCTCGGCGTTGGCCTTCTTCTCCTCCAGACGGGTCATGCGCTCGGCGTTGGCCTTGACGGCGGCGTTGTTGGCATCGATCTCCGCCTGAAGGGCGGCCTTCTCCGCCTCGTCGGCGCACTTTTTCAGCCTGCCGAACAGGGGACCGTTGGCCTTGGAGATCTTGTTGCGCTCGGCCTTCAGGGTCTCGCCCTCGTTGATGGCCTCGCGGCGCTCGCTGTCCAGGGCGATGACCTCGTCCACCAGGGGCAGCTTGGCGTTCTGGAACTTCTTGCGGATATTCTCCTTTACCAGGTCCGGGTTCTCCCGGATAAACTTGATGTCAAGCATATTCTATACCTCTATTCGATGATGTTTCACGTGAAACGCTTATCGCTTTCCCAGCTTCTCCAGGGCCTCCAGCAGGGCGTTCAGATCCTCGGTGCCGTAGTATTCCAGCTCGATGCGCCCCTTCTTTTTGCCGTTGACGATGCGGCAGGGGCGGCCCAGCTTTTCGCCCAGCTCACGGGCGGCCTCCTCAACATAATTGACGGAAAGCGCGTCCTTTTGGGGCTTTTCTTTTTTCTCGGCGGTGAGTTTTTTCACCAGCAGTTCCGTCTGGCGGACGGAGAGGGCGTCCTTGACCACCGTCTCCGCGGCGGCCTGCTGCTGCTTGCTGCCCAGCGTCAACAGGGCGCGGGCGTGTCCGGCGGACAGCCGTCCGTCCTCCACCATGGCCCGCACCGGCTCGGTCAGCCCCAGCAGGCGCAGGGCGTTGGCCACGGTGGGGCGGGACTTGCCCACCCGCTGGGCGCACTCGTCCTGGGTCATGCCGTACTGCTCCGTCAGCACCCGGTAGCCCTCGGCCTCTTCGATAGGATTCAGGTCCTCTCGCTGGAGGTTTTCGATCATGGCCAGCTCCATGGCCTTGCGGTCGTCGGCCTCGATGACCACCACGGGCACCTGTGTCAGCCCGGCCATCCGCGCCGCCCGCCACCGCCGTTCACCGGCGATGATCTGATAGTAGCCGGATTGCAGCTTCCGCACGGTCAGCGGCTGGATGATGCCGTGTATCCGGATGGAGTCCGCCAGGTCGCTGAGGGCCTCCGGCTCAAAGCTCTTTCTGGGCTGGGTGGAGCAGCTCTCCACCTGGCTGATGGGCAGCAGCAGGGAGGAGGCGCGCTCGTCCTTGGCGGCGATGACGTCGTCACCAAGCAGTGCGCTCAGTCCCTTGCCCAGACCTTTTGTGTTCGCCATACCGCGTCTCCTTTCAGCAGTTGTTCTTCCGCAAAAATTCCGCCGCCAGCGCCGTGTATGCGTCCGCGCCCCGGCAGGTCTTGTCATAGGCGGTGATGGGCTTGCCGTGGCTGGGCGCCTCGCTGAGCCGCACGTTCCGCGGGATCACGGTGCTGTACACCTTCCCGGCAAAAAACCGCTTCAGCTCCTGGGCCACCTGAATGGACAGGTTGGTGCGGCCATCGAACATGGTCAGCAGCACGCCCTCGATGTCCAGCCCCGGGTTCATGCTGCGCCGCACGATACGCACGGTGTTCATCAGGTCGCTGAGTCCCTCCAGCGCGTAGTACTCGCCCTGCACCGGCACCAGCAGACTGTTGGCGGCGCACAGTGCGTTCAGCGTCAGCAGCTCCAGCGAGGGCGGACAGTCGATGAAGATGAAATCATAGCTGTCCGCCACCTGCCGCAGCGCGGCCTTCAGCAGGAACTGCCGGTCCTCCATGTTGATCATCTCCACGCCGGCGCCGGCCAGCGCCTTGCTGCTTGGCAGCACGTCGCCATAGGGCGTGGTCACGATCAGCTGGGCCGTCTCTGCGCCGTTGATGAGCGCATCGTAGACGCCGTTGCTGGTGGTCTTGTCCACGCCCATGCCGCTGGTGGCGTTGGCCTGGGGGTCAAAATCGCACAGCAGCACCCGCTTGCCAGCGGCTTTTACGGCAGCGGCCAGGTTTACGCAGGTGGTGGTCTTGCCCACGCCGCCCTTCTGATTTACGATCGCAATGATTTTCGCCACAGCAAATTCCTCTTTCTGTCTGAGTTCATTATGATAGTATATACCACCTGCATGGAGGGTTTCAAGAGGGAAAATGCAAATTTTCGCCTTTTTGTTTCACGTGAAACATAAAGGGACAAAAGCAGGGCGGCTGTTTCACGTGAAACAGCCGCCCCGTTCCTTATACCAGTATCACGCCGTCCAGCGGCGGCAATGTCAGATGTGCTTTCCCGTCGATGACCAGAAATCGCTGTCCGGTCATCGCGTCCTGCGCGGTGGGCGCGTCCCAGGCCAGCGTCAGGTCTGCCGGCGCGTCCCCGGCGTTCAGCGCCGTTACCGTGCGCTCGCCTCCGCGCTCACGCTCGATGGCCAGAGCGCCGCCTCGGGCCAGCAGATAGCGCAGGGCGCCCGAGCGCAGGCTCTCCCGCGTTCGCCGCAGCTGTCCCAGAGTGCGGAAGAAGTCCGTCAGCGCCGCGTCCTCGCTACCCCAGGGGAAGGCGCCCCGGTTCAGCGGATCCTCGAAGCCCTGCACGCCGGCCTCATCGCCGTAGAAGAGGGTGGGAGAGCCGGGGAAGCTGTAGAGCAGCATTCCCGCCAGACGGAGCTTTGCCAGGCCCCGGGCCAGCTCAGTGGGGGAGAGGCGGTACGCCGCACGCTCCGCTTTGGTTTTCGGTGTGCCCTCCGCGCCCAGCAGCGTCAGAATGCGCGCTGTGTCGTGGGTGCCCAGGAAGTTCATGGCGCCATAGAAGGCGAAGGGCGGGTAGTTCTCACGAATCGTCTCCATGCTGTCGCGGAAGGCCGCGGCGTCGCCGCCGGCCAGCCAGTTCAGCAGGGCCGTGCGGAAGGGGTAGTTCATCAGGCCGTGGACCTGGCGGCCCAGCAGGTATCTGCGCCGTTGGGAGTAGGCGATCTTGTTGCTGCCGTCCTCCCAGACCTCACCCAGCAGGTAAGCCCCTGGCTTTTCCGCGTCGATGGCCGAGCGGATGCCCTCGATAAAGTCGCCGGGCAGCTCGTCGGCCACATCCAGCCGCCAGCCGTCCGCGCCGCAGCGCAGCCAATGCCGGACCACGCTGTCCTGATCGCCGAAGATGAAGTCACGGTAAGCCGGCTGCGCCTCATTGACGGCGGGCAGGGTCTTCACACCCCACCAGGCGTCGTAGTCCGACGGCCACGGGTGGAAGCTGTACCAGTTGTAATACTCTGAATTCTGGCTCTGGGCCGCCCCCGGCTCCGGATAGTAGCCCTCGGCGTTGAAGTACCGGCTGTTGCTGCCGGTATGGTTGAACACGCCGTCCAGTATCACACGCATCCCACGCTGATGGGCGGCGGTGCACAGGGCGCGGAAGTCAGCCTCTGTGCCCAGCAGCGGGTCGATGGCCCGATAGTCGCCGGTGTCGTAGCGGTGGTTGCTGGCGGCCTCAAAAATGGGGTTCAGATACAGTGTCGTCACACCCAGGCCCGCCAGATAGTCCAGCTTCTCCGTGATGCCCTGCAGCGAGCCGCCAAAGAAGTCGCGGTTGGTGATCTGCCCGTGCTCGTCCGGAAGGAACACCGGCTGCTCGTTCCAGCCGCGGTGCAGCCACCGGTGCCCCGGCATATGGCTCACGTCCGGCATGGATACACGGCGGAACCGATCCGGGAAGATCTGGTACGTCACGCCGCGCCCGAACCAGTCCGGGGCGGGGGAGGGCTCGTATACCGTCAGCTGCCAGCGTGCCGCCTTCTCCGGCGCGTCCTGCACGCCATTTTTGCCGTACCACACGCAGCGCCCGTCCACGTCCGTCAGGCGGAAGCAGTACCAGCACAGCTCACCGCCAGCCGGCGCGGTGTATGTGCCGGCGAAGCCGCCCTCCGCCGGCGGCAGGGCGCACGTGTCCTCCGAGCCTGCGAACTCCCGGAGCACCAGCAGCTCGCAGCCGTAGTAGGTGTCGTCCGCCAGCGCAAAGCGCACTTCGGCGCCGCAGGGGACGGCGCCGAAGGGGTCTTTATAATGTTTGTCTCTCGAATTGAAATAGGGTCCCATGTGTGCCTCTTGTCTCTATAACAGATTTACCGCATCAGCGCGTCCTCGCCGGCGGCGGTGGCGCCGGTGCCATCCCGGGTGAACCAGGCGTTGATGATGTCCACGGCCGCATTGGCCAGCAGACTGCCGCTGCCGCCCTTCTCCACCACGATGGCGATGGCGATCTCCGGATCGTCATAGGGGGCGTAGGCCACAAAGGTGCCGTTGGCGATATCCGTACCCACCTGGGCCGAGCCGGTCTTGGCGCCGGCCTCCACCACACAGCGGGAAAAGGCGCTCCGCAGGGAGTCATAGGTCAGGTCGTGCATACCCTTGGTCACCGCCGCCATGGTGCTGTCCGAGATGTTCAGGTCGTTCAGCGGCCCCTTGCCATATACGCCGACAACTCGTGAATTATCATAAGTTTTTACGTTTTTCAGGAGATGTGCCTCATAGTGCTCGCCGCCGGATACCAGCGTAGCCACATAGTTGGCCAGCTGCAGGGGGGTGAACAGGTTGTAGGACTGGCCGATGGCCGCCGTGATGGTCTGGCCGTCGGTCCACTCCCGGTCGTGGGCCTCCGCCCACTCCGGGGAGGCCAGCACGCCGCTGACGTCGCCGATCTCAATGCCCGTGGATTGCCCCAGGCCGAAGGCTGTGGCGTACTCGTCCAGCTTCTTGATGCCTGTCAGCCGGCCCACCTCGTAGTAGAAGTAGTTGCAGGAGTCCACGATGGCCTGACTGACGTTGATGCGCCCGTGGGTGGTGTGGGCCTGCCGCCAGATCCAGCACATGGGCTGCGGGTCCACATAGTAGGTGTAGATACCCTTGTCTTCGATAATGGTGCTGGGGGTGATGATGCCCTCCTCCAGCGCCGCCACGGACGTGCACAGCTTGAAGGTGGAGCCGGGGGCGTACACGCCCTGGGTGGCCCGGTTAAACATGGGCAGGCGTTCGTCCTTCACCAGCTCATCATAGTCCTGGTTGAACGTCTCCAGATCGTAGGTGGGGTAGCTGGCCATGGCCAGTACCTCACCGGTGCCGACCTGGATGACCGCCGCCGCGCCGCCGCGCTCGTTGCTGTCCTTGTCGATCATGCCCTGAATGGTACTGGCCAGAGTGTCCTCCACCACCTGCTGCAGGTCGATGTCGATGGTCAGCGCCACGGTGCCGCCGGGCTGGGGCTCCCGGGTGTACAGCTCGCCGGTGATCTTGCCGTTCTCGTCGGTGGTGATGAGCCGCTTGCCGTCATTGCCGTGGAGATATTCCTCAAAGGCCTTCTCCACGCCGTCCTTGCCCACCAGGTCATTCATATTGTAGCCCTTGTCGGCGTAGCCCACATAGCCGGTGCTCTCGTCGCTGCGCCACTCTTCCTGCCATATGGCGCCCACGGTGCCCAGAATGTGCGCCGCCAGCTTGGTGTTGTACACCCGCGCCGCCGCTGTCTTGATGGTCACGCCCCGGTACTTTCCGTCGGTGATGCGGCCCAGCAACTCCGTGGACACATCCTCGGCAAAGGTGTAGCTGCTGCGCCCGTCCAGTTCATACCGCACGCCCACGATCAGACGCGCCTGCGCGTCGGTATAGCTGTCATCGACCTTGTAGAGCTTCCGCATGGCGGCCAGCACTTCCGCGCTGCCGCCGTCCGTAGGCAGCTTGTTGTCGTCCAGATACTCCCGGAAGCTCTCGGTCAGGCTTTTGCTGGTCAGCTGGGGAGAGGACCCTGTGGTCATGGGCAGGGTGTCGTTCCATGTGACGCCCTGCTCCTGACACAGCTGTATCAGCTGCCAGATGGCGTCGTTCAGCGCGGCCTCGTCCTTGCCGAAGCTGCTCTTGTCTACCACCAGCGTATAGGCCAGCCGGTTGCTCACCAGCACCTTGCCATTCCGGTCGGTGATGATGCCCCGGGAGGCGGTCACCGTTTCGCTGGCGGTGTTGCTGGTGATGGATCTGGCCCGATTTTCGCTGCCGTGTACCACCTGTGCGTCATACAGCACCGCAAAAAACAGCACCAGAAACGCACAGAAAAACCCCAGCAGCACATATACCCGCCGCCGGGAGGGGTGAGGATTTTTCATCATAGCTCGGTTCTCCTATGGTCATTCGCTCAGTGTCCGGCGCCGTGCCCACCGGAACAGCGGGTGCGCTGCCGCCGCGAAGGGCAGCGATACCAAAAGCTCTCTGCCCAGCAGCAGGCCCGCCGCGGTCAGCCCCGCGCCGCTGTGTCCCGCCAGCACCGCCATGTGCAGCAGTCCGCAGAGCAGCATACATACGCCTGTCACCACCAGCGAGCACACCACGCCCGCCATGATGACCTGCCCGCTCAGCAGCCACGCTGCCGCCGCGCCAAGCAGGAACGCCAGCGCGTAAAAGCACGGCAGGCCCGCCACCGGCGAGAGAAGGTCGCACGCCAGCCCGAAAAATACCGCGTACAGCAGCGCCTGCTCGTTGCGCTCCAGCGTGGCCGGTATCACCGCAATGGCCGGCAGCAGGAACGGGTGCACGCCCCATACCCGCACGTATACCAGCACCAGCCCCTGCAGCAGTGCCAGCGCCAGCGCGCACAGACAGTACAATATCCACTTCAGCAGTATCGCCCGCCGTGTCATAGCCGTCCTCCGTCATTGGATCACGTCAAAATCCGTGATAATAAACATCTCCTGTATCGCCGCCACATCGCACTTGGGCGAGAGCACCGCGTACCGCGCCAGCCCGCCGTCATCCGTCTGCACGGACTCCACCGTACCGATCACCAGCCCGGCGGGATAGTAGCCGCCCAGTCCGGACGTGACGATCACATCGCCCTTGATCAGGTTCGCGCTGTCGCTGAGGTATTGCAGCCGCAGCCGGCCCTCGGACATCAGGGCCAGGTCACCGCCGGCCACCGCCGTCTCGCCGGTGCGGAATACCCGCGCGCCGAACTGGGAGTCCGTGTCCAGCACCGTGGACAGCCGGCACCAGTTCAGGCCCACGTCTGTGACCACACCCACCAGGTTCCCGGCGCTGTCCACCGCGCAGTCGCCTATGGCCACGCCGTGCTGACTGCCCCGGTCCAGCACCAGCGTGCTGGCCCAGTTGGATACGTCGCGCTGGGTGACGCGGGCCGCCTCGAACACCAGGTCACTGCGCTGCTGCCGCAGGCCCAGCAGCTGGCGCAGCTCTTTATTCTCGGTCGCCGCCGGCTCCATCTGCCGCAGCTGCTCCTCCAGCTCCGCGATCTGCTGCCGCAGCTCGTCGTTCTCCTGCTGCAGGGTCTCCACGTCCTCAAACCGCTGGCTAATGCCGCCGACCCAGCCCGCCACGGCGGAACCCGCCGCCCGGAAGGGCGAGGCGATCACGCCCAGGGCGTTGTGCAGCAGCCCCGTTCCGGAGCTCAGGGCCGACACCACGCACAGCACCACCGCGATGGTGGCCGCCGCGGCCAGCAGCCATATTCCCGTTTTCGTAAAAAATCGCTTCATGTGTCGTTTGTTCCTCTCTGAAGTCTCCCCCCGCAGGGGAGGCGGCAGCGCACCCTCTCAGAGGGAGCGAAAGGGGCATTATCCCAGCAGCTGTATCCCGAATTCGCCCAGCATCTCCGCCAGCAGCACCACCGGCAGCCCCATCACGTTGAAAAAGTCGCCGTCGATGCGCTCCACCAGCAGCGCGCCCTGTCCCTGTACGCCGTAGGCCCCGGCCTTGTCCATGGGCTCGCCCCCGGCGATGTAGGCCTTCAGCTCCCGCTGTGTGGCCGGACGGAAATACACGTCCGTGTGCTGGGCGTGGGTCAGGGCTTTCTCCCCCTGCCGCACCGTCACACCGGTACAGACGGTGTGGCGCCGACCCTGCAGGGCCGTCAGCATTTGCAGGGCCTCCGCCTCGTCGGCGGGCTTGCCCAGCTTCTTGTCGTCCAGAAACACCATCGTATCCGCCGTGATGACGATCTCGTCCGCGTCGGACGCCACCGCCTGGGATTTCTCCCGGGAGATGTAGCACACCGTCTCCTCCGGCGTCAGCCCGGCGGGGAAGTATTCCTCCACCTCCGGCACCCGGACGGTAAAGTCGGTGATGCCCATCCGACGCAAAAGCTCCTGCCGCCGGGGGGACCCGGAGGCCAGCACGATCTTTGCCATATACGTCACCTGCCTGTGGAGCCGAAGCCGCCGGCGCCCCGGTCCGTCTCGTCCAGGTCCTCCGCCACCGTCACCGTGGGCTGCACCACCGGCACCACCATCAGCTGGGCGATTCGGTCCCCGGGCTGCACCGTGTACGGTTCACGCCCCAGGTTCACCAGCCCCACGCCGATCTCGCCCCGGTAGTCGCTGTCGATGACGCCCACGCCGTTGGAAAGGCACACGCCCTTCTTGATGCCCAGCCCGCTGCGGGCGAACACCAGCGCCGCGTAGCCCGCCGACGGCAGGGCGATGGCGATGCCGGTGGGCACCAGCCGCCGTTCACCGGCTGCCAGCGTCACCGCCTCGTCGATGCAGGCACATAGGTCCATGCAGGCCGCGCCGGCGGTGGCAAAGCGGGGGAGGGGTATCTCCGTCCCGATCTTGGGGGACAGGGCTTTGATCTTCAGCTCCATAGTAACACCTTTTTCTCCTGAATTGAATACGGTTTGTAAATTATAACGAGTGTTATACCATTTGTTTTACTCTACGCCCCGGTAGAACAGCCCGCGTGTGCTGTTGTCACCGGCGGTGACGGTCCCGGCCCTGTGGGCGCGGAGAAGCGCCGCGCACTCCGCCGCCGTCTCTGTGGTGAAGCGCAGGCGTCCGTACCGCAGGCCGCACCGGAACACCTCCGGCTTGTCCGCCAGCACCAGCGTCTTTCCGTTCTCGATCTCGCACCGGCACCTGTAGGCGCACAGCACCGGGAACTGCTCGCCCCGCCGGTCGGTCAGCACGCTGCCCGCCCCATGGGCGCAGCCCGCGCTGTTCTTCGTCACGCAGTTTTCGGTGATCATCAGCGGCAGGCGGCCATAGACAAGGGCCTCGCAGTCCGCATATTTTCCCAGGTCCCGCACCTGCTGCCACCGCAGCTCAAAGCTGGCCGTCACGGACGACAGCCCCTGCTCCTGCCAGAAGCGCACCGCCCGGCTGTTGTACACGTTCAGGCCGAAGTCGCCGCGGAGCATTTTGCCCAGTCCCTTCACGATGGCCAGATGGCCCAGGTTGCCGATGGCCGCGGAGGCGACCTCCGGGTGCCGCTGCAGAATATCCCGGAACACCGGTTCGTCCGCCGTGCGGAATACCCGGGGCAGCACCGCGCAGAACTCCGCCTGCCCGGTATAGGGCATCAGGTCCATCTTATCCAGCAGCTCCGCCGGGATATACACGATGGCGGGGCGTTCCGCCAGCAGCTCGGCCGTCAGCTGATCGGGCCTGCTGATGGACACGGTAAAGTCCAGCTCCGCCGCGCCCGCCGGGGCCTCCGGCAGGGGAGAGGCGGGCAGTTCACGGCGCTTCGGAGTGTCCATCCGCCGATCCGCCAGCTCGTCCAGCAGCTCCCGCCGCAGCGCGTTCACCGCGCTGGCGGACACCATCAGCCCCTCGTCCAGCTCTATTTCGATCTGATCCGCCGCGAACACCGTGCCGCCGGTCTTGGTCAGCCGCTGCCGCAGTTCCTCCTCCGTCACGGCGCGGTTTCGCGCCTCCTCCGGCATATCGCCCGTGGCCATGACTATGGTGACGCCGCCCGGGACGGCGCACGCGCCGCTCAGCCGCACCGGTTCGCCCCGGCGCACCGTCAGCCGCAGGTTCACCGGTATCCTCCGGTTCTCTTTTCCGTTTTCGTATGTCTCGCGGGCGCGGGCGAACAGCTCCTTTGGCTCCGGCACTTTCTCCGGCCGGGTGCCGAACATGGCTCTGCCCTTTCTGCCCAGCCAATAGCCGTCGGTGAAGCCGCTGCGGGAGAAGGCTTGCTCCAGCGCCCGGGACTCCTCCGCCGTGGGCAGCCGCCTTTCGTCCAGCAGGCGGCGGTAGATGCCCGTTACCACGGCCACGTATTCCGGCCGCTTCAGCCGTCCCTCCAGCTTCAGGCAGGCCACGCCCATAGACGCCATATCCCGCAGATAGGCGGACAGGTTGGCGTCCTTCAGGCTCAGGGGATGCGCGTCCCGGCAGGGGCCGTTCACGCCGTAGGGCAGACGGCAGGGCTGGGCGCAGGCGCCCCGGTTGCCGCTGCGCTGTCCCAGCACGGCGCTCATCTCGCAGTGGCCGGAGTAGCACATACACAGCGCCCCGTGGCCGAACACCTCGATCTCCGCGCCGCAGCCGGCGCAGATCTCCCGTACCTCGTCCCGGTCCAGCTCCCGGGCCAGCACCACGCGCTCCATGCCCAACGCCGCGGCCGCATTGGCGCCGCCCAGCGTGAACAGGCTCATCTGCGTGCTGGCGTGAAGAGGCAGGTCCGGCACGATCTCCTTTGCCAGGGTCAGCAGGCCCCAGTCCTGCACCAGCACCGCGTCCACGCCCATGGCGCTGGCCTTCCGCAGCGCCGCGGCCGCCCCGGGCAGCTCCCGGTCGGTCAGCAGGGTGTTCAGGGTCAAAAAGACCCGCACGCCCCGCAGATGGCAATACCGCACCGCCGACGCGAATTCCTCGTCGGTAAAGTTTTTCGCGCTCCGCCGCGCGTTGAACGCACCGAAGCCCATATACACCGCGTCCGCGCCGTTCTGCACCGCGGCGGTCAGCGCCTCATATCCCCCCGCGGGGGCCAAAAGCTCCATCATCACCGGCGGTTATTCTGGTTCTGGGCGTTCTGCAGCTTCCGGCGCAGCTCAGCGGCCTCGTTCTTGGCGCGGCTGGCCTCGTCCAGATAGGTCTTCAGCTGACGGCGCAGATTGTCGGCGTTCTCCTGCGCCTTGCACAGCTCGTCCGCCAGATTCACCGCCGTCAGCACGGCGGGTACTGACCTGCGCGGTGCGCTCTCGCTGGCGCTGGCTCAGGCGGGCTGCCCGGTGCTGAGCCTGAGCGCCGAGACGATGAGCCTGGAGGATGTATTCCTGCAATTGACCGAGACACCCGAGAGCGGCAAGCCGGAAAGCACCGCTGCCCCCGCCGAAAATCCCCCTGCGGAAGCCGCCGCAGAAGAAGAAAACGAAAAGGAGGCGGACAGCGATGAAAGCAATCTTTAAACGCGAGGTCAAAAGCTACTTTACCGGTATGATCGGCTGGGTCGTTGCTGCCGTAAGCCTTTTCTTCCTGGGGCTGTACTACACCAACCGCAACCTGCTCTACGCCTCGTCGGATTTTGCGTCGGTGCTCTACACCATGACGATGATTTTGCTTTTCCTGCTGCCGGCCATCAGTATGCGCAGCTTTGCGGAGGAGCGCAAGAACCGCACCGACCAGCTGCTGCTGACCAGTCCGGTCAGCATCCCGGCCATCGTGGCCGGTAAGTTTCTGGCCGAGGTCGCGGTCTTTGCCCTTCCGCTGGCCGCCGCCGTGCTCATGCCGCTGATTTTAAAGGCGTTCGGCACGGTCTCGCTCGTTGCGGCGTACAGCGCCGTGCTTGGCTACCTGCTGCTGGGCAGCGCCTGCCTGGCCGTCGGCACCTGGATCTCGGCCCTGACCGAGAACCAGATCTTAGCCTACCTCGCCACCTTTGGCGCACTGCTTGTTACCTACATTATGGATGGCATCCAGACCATGTTCACCACCGGCAATCTGCTGGCATTCATTGCTTTTATGGTCGTCGTGCTCATCGCGTCGATTCTCGTCGGCGTTATCTGCAAGCGGCCAGACCGGCGGCGTCATCGGCGAGACCTCCGCGCTGGCGCTGATCGTCGGCGGCCTGTACCTGCTCTGGCGCAAGGTCATCACCATCAACATCCCGGCGGCGTACATCCTCACCGTTGCAGTCATCACCTTCCTCTTCCCGATGGGCGGCCAGAGCCACCTGCAGTGGATGCTGTATCAGGTGCTTGACGGCGGTCTGATGCTCGGCGCGATCTTCATGGCTACCGACTACGTTACCAGCCCGGTAACCCCGAAGGGCCAGATCGTATTCGGCGTAGGCTGCGGTCTGCTGACCGTATTCATCCGTTACTTCGGCGGCCTGCCGGAGGGCGTATCCTACTCCATCCTGATCATGAACACGCTGGTTTGGGCGATCGACAAGAAGACCCATCCGCGCAAGTTCGGTTATCAGCTCGACAAGGTTAAGAAGGAGGCGCAGTAAATCATGGAAAGCAACAAAAAGGAAGGCGGCATCGTACAGCTTGTCGTCGTACTGGGCCTCATTACGTTCATCTGCGCACTGCTGCTCGGTGTGATCAACGGCGTAACCGCGGACAAGATCGCGCAGAACGCAGTTGAAACCCGCGACGCTGCCATGGCAGAGATCATCCCGGACGCAGAGTTCGAGGACATGAACACCGCTATGAGCGCGGACGACGTTGCAGCAGCTGGCATCTCCCTGCCGGCAGGCCGCACCCCGGCGCAGATCGACGGCGTTTACAAGGCTACCAAGGACGGCGAAGAAGTCGGCTACTGCGTACAGGTAGAGCCGAAGGGCTTCGGCGGCAACGTTACCATGATCGTCGGCATCAACGCTGACGGCACGGTCGCAGGCGCAAAGGTTACTTCTCACTCCGAGACCCCGGGCCTCGGTGCGAAGAGCCAGGCAGACCCGAACTGGATCACCCAGTACGCAGGTCAGGCGGCTGACGGTCAGCTCCAGGTTACCAAGGACGGCGGTACGATCAACGCCATCACCGGCGCGACCATCACCTCCCGTGCAGTAACCGACGGCGTTAATACGGCGGCAGCATATGTCGCTACTCTGGGTTAAGGAGGAAAAGCCACAATGAAATTTTCTGAACAGCTGAAATCGGGCGTTATCCTCGATAACCCGGTTTTCATGCAGACGATCGGTCTTTGCCCGACGCTGGCAACCACCACTTCTCTGCAGAATGCGATCGGCATGGGCGCGGCGGCTACCGTCGTTCTCATCTGCTCGAACGTAGTTATCTCCGCGCTGCGCAAGATCATTCCGGACAAGATCCGTATCGCAGCCTTCATCACGGTCATCGCGACCTTCGTAACCATGATCGACCTGTCCATGCAGGCATTCCTGCCGTCGCTGGCATCGTCCCTTGGTCTGTTCCTGCCGCTGATCGTAGTAAACTGCATCATCCTCGGCCGTGCCGAGGCGTATGCTTCCAAGAACAAGGTTCTGCCCTCCGCGATCGACGGCGTTGTCATGGGTCTGGGCTTCACCTTCGCTCTGGTTCTCATGGGCTTCTTCCGTGAGCTGCTGGGCGCAGGCACCATCCTGTCCGGTTACGTTAACGGCGTAAACGGCATCGCAGTTCCGTTCTTCCACTCCAACCCGATGGTCATGATGATCCTGCCGGCCGGCGGCTTCCTCATGATGGGCTTCATCCTCGCTGCGATCCAGAAGATCATGGCTGGAAAGGAGGACAAGTAAATGTCTTTTGCATTACCTGCCTCTATGGGCTTGACTGACATTCTGTCGCTCGCTATCGCGGCAATCCTGGTCAACAACTACATTCTCGTTCAGTTCCTCGGCTGCTGCTCGTTCTTCGGCGTATCCAAGAAGACCGACACCGCGCTCGGCATGGGCATGGCGGTTATCTTCGTTATGGCGATCGCTTCCGCAGCATCCTGGGCTGTACAGTACTTCATTCTCGAGCCCCTCGGTCTGGGCTATATGCAGACCATCGCGTTCATTCTCGTAATCGCAACGTTGGTTCAGTTCGTCGAGATGTTCATGAAGAAGGCTATGCCGTCGCTGTACTCTGCGCTCGGTATCTTCCTGCCGCTGATCACCACCAACTGTGCGGTGCTCGGCGCGGCTAAGACCAACATCTCCAACGGCTATTCGTTCATCGGCTCTCTGGTATACGGTGTTGCAGCCGGTGTCGGCTACACGCTGGCTATCGTACTGTTCGCTTCCATCCGCGAGCGTCTGGACGCAACTTCCAAGTGCCCGAAGTGCTTTGAAGGCTTCCCGATCTCTCTGGTTGCAGCAGCTCTGCTGGCTATGTCCTTCATGGGCTTCTCCGGCCTGTCGATTTGGTAAGGGAGGACACAAGAAATGGATATGCAAAATGTTATTTACGCGGTTGCGGTACTCTTTATCATGGGTATCGTATTCGCGATCCTGCTCGGCGTTGCCGCTAAGGTCTTCGCCGTAGAGGTTGATGAGCGCATCCCGCTGGTACGCGAGTGCCTGCCGGGCGCTAACTGCGGCGGCTGCGGCTTCCCGGGCTGTGACGGCCTGGCTGCTGCGATCGTCGAGGGCCGCGCTCCGGTCAACGGCTGCCCCGTAGGCGGCGCCGCTGCGGCGGAAAAGATCGCAAAGGTGCTCGGCGTCGAGGTT
>OLOX01002498.1_pt1 | contig 15144 bp, 13 predicted proteins | sample 1672091 | NCBI WGS metagenome assembly OLOX01 (sample SAMEA3136644, study PRJEB25190) | human gut metagenome | reverse complement strand
GGAAAAAAAAGACCAATATCGAACGCCATGAGAAAATATCGCATCCGACCGATTCTGGCGACAGCCTGTCTGCTGAGCCTCTGCCACCTGCAGGCCCAGACGCCCCGGGCCCGGCCGCTCTATCCCCAAGGAGCTCCCGACAGCAACGGGCTGCCGCCCGAAAACGTACGCACGACGCAGGACATCGTTTTCGGCGCTACGGAGGCCGACTACCTGGCCTACCCGGCCGATGCGGACCGGGCCACAGGCCAAGCCGTCGTGATCTGTCCGGGAGGAGGCTACGCGGCCGTCTGTTTCGACCACGAAGGGATACAGGTCGCCCGGTGGCTGAACGAGCGGGGTATCACGGCCGTCGTGCTGCGCTACCGGATGCCGAACGGACATCCCGACATTCCGATCGAAGACGCGCTGGCGGCCATACGAATGGTCCGGGAAAAGGCGCGGCTGTGGCATGTCGATCCGCACCGCGTAGGCATCATGACACTGAACTTTATCAGTAATACATGGCAGTTATTTAGTTTTCCACAGGCATTACAGTCACCTGTAAACTGTGGTGCAGCAGCGATGATCGGTGGATTGATCCTTGTTCCGATCGTCAGTCTGATCACAAAGAAACCGGATCAGGAGCACGTAGAGGAGATCTTCTCCTGCTATGAAGCGACAGTAACCGTACCTCAGAAAGAAGCACTGGATTAATATTATACACAAAATATACATGACATGCATAAAGCCGGAAGAAGAAAGATATCCTGTTCTGCCGGCTTTGATTTTTGTGAAAATTGCAATAATGCTGCTTTAAATATAACATTTTCTGCATAATATAATAATTTGGAAAATATATAAAACATGTATGATCAAATTAAGAATGCAATGCTGGGATATAAAAATAAAAAATATAAAGGCTTACTTAGGTAAGAATGTTAAAATGGTTATATTGGTTAATGATATTAGAAAAATAAAAACGAAAAAAAATGAAGATATGGCTTTTATTAATGGAACTGATGAAACAGGTAGTATGGATTTTGTTGTTTTTCCGAAAAAAATTAATTACTTAGAAAATTTGAGCATTGGCAGTTTAGTAGTAGTAATGGGAACAGTAGCTAGAAGAATTGATAAATATCAAATAAATATAAATGTAGTAAGGAGTATCTAAGATGAGTAGTGAAGAATTGTTCTTTCAAAGTCTAGGAATAAATGATTTAAAAGTTTATCAAAACTATAAGATAAAAGAAGTTTTATTAGATGAGAAAAAACGAGAATTTAATGTAACTATGATAGTTCCAAATGATTTAATTCCTCAAGATGTTGATAAATTATATCAAGCTTGTAAAAGAGGAATTAATGGAAATATTAAAGTTAATTTAACTGTTGAAAGTAATATTACAGATAAAGATAAAATAATTAGTATATTTAGATATGTTTTAAATAATTATATAAGTACGAAACCTTCTTTAAGTGGGATTATAGATAATAATATTACTATGGATGATGATATTATTATTGTAGAAGTTAATACAAAAGTAGAAGAAAAATCTGTATTAGAAGGAGTAAAAAGTTTATTAAATAGACTTAGTCTTTATGGAATTAAAGATGTTAATATTACGACAACTGTAAATGTAGAAAAGCAAGAAGAAATTAAAAAGTTAATGGAATCTAGTCATGAAGAACAAGTAGTAAAAGAAGTATCACCGGTATTTTTAGGTAAACATATTGATGGTGATATTATGGAAATTAATGATATAATGGGTGATACTAAAAATGTTATTGTAGAAGCTTTTATCTTTGGGGAGATTACTACTTTAGAAAAAGAAACTATTAATATTATTACTCTTAAAGTTAGTGATAAGACAAATAGTATTTTAGCTAAAATTTTTAAAAAAGATCATGATGAATTTAGTGAAGTTATGGATAATTTAAAGGCTGGTAATTGGTATCGTATCCATGGTAATGTTGAGTTTGATACTTTTGCGAAAGAATTAGTTTTAAAAGCCCGTAATATGGAAAAAATAGCTTCTAAAGAAAATAAGGTTAAAGATGATGCCGAAGTTAAGAGAGTGGAATTGCATACACATACAATGATGAGTGCCATGGATGCAGTTATTCCGGCTGAAGCATTAGTAAAATATGCTTATAATTTGGGACACAGAGCTATTGCAGTAACCGATCACAACTGTGTTCAATCATTTCCAGAGCTATATCATACAGTTGAAAATATTAATAAAGGTAAAGATCCAAAAGACCATTTTAAAGTTTTATATGGTACAGAAATTAATGTGGTTAATGATGATATTGATGTAGTATTTAATAATCGTGAGTATAATTTATTGGACCAAACTTATGTTGTCTTTGATACAGAAACAACTGGTTTTTATGCTGGTAGCGATCAAATGATTGAAATTGGGGCAGTTAAGATTAAGAATAATGAAATTTTAGACCGTTTTGATGAGTTAATTGACCCACATCGTCCCCTTCCTCAAAAGATTACAGATTTAACTTATATTACTGATGATATGTTAAGGGGCAAAGAAAACGAAGATGTTGTTACGAAGAAATTCTTAGATTGGGTAGGCGATTTGCCTTTAGTTGCTCATAATGCTAAGTTCGATATTTCATTTATGAAAGCAGCTTGTAATAAGTATAACTTAGGAGAGTTTAATGCGACAGTTTTAGATACTATGAGTATGGCTCGCATGTTACATCCAGATTGGCCAAATCATAAACTTAGTACTTTGACTAAAAAATTAAATATTCCTTGGGATGAAGATAAACACCACAGAGCTGATTATGATGCTGAAGGTACTGCTTATGCTTTTTATAAATTTTGTAAAGACTTTGATCAACAAAATATTTCGACTACTACTAAGTTAGTAAAAAGTATTGATACTGATAGTTTAGTTAAGTTTGCTTATCCATTCCATGCTACTATTATTGCTAAAGACCGTGGTGGTTTAAAGAATTTATTTAAAATTATTAGTATGGCTAATACTAAATATCTTTATAAGAATGAACAACCAAAGATTCCAAGACAAGAGATTTCTAAATTAAGAGAAGGTCTTATTATTGGTTCAGCTTGCATTAACAATGAAATATTTGAAAAAGCTGCTGGTATGGAAGATGAAGAACTTGTTAATATGATGAGTTTCTATGACTATATCGAGGTTCAACCTTTAAGTGTATTCTCACATTTAATAGGCATTGATCGTAAATTTAATAATGAAATTGAGGCTCAAAATTACTTAAAGAGAATTATTCGTGTTGCGAAAGAAGCTGGAAAACCAGTAGTAGCAACTGGTGATGTTCATAATTTAACAAAGGAAGATTTAATTTATCGTGAAATAATTGTTAATACAAAGTTCAATGGTAAGTTGCATCCATTAAATCGTAAGGGCATGGCTGTTCCAAATATGTATTTAAAAACTACTAATGAAATGTTAGAAGAGTTTAACTTTTTAGATGAGGCAACAGCTTATGAAATAGTTGTTACTAATCCAAATAAAATTGCTGATATGGTTAGTGAAATTGAAGTAATTATTGCAACACCAAAACCATTTGCACCAAAGATTCCTAATTCGATTGAAACAATGACTGAGCTTGTTTATACTAAGGCAAGAAATTGGTATGGTGATGTTTTGCCTTATCATATTGAAGATAGACTTGCTAAAGAACTTTATGGTGATTCTTTAAAAGAAGCAATAACTTATTATGTTAATAAAGATGAGTCGATTACCGATAAAGATAAAGAAATATTTGCTATTTTACATAAAACGATTGTTGGTGGGTATGATTCAGTAAAAGATTATATTAAAGGTTATCTAAAAGATACTTTAGAAGAAGTACCTAATGATGAAGAGCTAGATAAAGAAGCTAAAAAGAAGTTAGGTGGTATCATCGGTGCTGGTTATGATGTTATTTACTTGATTGCTCAAAAGTTAGTTAAACACTCTAATGATGAAGGATTCTTAGTTGGGTCCCGTGGTTCCGTTGGTTCTTCATTTGTTGCTTGTATGATGGGGATAACCGAGGTTAACTCCTTGGCAGCTCATTATCGTTGTAGTAAATGCAAACTTAGTATTTTTGATGATGATGAAGGTAATCCTTTAGGTTCAACTTACTCAAGTGGTTTTGACCTTCCCGATAAAAAATGTCCAAATTGTGATATTCCAATGATTAAAGACGGTCAAGATATTCCATTTGCTACCTTCTTAGGATTTAATGCTGATAAAGTACCAGATATCGATTTGAATTTTAGTGATTTAAACCAAGCAAGTGCTCATGATTACACGAAGGTATTGTTCGGTGTTGATAATGTTTATCGTGCAGGAACTATTGGTACTGTTGCTGAAAAGACCGCTTATGGTTATGTTCGTGGATACTGTGAAGATAAGGGTATTATCATGCGTAATTTAGAAATTGAACGTTTAGCTATGGGATGTACTGGGGTTAAGAGAACTACTGGTCAGCACCCAGGTGGTATCGTTGTAATTCCAGGATATATGGAAGTTTATGATTTTACACCATTTCAATATCCAGCAGATGATCCAACTAGTGTATGGCGTACAACTCACTTTGATTACCATGCGATTGATGCTGATGTTTTAAAACTAGATATTTTAGGTCATACTGACCCAACTCAGTTAAGAATGATACAAGATTTAACTGGTGATGATATTACTAAAGTACCTTTAGATGATAAAGCAACTATGTCGATATTTACTTCGACAAAAGCTTTAGGAGTAACACCAGAACAAATTATGTGTGATACTGGTACTTTAGGAGTTCCAGAATTCGGTACACCTTTTACAATCTCTTTGGTTAAAGATACTAAACCAACTACTTTTGCTGAACTTATTAAAATATCTGGTTTGTCCCACGGTACTGATGTATGGTTAGGTAATGCCCAAGAATTAATTGCTAAAAATGTTGTCCCTTTCTCTAAGGTTATAGGTTGTCGTGACGATATTATGGTCGATTTAATGTATCGTGGACTTCCACCATTTAAAGCCTTCAAAATAATGGAGTTTGTTCGTAAAGGACGTGCTTCTAAACCAAAAGACCATGAAGAATGGGAAGGCTATGTTAAATTAATGCATGAATATAACGTAGAAGACTGGTTTATTGATTCATGTGCGAAAATTAAGTACATGTTCCCTAAGGCTCATGCGGCTGCTTATGTTACTAGTGCTTTTAGAATTGCTTGGTATAAAGTTCATAAACCTATAGTTTACTATGCTTCATACTTTTCTACACGTTTTGACGATTTTGATTTAGAAGTTATGGTTAAAGGTTATGATACAATTAAAGCTAAAATGGCTGAATTAATGGCTAAAGGTTATGATGCTACTAATAAAGAAAGTAGTTTATTAGAAACTTTAAAGTTAGCTTTAGAAGCAACAGCTCGTGGTATTAAATTTAGTAATATTGATATCGAAAAAAGTGATGGTAAAAACTTTGTTATAGAAGATGAACATACATTAATCTGTCCATTTAAAGTTTTGGACGGTTTGGGGGATTCCGTTGCTACTAAAATAATTGAAGAAAGAAATAAACAACCATTTATAAGTATTGAAGATTTACAAAGCCGTGGTAAGGTAAGTAGTACAACTATTGATAAATTAAGAACCCTTGGTGTTTTAGATGGCTTACCAGAAACTTCACAATTAAGTTTATTTTAGTTTGATTTTGTGGTATCCTTATGTTAGGAGGATAACGATATGTCAAAGAAAGATTTAAAAAAATATAACGATATGTTATTATGTTATGCTATTTTGATTTTAACTATCGGTTTAGTTGGAGGTTCATTTTTAATAGCAGTTGGTGTTAAATGTGATACTATAAATGCTATTAGTTTCTGTATGATGGGTTCTATTATAATTCTTACTTTCTTTGTGATTTCTGTTGTGATGTACTTGGTTGCAAAAAAGGAAGAATTTAAAAAATTGTTTGAATAGCTGATAAGCTGTTAGAATATTTTGATTCTAACAGTTTTATTTTGCGTAATAAGTATAAATATAATATGAAATTTGGTAATAAAGACAATTGACATATACTAGATACTTTGGTAAAATAACAGATGTTTTAAGGGCTTTCTTAAAACCGCACTGAAAAGGTTAAAAGAGTTTTGATACCACCTTAAAGGCGTGTCTTAAATTTATAAGGAGGGATATTATGAAAGCAATTTTTGTAACAGGTGGAAAACAATATTGTGTTTCTGAAGGCGATGTAGTTTATGTTGAAAAATTAGATGCTGAAGTTGGTAAAGAAGTAACTTTTGATGAAGTTCTTATGGCTGGCGAAGTATTTGGTAATCCAACAGTTAAAAATGCAAGTGTAGTTGGTGTTGTTGAAAAACAAGGTAAACAAAAGAAAATTACTGTATTTAAGTATAAACCTAAGAAGAAATATCGTAAAAAACAAGGACATAGACAACCATATACTAAGGTTACTATTAAGTCTATTAATGTTAAATAATTATGATAAAAGTGAACTGTGTAGTATCTAATGGTTTAATTAGTAAAATAAGTATTAAAGGTCATGCTGACTATGATACTTTAGGTAAAGATATTGTTTGTGCAGCTGTATCTAGTATAGTTACAACTACGATAAATAATATAATAGCTTTAGAAGATGACACAATTAAATACGATACTAAAGAAGGTAATGTTTGTATTACTGTTCTAAGGAATAGTAAAGTTACTGATAAACTTTTAAATGTTATGTTAAATATGTTAAAAGAATTAGCAACTGACTATCCACAAAATATAAAAATAGGAGGATTAAAATGAATTTTATGAAATTGAATATCCAATTATTTGCTCACGTTAAGGCTCAAGGTTCTACTCAAAACGGTAGAGATTCTGTTGGCCGTAGATTAGGTGCTAAGGCTAGCGACGGTGAAGTTGTTAGTGCTGGTTCAATAATCTATCGTCAAAGAGGAACTAAGATTTATCCAGGAACAAATGTTGGAATGGGAAAAGACCATACTCTATATGCTAAAATAGCTGGCGTTGTTAAATTTGAACGTTTAGGTAGAGATAAGAAAAAAGTAAGTGTATATGAAGTTAAGTAGTATATACTTCTTTTTTTATGTTATAATTTTTCTATAAGATATGAAGGTAGGTTAATATGTTTGGAAAGATTATAGAGTTAAGAGATAATTATATATATTTAGAAAATAAACTTGATAGAGCAGAAACTAATTTAATTGGTTTTCATGTTGTTTTTAATGATTCCAATAAGACTTTAGTTGGGGAAATTGAAAATATAAGTGTTGAAAAAATAGAAATATTACTTATAGGTGAAATTAAAAATAATGCATATGCACCAGGCATTATAAAGAAACCAAGTCCTAATGCAACGGCTAGAATTATTACTAAAAAGGAATTAGAACATTTATTAGGTAGTCAAGATTATAGTAATAAAAGTAACCTACTTATAGGTAATTCCCTTGTTTATGATGGATTTAAAATTACAGCAAATAAAAATAAGTTTTTTAGTGGGCATTTTGCTATTTTAGGAAATACTGGTTCTGGAAAATCTTGTGCTGCGGCTAGACTTTTACAAAATTTATTTTATAGCAATGATGATAAATTACCAATCAATTCCCATTTTGTTATTTTTGATGTTTTTGGAGAGTATAAAAGTGCTTTAAAAGGAATAGAAAATATTTCTGGTTTAGCCTTCAAAAGTTATTCAACGAATCCAAAGGAAGATGATATGCCAGTAAAAATACCAGCTTACTTTTTAGGTGTTGATGATTTGGCACTTTTACTTAATGTTAGTGATTATAATGTTATTCCCGTTATTGAAAACACTTTAAGATTAACTTATATTTTTACAAGTAAAGATCCAGATACAGTTAAATATAAAGATTATATTATTGCTTCAACACTAATGGATATATTATCTTGTGGAAAAACAGCGGCTGCTATTCGTGACCAGATAATTGCTGCGTTAACTAAGTTTAATACAGTTAACATTAGTTTAGATTCCATTATTCATCAACCAGGTTATGATAGAACTTTGCGTCAATGTTTACTTATTGATAGTCAAGGCAAAATGAATGCCATTGGACCCTTAACTGATTTTGTTAAATCTTTCTTAAATTTTGATTTAAATGAATTAAAAATCAAACCTAATTTTATTTATACATTAGAGGATTTACAAGTTGCATTAGATTTTTCTTTACTTAATGAAGGGGTATTAAATTCAAGTGCGAGATATGATAAATTAAATACTTTGAAGATAAGGTTAAATTCTATTATTAATAGTGAATATAAACATATATTTGAATTTAGTGAAGTTGTTTCTAAAAATGATTATATTAAACAATTTTTTAAAGCTAAAGATGGTAAGAATGCCCAAATAATTAATATTAATTTAAATGGAGTTGATGATAGAATGATTAAAATTCTATCAAAGATATATGGAAAAATGTTTTTTGATTATGTAACTAATTTAGATAAAAGGGCAAGTTTTCCTATTCATATGGTAATTGAAGAGGCTCATAGGTATGTTCAAAATGACCATGATTATGAGACATTAGGATATAATATTTTTGATAGAATTACTAAAGAAGGTCGTAAATATGGAATTCTTTTAGGGCTTATTACTCAAAGACCTAGTGAGTTATCAACAACTAGTCTATCACAATGTTCAAACTTCTTAGTACTTAGACTTCACCATCCTGATGATGTTGATATTGTAAGTAGAATTAGTGCTGCTGTAAATAAAAATATGTTAGAGAGAGTAAAAACTTTACGTTCAGGTATGCCATTGTGTTTTGGAACAGCCTTTAATATTCCCGTAATTGTGGATATGACTTTACCTAATCCAATGCCTACTTCAACTAGTGTTGATGTTGTAAAAGTTTGGTATAACTAAAATGGAAAATATTGTATATCATGGATTAGTACTTCTGATTTAAAGGTTTTAGAGCCATATAAATCTACACATGGAAATTTTGTTTATGCAACAAACTATAAAGAAATAGCAACTATTTTTGCTAAAAAATATGGTCATGATTTAACTTATGGTATTGGTAGAAGTAATAAAGATGAACCTTGGATAATAACAGAAAGAGTACCAGGGGCTTTTGATAGAATGTTTAATAATCCGTTTTCTTTGTATACTTTGCCAATAGATACTTTTAAAGATATAAAAACTGGTTTTGCTAAAGTTGTTTCTGATACTAGTGTGAAAGTTTTAAAAAATGAACCTTTCTTAAATAATGGTATTAAAGTAATATTAGAAACTTATCCAGAATTAGAAAACTATGTTAAACAGTCTTTAGAAATAAATAATTTTAATAAAGAACAATTAAAAGATTTATATGCTAAAAAAGATGAATTTTTAAGTAAGAAAGATTTTGAACTATATTTAACTGGAAGTGTTTTTAATAGTTTAGATAAACCAGCTATTATTGATTTTGGGGCTGGGCATTCAATTTACAGGACACCTCTTGCTTTTTATGAATTTCAAAGATTAATGAAAAAATTTAAAAATATTGTTTTTCTAGTACCTAGTGAAGATAAGAGTGAGGCTTTAAGGATAAAAAATGAAAGAGTAGCAAAACGTGGTCAAAATAATGATGTTGATTATACTAAAATTAACAGGGGGCATTTAGAAAGTCCTTGTAATGATATAATAGCTACTATGAAAATATGTACTAAAGGAATGAACTCATCTCGAGTTGCTAGTGAGATATTAAGAAGAATTCAAGAAAAAAAAGAAGATATTGATATAAAAAAGTAAAATATTTATATAATCGTAGATATGTCTAATTATTTGTAAAGTAAGATAAAGTAAAGAAAAAATAATTTTCTTTTTAAATTAAGTATGCTAATATTAAGGGGAATAGAGATAATAGATTAACAAAAATTACTATTCAAAGTTTAATAATTATCATAAGAGGAGGAAAAATTATGGGATTTATTAAAGCATTTGCAGGAGCAATAAGTGGTACTTTTGCAGATCAATGGAAAGATTTTTATGTTCCAAGTAGTAATATAACAGAAACATCTGCTGTTTATCCTGCTGTATTAAAAAGTACAAATAATGGTAGAGGAGAAAACTATAAAGGTAATGCTAATATCATTACTAATGGTAGTAAAATTGTTGTACCAGAAAATACTGCTTTGATTACAATGCAAGATGGGACAATTACAGGATGTATTACTGAAGCTGGTGGTTATGAATTTAAGTCAGATGATGTAAATTCAAAATCAATGTTTGTAGGAGATGGAATATTTGGTCAAACAATTAAATCAACATGGGAAAAAGTAAAATTTGGTGGCATTCCGGGAAGTCAACAATTAGCATTCTATGTTAATTTAAAAGAAATTCCTAATAATAAATTTGGTACTCAATCTGAAATTTATTGGGATGATGCTTTTTTAGGAACACAAGTTGGGGCTATTACAAGAGGTACTTATACTTTAAAAATAGTTGATCCACTATTATTTGTTAAAAATTTTGTCCCAGCTAAATATTTAGTTGCTGATGCACCAGTATTTGATTTTGGCGATATGGATAATGATGTTTGTGAACAATTATTTAATGAAGTAGTTGGTACTTTATCATCAGCATTTTCTAAGTATACAAATGATCCTGAAAAAGGTAATAGAATTACTAAAATTCAAGCTGATCAAATTGGTTTTGCTAAGGCAATGAGTGCTGCTGTAGAAGAAGCATATCAATGGAAGGAATCTAGAGGTTTAGAAATTGTTAAAACAGCTATTCTTGCTATTGAATATGATGAAGATACTAAGAGATTAATGAGTGATGTTAAGAAAGCTGATGCCCTAAGTGGTGCTAGAGGAAACTCATTTATGCAACAAGCTGCTGCTCGTGGTTTAGAGAGTGCTGGTGCAAATGGTGGTGGTGCTGGTATGGCTTTCATGGGTGTAGGTGCTAATGCTGCTGGTAGTATGGTAAGTAACTTTGCTCAAGAAAACACTCCTTCATCTTATAATCCTAGTTTTGCAAACAAAGAAAGCAATAGTGGAAATGCTACAACTGAGGATCCTGCTACTAAACTTCTTAAAATGAAAGAACTTTTAGATGCTGGTGCTATTACAGAGGAAGACTACGAAAAAATTAAAAAACAATTATTAGGACTATAAAACGTGGAAGATAATACTAAAACTAATGTTACTGATATTAATAATGAACCAACTATTATAAAGACTGATAATGGAATAGAAAACGGTCAAAATAAATGTCCAAAGTGCGGAGCAACAGATATATCACCTGTTGCTTCAACTGGTCATTTACGTTGTAATTTTTGTCATTATGAATTTGAGCCAGAAAAATTTGCTGCTATGATGAGTGATATCGATGCTTTAAATGGTAAAGTTATTGGTTCAGGAGCTCAAGATATTGTAAGTGATGCTTCTAATATCGTTACATTTAAATGTAGTAGTTGTGGAGCAGAAGTAGTTGTTGATACAGCTAGTAGTATGCAGGCTAGATGTCATTGGTGTCGCCATATATTATCGGTAAACGAACAAATTCCAAATGGTAGTGTTCCTGATACATTACTTCCTTTTAAAGTATCCAATGAAGAAGCTGAAGGTATAATTAAAGGTTTTGTTAATAAAAGAAAATTTTTTGCTAATCCTAAGTTTAAAAAAGAATTTACAACTAATAATATAATAGGAGTATTTTTCCCTTATATGCTTTTAGATATAAATGCTCATGCTAATTTTAGCGGGGAAGGTGAACATCAAACTAAGGTTTATCAAGTTGAAATAGGCGATAAAAATGGAGCATATGGTAGAGAAAGTTATCAAAATAGTACAGTTAGGCAAACTCTTTATAATGCTGATGTTTATCATGTTGAAAGAGATTTCGATTTAACAATTAGTAATCTATCTATAGAATCAAGCTCTAATAATTTAAGTGAAGTAAGTGGAAAAACAAATAATATTATTAATGCTATAATGCCCTTTGATACAGAAAACTGTGTTAAGTTTAATGCTAATTATTTAAGAGGTTTTAATTCAGAAAAAAGAGATGTTAATATTGAAAACTTAGAGGAAACAGCTTATGAACAGTGTAAAGATATAGCAAGATACTCATGCAATGATACTTTAGAATTTTATGATAGAGGTGTTCGTTGGGATAATGAGTCTTTAAATATTAGGGGTGAGCAGTGGACATCTGCTTATTTGCCTGTATGGCTTTATAGCTATTTAGAGGATAAAGGTAATAAAAAACTATTACATTATGTTGCTGTAAATGCAAGAACTAAAGAAGTAATGGGAAGTGTTCCTATTCATATACCAATGCTGTTACTAGCATCTTTTATAGTAGAAATATTTGGCTATATCGCGGCTAGTAATATTGATTGGGATTACAGTTGGATATTTTTATCAGTTGGTTTTATTTACTTTTTTGTTATTTATAATATATATCGTAATAAAAGTGCTCGTCATACTTATGAAAAAGAAACTAAAAGAGATATGAAAAATTTAAAGAAAATAGATAATTTTGTGAGAAGTAATAATGGACAGACTAGTAGTATGATGGATGGCGCTAATAATAGAACTATAAGAGGTAAATTTCATTAAGATAGATAAATGTTAGAAGTTTTTTCTAGCATTTTTTTAATTTTATTTTGGTAAAAATTCTTGATTATCCAAGTATTTTATGATTTAATAATTTTTTGGTGAAGAAAATGAACGTTGAAGAAATGAATAAACATTTTAATAATAATCCTTACACTAATTATTTGGTTAGAGATAAGGATATTATAAGAACTCCATTTACTAGTGAAATAAATTTTAAAAATACTTCTCCTATATGTAATTTAGAAGAAATAGATTGCAGCACTTCTGGGGTACTAGAAGATATAGAAGATACTATTTTTAAATTAAATGATATAGATTATGATGCCCTAAGTTTTAGCTTTTGTGGTGGTTTAGTTGTTAAAAATAACAAACATAAAACAGAAAATATTGATGATTTATTCTTATATCGTTTAATTATTTATCCTGTAAAGAGTGTTAATGGTGAGTATAGAAGAATAGGTGGCAGTAATAAAAATATATATCAAAGTGTTTCGGGAAATATGGAAAAGATTATTCATTTTGATGATTTACTTGCTATTTTAAATAGTTTACACATATTACCGTTATATGTTGATAGTGATTATTTTAAAGTATTAACAGAAGGTTTCCTAGGTTGTGGTAAGCCAATATTATTTACTTTAAAAAAAGAAAAAGGTAGAGTACTTAAAAAGAATTAAGTGCTTTTTTCTTTTTTATTTGTTATATAAATTTCTTTAAAATACTATTTCAAGAGAAAATTATGGTACAATAGCTATATAAATTGGTGGTGTTCTATGATAAATATATTAATAGTAGAAGATGATATTAATCTACTTAATATTATAAAGAAGAATTTAGAAAGAGAAGGGTATGTGGTTTATACCGCTTTAGATGGGGTATCTGGGTTAGAAGTATTTGAAAATAATCATATTGATTTAATTATATTGGATTTAATGTTACCTAAATTAGATGGATATGAATTTACGAAGAAAATTAGAAATGAAAAAGAAAACTTACCTATTATAATGACTACTGCTAAAAGTTTAATGGAAGATAAAAGAATTGCTTTTCAAACTGGTGTTGATGATTATATGACTAAACCCTTAGAAATGGAAGAACTATTATTAAGGGTAAAAGCCTTACTTAGACGTAGTAAGATTTTAGCTGAAAGAAAAATAGTTATTGGTAAAGTAGTAGTTGATTGTGATGCGATGACGGTTACAAGAGATGGTGATGTAACAGAATTAACCCAAAAAGAGTTTGCTTTGTTATATAAATTATTATCTAATTCTAATAAAATATTTACAAGAAATCAGTTAATGGATGAGATATGGGGATATGAGTCTAATAGTGATGATAGAACAATCGATGCTCATATTAATAGATTAAGAAGAAAATTTGAAAATTATCCAGAATTTGAAATTAAATCGGTTAGGGGGCTAGGGTATAAGGTGGTTAAAAATGAAAAAAATTAATGATGATGAAATAAAGGCTAATCAAAAATTAACTGTTTATTTTACAGCTTTAGCATTTTGTACCTTTGCCGCGATTATAATAGCTTTAAGTTTTTTGATATTCTTAGGTAATCAAATACTAGGTTGGGACTATATGATTGATTTGCACCAGTCCCAGTTTTGGGTTTTAGTCTTTGTGGCTATCATTTTAATTGGGGTAATTTCTTCGATTTTAATTGGTCGTCCTATTTTAAAAGGGATTAAAGAAATATCTAACTCCACGAAAAAGATTAGTGAAGGAGACTTTTCGGTACGTATTAAAGAAAATAATACTAAGTTTTTAGGGCGTCTTTCTCATGATTTTAATCAAATGGCTAAAGAATTAGAGGGGGTTAAAATATTAAGAAATGATTTTATTAATAATTTTTCCCATGAGTTTAAAACACCAATAAGTTCGATTAAAAATTATGCAGAAGAGTTAAAAAATAATGATTTATCTAAAGAAGAACAGGATAAATATTTGGATATAATTATTAAAGAAGCAACCAGACTTTCTAACCTTTCTAATAGTATTTTATATTTATCAAAAGTAGAAAAACAAGAAATTTTAACAGACAAAACGAAGTACGATGTGGGAGAACAAATAAGACAAGCTATTCTTTTAGAAATGAAAAAAATAGAAGAAAAGAATCTTGAATTAGACTTAGATATATTAGATTATAAATTGTTGTTGAATGAAGATAGTATTGAACAAGTATGGATTAATATTTTAGATAATGCAATTAAATTTAGTGAAGCTGGTAAGACTTTAAAAATTACTAGTAAACTTGTTAATGGTTTTTATGAAGTAAGAATTAAAGATGAAGGAATTGGTATTGAAGAAGATGATTTACCATTTGTTTGTGAAAAGTTTTATAAAGCCGATAAGTCACATTCTGAAGAAGGTAATGGTTTGGGTCTTTCTTTAGTAAAAAGAATTCTTGAATTGCATAAAGGTAGTATTGAAATAAAAAGTAAAGTAGGTAAAGGAACTTTAGTTATCGTAAAATTACCAATTAAATGATTTCATATTCAGTTCATTTTTAAATTGTATAATAAATTTGTTTTGCATAGGAAGTGATTACTTATGAAGAAAAATTATG
>OLOX01002497.1_pt1 | contig 15145 bp, 13 predicted proteins | sample 1672091 | NCBI WGS metagenome assembly OLOX01 (sample SAMEA3136644, study PRJEB25190) | human gut metagenome | reverse complement strand
CACCAGAGACAAGATCCGTATTCTCACGGAAGATCTGAACCGGTATCTGGAAATGCCGGCGGTGTCTGTGAAAGAGTAGAGACATAGTGGGGCAAAAAAGAATCAGGGAAAAGCAGAAACAGACGTTGACTTAAAGACTAAAATTAACTATAATACAGCTAAAATTAGCTTTATAAAATAAAGCGCAGAAGCGTTGACAGGTTTTGGGGAAGTCATAAAGTCAGATCGTAAAGATCCGCTTAATAATATAAAAAAGGAGAAGGCACATGTCAGTTACGTTTAATGAAGAGAAAAAGATCTTCCGTCTTGATACGGAAAAAAGCACCTATGTGATGGGGGTAAGCCCGGAAGGTTTTCTGGGACATATTTATTACGGGGACAGACTTTTTATGGAGGCAGACAATTATCTTCTTCGAATGGAAGAGCCGCCGTATACACCATCGGTAAACAAAAGAGAGAAATCCGCATTCCTTGATTTCTTTCCCATGGAGTATCCAACCGGAGGAATCGGAGATTACCGGGAAAGCTGCCTGAATATCCGAAATGCAGCCGGAAATATGGGATGTGAGCTGCATTACACAGGACATGAGATCTATAAAGGCAAAAAAGGACTGAAAGGGCTTCCGGCATCTTTTGCCACAGAGGATGAGGCAGAAACACTGGAGATTACCCTGAAAGATGCAGATCTGGATCTCGAGGTGGTCCTTTCCTATACTGCCTTTGAGAAAGAAAATGTAATTACGCGAAGCGTCCGTGTACAGAATCAGGGAAAAGAAGATCTCCGCATCGAGAAGATCTTAAGTGCCTGCCTGGATATGGACAATGAGAATTTTTCCATGCTGTCTCTTCACGGAACCTGGGCAAGAGAGCGTCACATCCAGACCGGAGAGCTCCATTACGGAAAACAGGTGATCTCTTCCGCGAGAGGAGAGTCCAGCCACCAGGAACATCCGTTTATTGCCCTTGTGACAAACGGAACCGAGCAGGAAAACGGTAAAGTTTACGCCATGCATTTCGTGTATTCCGGAAACTTTATGGCGGAGACAGAGCTGTGCCAGTTTGATAACCTCCGTATGACTATGGGAATCAATCCGGAGGAATTTTCCTGGCTCCTTACACCGGGAGAGGAATTCCAGGCACCGGAGGTGGTTATAGTTTACTCCGGAAACGGTCTTGGAGCGATGACAAGAAGTTATCATGACTTTTACCGGAACCATCTCATCCGCAGCAAATTTAAATATGAGAAACGTCCGATCCTGATCAACAACTGGGAAGCTACATATTTTGATTTTAATACGGACAAGCTTCTTGACATTGCCAGAGAGGCAAAAAAATGTGGCATTGAGATGCTGGTCATGGATGATGGATGGTTCGGAAAACGTAATTCCGACAACTGTTCTCTTGGTGACTGGAAAGTCAACGAAGAGAAGATCACAGGCGGCCTGAAACATCTGGTAGATGAAGTAAACAAGATCGGCCTTCAGTTTGGAATCTGGTTTGAGCCGGAGATGATCTCACCGGATTCTGACCTTTACCGTGCACATCCGGACTGGGCGATCCAGATCCAGGGCCGTGAGGCAACCCAGAGCAGAAACCAGTATGTTCTGGATTTTTCCAGACCGGAAGTGCCTGTGGAGGAAGAGATTCCTGCTGCATATCAGAATGAAGCAGCAGAAGAAGCGGCAGAAGTTATGACGCAGGAAATCCAGAGCGAGCCGGAAGCACCAGAAGAACCAGAACCGGCAGATATCGAAGAAGAGGATTCTTATCAGGGAGCTGACTGGCAGGAGGAACTTAAGAAAGAAGTACATCCGGAACATACAGCAGAAGTCCAGGAAGCGGAGAAGCCAGATGTGGAATCTCCAACATCCCAGAAAAAAAATCCGAAATCTTCTGAGAAAGAAATCCAGAGCGGTATTACCAACATTCAGAAGGAGATCACTTCCAAGAACGAGGAAGTGCCGAAGGAATATCATTACCCGCCACTGAAACTTCTGAAGCGTGGAGATGGCAGATCCCAGGGAGACTCTGATGCACATCTTCGCAAGACAGCAAAGAAACTGCAGGAAACCCTGCACAATTTTGGCGTAAATGTCACGATCACAAATGTGAGCTGTGGTCCTACTGTAACCAGGTATGAATTACAGCCGGAGATGGGAGTCAAGGTGAGCAAGATCGTCAATCTCGCAGATGATATCAAGCTGAATCTTGCGACTCCGGATATCCGTATCGAGGCTCCGATCCCGGGCAAGGCTGCTGTAGGGATCGAGGTCCCTAATAAGGAAAATCATGCGGTCATGCTCCGTGAGATCCTGCAGTCCCAGGAATTCCAGGGGGCGAAATCCAAACTGTCCTTTGCTGTAGGTAAGGATATCGCGGGCAAACCGGTAGTCACAGATATTGCCAAGATGCCGCACCTTCTGATTGCAGGTGCGACCGGTTCCGGTAAATCTGTATGTATCAATACACTGATCATCAGTATTCTGTACAAGGCATCACCGGAGGAAGTCAAGCTTATCATGATCGACCCGAAGGTGGTTGAGTTAAGTGTCTACAATGGTATCCCGCATCTGTTCATACCGGTCGTCACAGACCCGAAGAAGGCTGCAGGAGCACTCAACTGGGCTGTGTCTGAGATGATGAGCCGTTACAATACTTTTGCAGAATATGGTGTTCGAAATCTGGGCGAATATAATCGTAAGATCAGCAACATGGCAGTTCCGGAGGGTGGAACCCCGCAGAAACCGATGCCGCAGATCGTGATCATCGTAGACGAGCTTGCAGACCTTATGATGGTCGCACCGGGAGAGGTAGAGGATGCGATCTGCCGTCTGGCACAGCTTGCACGTGCCGCAGGCATCCATCTGATCATTGCGACGCAGAGACCGTCTGTCAATGTCATCACAGGACTGATCAAGGCAAATATGCCGTCGAGGATTGCCTTCTCTGTTTCCTCTGGTGTCGATTCACGAACGATCCTCGATATGAATGGTGCGGAGAAGCTGCTCGGCAAGGGGGATATGCTGTTTTACCCGCAGGGTTATCAGAAACCGGCCAGACTGCAGGGGGCTTTTGTCTCCGACGAGGAAGTCAGCAGCATTGTGGAATTCCTTGCGGATAAGAATCCGAAGGTGACATATAATCCGCAGATCGAGCAGCAGGTCAATACGATCAGCCTCTCAGGAGGCTCTTCCGGTGGAAACGATGAGAATGATATCTACTTTGTGGATGCAGGCAAGTTCATCATTGAGAAAGAAAGAGCTTCGATCGGTATGCTGCAGAGAATGTTCAAGATCGGCTTTAACAGAGCAGCAAGGATCATGGACCAGCTTTCTGATGCCGGCGTGGTCGGTCCGGAGGAAGGCACGAAGCCGCGTAAAGTCCTGATGTCCATGGAAGAATTTGAAACTTATATAGAGGAACATAACGTATAATGGAAATCCGTATTTTAACAGTTGGTAAGATCAAAGAAAAATATCTGAATGACGGCATTGCTGAGTATGCAAAGCGTTTAAGCCGTTACTGCAAACTGACATTCTGCCAGGTTCCGGATGAGAAGACACCGGATAAGGCTTCTGATGCATTGAACGAACAGATCAAGGCGACAGAAGCAGAGCGTCTGATGAAGCATATCCGTGACAATGACTATGTGATCGCGCTTGCGATCGATGGCAAAATGCTGGATTCTGTACAGCTGTCACAGAAGATCGGACAGCTTGGAGTAGAGGGAAAGAGTTCGATCGCGTTTGTGATCGGCGGTTCTTTGGGGCTTGGAGATAAAGTCCTTGACCGCGCTGATTTTAAACTGAGTTTTTCCAGGATGACTTTTCCTCATCAGCTGATGCAGATGATCCTTTTGGAGCAGATCTACCGGGGATACCGGATTCTGAACCATGAGCCTTATCATAAATAATTTCTTACAAGAAAAGGAGGAAACAAAGATGACAACAGAACGTGTAGAAAATATGGCAGGCGGCCAGGGACATGCACTGATCAAGCGCCTTCTGGACGAAAAACAGTTAAACGGCAAATGCAGACTGTATGCAGAGGTGACTCTGGAGCCGGGATGTTCTCTTGGATATCATGAGCATCACAATGAGAGCGAGACTTATTATATCCTTTCCGGAAAGGGAATCTACAGCGACAATGGAACACTCCGCATGGTAAGTGCCGGAGATGTGACCTTTACACCGGACGGCCAGGGACATGGCCTTACAAACAGCGGCGATGAAGATCTTGTTTTCATGGCACTGATCATTCTGGACTAAGGAAGAGGGAGGCTGTCCAATGGCGGCTGAGTTAAATACAACGAAATTTGAGGAATTTATATCGGACTATCCGATCTATGAATACCGTCTTCTGGACGCGAAGGCTTTGTCAGTGGCAGAACGGGTGCGGATCGTCTGTCAGCAGGAATGCGAACGTTACGGAACGACCTGGGCCTGTCCACCGGCGGTTGGAACCCTTAAGGAATGTGAAGACAGGATCCACAGTTATGACCGTGCTGTCTTTTTTTCCAGCGTAGCAGAGGTTTCTGACATTATGAATATGGAGGAAATGCTTTCTACCAGAGATGCACATGAAGAACTTACGACCGCTGTGGCAGAATATCTTCAAGGTGAGGGATTTGATACCTTTACCCTTTCGACAGAATCCTGTGATATCTGTAAGGAATGCGCTTATCTTAAGGGCGAGCCATGCAGACATCCGGAGAGGATGCACCCCTGTCTTGAAAGCCACGGTGTTGTAGTCAGTGAGATCGTGGAGCGTGAGGCGATGGAATATAATCTTGGCGGGAACACGATCCTGTGGTTTTCTATGGTACTGTTCCGCGAACCGAAATAAAACTTCATAAAAAGTCTAAATAAAAATCTCCGGCATATATTTAAAAGAAAAGCCGGAGATTTTTTCTATGAAAAAGAAAGATCAATGGAGGGAAAATCTGGTGGAGGCACTGGAGATCCCACGGGATCTGGCTTTAAAAGAATCGGTTTTTACGGTTACCGGCAAGAGCCAGATACAGATAGAAAATTACAGAAGTATCCTTCGTTATGAGCCGCAGGAACTGATCATCCTGACATTTTCCGGCAAACTGGTGATCCATGGGAAAGGTTTGAAAATCCTGTGGTATACACCGGAAGAGATGCAGATAGAGGGGATTCTGTCAGAAATAATCCTGGAACGATAGAGGTGTTTATGGAAAAGCTGATCTGCTTTTGGAAGGGTTACATAAAGATTCAGGTCCGGGGAGAACAGACAGAGAGATTCTTAAATCTCTGCCGGGGAAGAAAAATCTGCATCCGAAATCTTTGCTGTCATCCTGATGGAGAGCTGACAGGGGTTCTCGCTGTGAAAGATTTTTTTCTTCTTGGTCCGCTCTGTCGGAAGACAGGTGTCAGAATACATATTGTTGAAAAACATGGACTGCCCTTCTTTTTTTATCGAAGTAAAAAAAGAAAGGCATTTTTTCTTGGAATTTTGCTGTGCATTGGACTTCTTATATTTTTATCAGGACATATCTGGAATATTCGGATCGAGGGTAACAGACAATGCAGTACAGGCGAGATCCTGGAGTTTCTGGCCGATCAGGGTATTACACATGGGATTTCAAGAAAAAAGATAAACTGTAGTGAGATTGCCGCGGCAGTCCGGGAAAAATATCCGGAAATAACCTGGGTTTCTGCAAAACTGGAGGGAACCAGGCTGACTCTTGAAGTGCAGGAGGGGATTTTTACAGGTAATGATATGCCAAAGGAGCAGACTGCCAGCAGCCTGGCAGCAGAAAAAGACGGAACGATCATAAAAATGGTCACCCGTGCAGGAGTCCCGCTGCTTCATCCGGGCGATACCTGCAAAAAAGGAGATATCCTGGTCTCTGGTGTGCTGGAACTGAAGAATGACAGTCAGGAAGTTTATCAATATCAATATGTAAAAGCAGATGCGGATGTTTATATCCAGTACAAACTGGCGTATTATCACGAAGTTCCGATGGAGTATCAGGAAGAAGTTTTTGCAGGAACAGAAAAAAAGGGCGGCTGTGTCCGCCTGGGAAACTGGATTTTTACTTTCGGGGGAAAAAAAGAGAACGGATGGGAACAATCTGTTGAATATCATCCCTGGCAGGTAACGGAGAACTTTTTTCTTCCGGTCTCTTATGGGAAAATCGTCAGAAAAGAATATCGTAAAACCGCAAAAAAACGCACAGAAAAAGAGGCAAAGATCGTATCGTGGGAGATTTTGCAGGCTTATGAGAAAAAATTAATGGAAAAAGGGCTTCAAATATCTGCAAATAATGTTAAAATAGAGGTTGACCACAAGACCTGCATCAGCAAAGGGTCTTTGGAAATCATAGAAAAAACCGGAAGGGAGGTTCCCGTAGAGATACAGGAGCAGCCCGAAGAAAGGACAACAGAGAATGACTAACAGCATTATTGAGTTACACACTCAGGTCCCCGCAGATCTGGAGGGAAATGTGTTCGGCCAGTTTGATGAACATCTCAAGCTGATCGAGCGCACCCTGAATGTAACACTGATATCCAGAGACGGCAGTTTAAAGATCCTGGGTACAGACGGAAGCGCAACTCAGGCGAAGAAGCTGATAGAAGAACTGGTAACACTTGCAGGCAAGGGAAATACCATTACCCGGCAGAATGTGACCTATGCACTGTCACTTGCCATGGAAGAGAGAAACCAGGTGCTCACAGAGATAGATAAAGATTTTATCTGCAATACCATACAGGGACGTCCCATCAAGCCCAAGACACTGGGACAGAAGGAATACGTAGAGCAGATCCGCAAAAAAATGATCGTATTCGGCATCGGACCGGCAGGAACCGGTAAGACTTATCTGGCAATGGCGATGGCTGTGACTGCATTCCGCAATGAGGAAGTCAGCCGTATCATCCTTACCAGACCGGCGATCGAGGCCGGTGAGAAACTTGGTTTTCTTCCGGGAGACCTGCAGAGCAAGGTAGACCCGTATCTCCGCCCGCTTTATGATGCCCTGTATCAGATCATGGGAGCAGACAGCTTTGCCAAGAATATGGAGCGCGGGCTGATCGAGGTTGCCCCGCTTGCTTACATGCGAGGACGTACCCTTGATAATGCGTTTATCATTCTGGATGAGGCACAGAATACGACACCGGCGCAGATGAAGATGTTCCTGACACGTATCGGCTTTGGCTCCAAGGTAGTTGTGACCGGTGACGCTTCCCAGAAGGATCTTCCGAGAGACGCGGTATCCGGACTTGATGTCGCTGCCAAAGTCCTTAAGAAGATCGATGATATCGGATTCTGCCAGCTTACCAGCAAGGATGTCGTGCGTCATCCACTGGTACAGCAGATCGTACAGGCTTACGATGACTATGAGAAGAAACAGAAGCCGGCAAGACGCACCACACGCCGCAGTGAGGAGAAGAAGAAATGACCATTCAGATCGAGTATGAAACCGAACGCAAATTAGAGATCCCTTATGAGAAACTCGCCGAAAAAGTGGCATCCCACATCCTGGAGTTGGAGGAATGCCCGTATGAGATCAGCGTGAACCTGGTCATCACAGATAACGAAGAGATCCGCAAGGTAAATGCAGAATTCCGTCTGATCGATGCACCGACAGATGTGCTTTCTTTCCCGATGATCCCGTTTGAGAAACCGGCAGACTATTCTGTGATCGATGAGAAGGACGAATATTTTGACCTGGATACCGATGAACTGCTTCTTGGAGATGTGATGATCTCCGTAGACAGAGTTTATTCCCAGGCACAGGAATACGGTCACAGCATTGAGCGCGAGTTCAGCTTCCTGTTTGCACACAGCATGCTCCATCTTCTCGGATACGATCATATGACTCCGGAAGAGGCTGCTGTCATGGAGAAAAAGCAGGCCAAAGCCCTCGATGATCTTGGAATCACCAGATAAACAATAAATGCTCTGCCGGGAAACGGCAATAAAATATACTTGGAGAGACATAACGATGAATTACCGTGAGATGTTAAAAGACAAAAAGCGTATTGTGGTAAAGGTAGGTTCTTCCTCTCTGATCCACAAGGAAACCAATAAACTGAACCTGCGTAAACTGGAAGTGCTGGTGCGTGAACTGAGTGACCTTCACAATCAGGGCAAGGATGTGGTACTGGTAACTTCCGGTGCTGTTGCGGTAGGTGCTTCCGCTCTCGGACTTCATGAGAAACCGGCTGAACTTAAGAAGAAGCAGGCATGTTCCGCAGTAGGACAGGCAAAGCTTATGATGATCTATCAGAAACTTTTTGCGGAGTACAATCAGGTTGCGGCACAGATCCTGATGACCAAGAATACCATGGTCAACAATCTGAACCGTCACAATGCCAGAAATACATTTGAGGAACTTCTGAATGTCGGGGCAATTCCGGTCGTAAACGAAAATGACTCCATTTCCAGCTATGAGCTTGAGAAACTGGAATCTTTTGGTGATAATGATACCCTGTCAGCCGTCATCGCCGGACTGATCGGAGCCGATCTTCTGATCCTGCTTTCCGATATCGACGGACTGTTTACGGATGATCCGAATGCCAATCCGGATGCAGAGTTCATCCATACGGTTGAGAAGCTGGATGACAAACTTTTAAGTATGGGCAAGGGTCCAAAGAGCAAAGTCGGAACCGGCGGAATGGCAACGAAGCTGACGGCTGCCGAGATCGCCACATCCGCAGGCGCAGACATGATCATCGCAAACGGCGCAGATTTCCATATCATCCACAAGATCATGGAAGGACGCAATTACGGAACCTTGTTTGTCGGTGATAAGAAAGAAGAATTTTTCCTGATCGATTATATCGAGAAATTACTTTAAATAAAGGAGGTACTTACCATGGGAATGGATAACGTAAAGATCGACCGTATCAACGCACTGGCACACAAAGCCAAGAGCGTAGGTCTTACAGAGGAAGAAAAAGCGGAGCAGGCAGAACTGCGTAAGGAATATCTCGCAGCAGTCCGCGGAAACTTAAGAGCACAGTTAAATAACATCAGCATCAAAGAAGCCGATGGTTCTGTTACAAATTTAGGTGATAAATATGGAAGAAAAAAAACTCATTAGAAAACAGATCTTCAAATTAAGAAAAGAGTGCACAGATGACCAGGTAGAGGCATGGAGCCGTCAGATCGCAGAGAAGGTAGCAGAGCTTCCGGAATTTCAGTCAGCACAGAGGATCCTTGCTTATGCAGATTATAACCATGAAGTCATGACAGGTTTTATTATCGAAGAAGCATGGAAGCAGGGAAAGGAAGTTGCAGTGCCAAAGGTTGTCGGACAGGATATGGTATTCTATAAACTGACGGATTTTTCACAGCTTGAAAAGGGATATTTCGGGATCCCGGAGCCGGCATGCGGAGAGATCGTTCAGTGGGAAGATGCCATGATGGTCATGCCGGGAGTCGCTTTTGACCCGCAGAATCACAGAGTCGGCTACGGCGGCGGTTTTTATGACCGTTTCCTGGAGAAGCATCCGCAGATCAAAAGAGTGGCGATTGCTTTTGATTTCCAGATTTTACCTTCTGTTCCGACAGAACCGACAGATATCTCTCCGGAGGTCATTGTCACAGAAAATAAAACTTATCAACTCACAAAATAACAGACCTGTTTCCAGAAGGAGGTTTTGACAATGAATGAAATGTTATTACAGCTTGGAAAAAATGCCAAAAGTGCTGAGACAGAGCTTCGAAATATAACAACAAACAAAAAAAATGAAGTTCTTGAGGCAGTGGCAGATCATCTTGTAGAATGTACAGAACAGTTACTCAGTGCCAATGCGATCGATGTAGAACATGGAAAGGCAAACCATATGCCGGAAGGCCTGGTGGACCGTCTTCTCCTTACCAGAGAGAGAATCGAAGGAATGGCAGAGGGACTTCGTCAGCTTGTGTCTCTCGAAGACCCGATCGGTGAAGTGACCGGAATGAAAAAACGTCCGAACGGACTTCTGATCGGTCAGAAAAGAGTTCCGCTTGGTGTTGTCGGGATCATCTATGAGGCACGCCCGAACGTTACCGCTGATGCATTTGGACTTTGTTTCAAGACTGGCAACGTTGTGATCCTCAAGGGCGGCAGTGATGCACTTCATTCAAACGAGGCAATCGTAAACTGCATCAGAGAGACTTTAGGAGCCCACGGCGTAACAGAAAATGCCATTCAGCTGATCGCAGATACTTCCAGAGAGACTGCGGCTGAGTTCATGAAGATGAACGAATATGTGGATGTCCTGATCCCAAGAGGCGGAAAGGGTCTTATCAAAGCTGTTGTGAACCAGAGCACGATTCCTGTGATTGAGACTGGTACCGGAAACTGCCACATTTATGTGGATGAGAGCGCAGACCTTGATATGGCGGTCAATATCATCCTGAATGCCAAGACACAGAGAGTCGGTGTCTGCAACGCATGCGAATCCCTGCTTGTCCATGAAAATGTTAAAGAAAAACTTCTTCCGGTCCTTGCAAAGCGTCTTCAGGAGAAACATGTGGAAATGCGTGCAGACAAAGAAGCGCAGACACTGATGCCGGGCGCAGTCGCAGCTACAGAAGAAGACTGGGGAACGGAATATCTGGATTACATTCTTTCTATCAAGGTAGTACATAATGTAGATGAGGCGATCGCACATATCAATAAGTACAATACCGGCCATTCAGAGGCGATCATCACAGAGAATTACAGCAATGCACAGAAATTTCTGGATGAAGTAGATGCAGCTGCTGTATATGTAAATGCCTCCACCAGATTTACGGATGGATTTGAGTTTGGATATGGTGCAGAGATCGGAATCAGTACCCAGAAGCTTCACGCAAGAGGACCGATGGGACTTCTCGCTTTGACAATAACCAAGTATATTATCTATGGAAACGGCCAGATTCGACCATAAAAGTAAAAAATGGTCGAACGATAATAAACAGAAATATCATCGTTGATTTGACATTTTTAAGATGCGTGTGTATAATGAAAGACAGTTTAGTCATGCAAACTTTAACGATGTTGATGGGCGGTCAGTGAATGAAGTACATAAGACATTATTCGTAGCTGTTGTGGATAACAGCCATTGATCGTCAAATGAGACACATGGGAGGATTTAAATTGAGACGTAAACAATTATATGCAATTATCCTGGCAGGTGCACTTGCAACAGGTGGTGCACCGATCACTGCAATGGCGGCAGATGCTGCTGCAGAAGCAGGAGCAAGTGAGGAGACAGGAGATCTTGGCTCTGGCGATACTACAGAAGCTCCACAGGAAGAAGCACCGACAGAAGCTCCGGCACAGGAAGTAACAGAGGCACCGGCAGATAATACTGCAGATGCAGCAGCAGAGCAGACGGAGGCACCGGCACAGCAGCAGGATACTACAGAGACGCCGCAGGATGTTACTGAGACACCACAGGAGCCGACGGGTATTGCTATCACTAAAGGTGAGAATACAACATATTATAAGACTCTTCAGGCGGCTGTTGATGCAGCAGATCCGTATTCAGCAGAAAACACAGAAGCAACTGTAACTGTGATCCAGATCTCCACAGCAGTGCCTCTGTCTGACACTGTCGATGTATCAGGAAAGAATGTATGCATTTATGCGACAGATGATGCGTCTATCAGCAGAGAGTCTGATTCTTTCAAAGGAGATATGTTCAAGGTTTCCGGTGAAAACAGTACACTTCGATTTGCGACCGCAGAGGGAAAAACATTAACTGTAACAGGTAAGCTTACAGACGGACAGACCGCAGAGGGTTCTATCGTTAATGTAAGTTCCAAGGCTATCTTTGGACTTGGTGCAAATGTAACACTTACAGAGAACACAAGCAGTGCAAATGGTGCCGCAATCAACTCTACAGATAACGGAAATATCATACTTGAAGGTGGTACGATCACTGGAAATACAGGTGTGAAGGGTGCGGTTTACAGTGATTCCAATATCTGCGTCCAGGGAACTGTCAAAGTAAAGAACAACAAGATCCAGGATGCACAGGCAAACGTATATCTGGACGGCGAAGCACAGTTCGCTGTCACAGCAGCACTTACCGATTCAGAAATTTTCTTCACACATGCCAATGCGGCAGACGGTACTCAGGTACTTGCAGCAGCAGAGAATGTAGATGCAGATACTTTTAAGAGTGCAGTTTCACAGTTTAGTTATGACACAGGGGATTTCAGCTTGAATATAGACGAGACAAACAAAACAGCAACACTGAAAACAGCGACACCTTCTACAAGTCCGGAACCGTCAGCAGCACCGAGCCAGGGACCAACAGCAACTCCGACCAAGGCTCCGACAGTGACACCAACCAAGACACCATCTTTCCTGACTTATAAGAGCGGAACACTGAAATGGGAGAATCATACAACTGTTTCTCTTAAGATGTCAGTTACCAAGGACTGCAAATGGTATTATTTCTATGTAGATTCAGGTACAAGCACAAATGCGATCCAGAATATGTATGATGCAAGCCGTGCTACCAATTCTGCAAAAGCAAACACAGAATTTACCGTTACCGGCGAGAATGTTCCGGAAGCAGATACCTGGCTGGTTGTTTGTGCGAAACCGACTTCTGGTAAGGCACAGATGAGAGTCTTCAAATTGGACAGCACAAGCTTCAAGAACAAACGTCCTGCAGCAGCGAATACCTCTACTCGTGCGGCACGTACACATAAAGTAACTGAGAGTACCGTAAGTGGTCTTGAAGAGCCATTGAAATTCACACCTGGAACATTCTATGAGTTCACTGTAACCGGTGCAGGTATGAACGACAAGAGTCCATATGTATCCGGTGATGAGAGATGGATTCCGATGTACTGGAGTACTTATGAGAATCCGACTAGCTCACAGAAGAATACCACATTCCGTATTGGTTCCGGTAAGGGCATCATGGAAGCCAAGACTTACAATATGTATATCTTCTTCAAGAAACAGATCTATAACGGATCTGAATGGCAGGATACGGATGTGATCGAGTCCATTACAACTCAGTTCAAATCCCAGGAACTTACAGACGCAGACCTTACTGTAACTCCAAGCGGAAGCGCTGATGGCGGAAACGGTGGCAGTGGAAGCGGCAGTGCGACAGACGCAGAGCTGACTGCAACAGAAGCTGCATCAGAGAAAGCTGATGGTTCCAGCTCCAAGTCCGCAGTTTCTACACTGGATGAATCTCCGATCGGAACAATGGTTGCGCTGGCAACTCTTTCACTGCTGGCAGGTGGATATATCCTGATCCGCAAACGTAAGAAAGACATTTAAAATAAAAGATTTTACAGAGGCAGGTTCTTTTGACCTGCCTCTTTTCATATATTAATACAGGACAGATACATGATCTTGGATAAAAAGTCTGTAATAAAAAAAGATGGAGGGAAAAGATTATGCCAGATACACGATCCTGTACATATGAAGATCTTTATTATGAAATGTGGGAAATCTCCCAGCGTTACAGTCAGATCACACAGTTTCGCGTGATCGGGAAGAGTCATGATGAGAGAATGATACCCATGGTAGAACTCGGAAAAGGAAATACCTGTATTTTCTGTATTTCAGGACTTACCGGTCTGGACAGACAGACACCGGGCTTCCTGATCCAGATGCTGCTGGAATACGTCAAAGCCTGGGAAAATGGATGGAAGATAGAGGAGATCTATGATATCCGGGAATTCCTGGAAAAATGGAGGATCTGTTTCATTCCAGTACTCAATCCGGATGGGTATGAGATTTATGCGGGCGATTTTCAGGCGATCCGCAATCCGATTTATCGCCAGATGCTTCGAATGCAGGAAATTCCGGCAAAAGAGTATACAGGAAATGCAAGAGGGACGGATCTCAGGAAAAATTTTCCTACGCAGTATTATCAGAGGAAGCAGGTCATGCAGCAGCCGGCAAGCGAAAATGAGACCAAAGCGCTGATCCGGATCTTTCAGGAATATACAAGCTGTGGACTTTTATCATTTGACCATTTTCGAAATCGCATTCTGTATTTTAAACAGTCAAAATCCTTTGCGGCAAATCAGAAAAGCTACCGTCTGGCGAGACATCTTCAGAAATGCAGCAGTTATTATATGGAGAATTCCGGGAATAGCCAGGGAGATTTTTCTGTTGCAGGCCGTCCGGGTACCGGTTCGCCGGAGCAGTTTTATGCAGAAATCTGCCATAAGCCGTCGTTTCGGATCGAAACCCTGGAAGCAGAAGGAAAGACCAGAGAAGAGCAGCTGCAAAGCGAATATCGAAAGATCCATACCCTTCCGCTTGAGTATTTGTTTTCACTGTAGATATTCCGCTTGCACATATCAGAAATTTTTTGTACAATATATAATTGTTAGCATTTTGACCATGAAAGAATATTTTATCAGATCTGACTGATCGTTGAATATTAGTTACTGTTCACAGGTAGTATCTCGCGGGGTGTTTTGCCATGAATATGGCAAAATCCCGAGACATACAGGGCAAAATCCCATCACCGAAGGTGATTTGGAATGGATTTTGACCAAGTTACTGTGAACGAAGTGAACAGTAACGAATATTACGAATCTATAGATAAGGAGTTATTGGAAATGACAAAAGAATCACAGAAAACAAATACCATGACTGCGGAAGAAACTGCACGTCAGAATTCTTTTATTGAGTTGGCAAAGACACTTACCGCACAGAAGTCAAATACACTTGGCCGTCCGCTGACTTATTGTCTGACAACCTTTGGATGTCAGATGAATGAGAAGCAGTCCGAGGTCGTTGCAGGGATCATGGATGAGATCGGTTATCACAGACAGGATAGTGAGGAAGCAGATGTCGTGATCTACAATACCTGTACTGTCCGTGAAAATGCGAATCTGCGTGTTTACGGACGTCTGGGACAGCTTGGTGCAAAGAAGAAAAAGAATCCGCATATGTTCATCGGACTCTGTGGATGTATGATGCAGGAACCGACTGTTGTAGAGAAGATCAAGAAGAGCTATCGGTTTGTTGACCTGATCTTTGGAACTCACAATATTTATAAATTTGCAGAACTGATTGTGACAAGATTTGAATCTGAGAGAATGGTGATCGATATCTGGAAGGATACCGATAAGATTGTGGAGGATCTTCCGAGCGAACGTAAATTTTCCTTCAAATCCGGTGTTAACATCATGTTCGGATGTAACAATTTCT
>OLOX01002496.1_pt1 | contig 15145 bp, 8 predicted proteins | sample 1672091 | NCBI WGS metagenome assembly OLOX01 (sample SAMEA3136644, study PRJEB25190) | human gut metagenome | reverse complement strand
TCACCTCCACCGGACGTTATCCGGCATCCTGCCCTGTGAAGCCCGGACTTTCCTCGTCTGTACCCTTTCGTCTGTACAGCCGCGATCACCTGGCCTGCTCGCACGAATGCTATTCTAACACGAATCCCGCTTTAAGTAAAGTACTATAAATAAGTAAATTGAAAAATTATAACCGGCTGCTTTACTTAACCTTTACAGTCACTCTTTTATATACACCATTGCTGGCAAGAATATATATGCTGCAGCTTCCCTTCGCCTTTGCCCGGATCACCCCGTTTTGGCTTACCGTTGCAACTTTGCTGTCGGTAGTGTAATAGCGGTAGGAACTCGGGTGGGAAAGCAGTTTCTTTTTACGGTTCTCACTTGTAAGCTGACACTTCAGCCTGAAGGTTTTGCCCGGTTTCAGGATAACTGTGGTCCTGTTTACTTTAATCGAAAAAGCATTTGTTGTACGTGCCTTTTTCATGGCAACATGCACTTCATTGGATTTGGCAATGTAGATTTTTCTGCCTTTCACCATTTTATAAGCAGCAACAAAATACTTATACTCACGGTTCGACTTCAGATTCTTATGTGTCATGGAAAGCTTTCCATTTTTAACCGTTCCGGCCTTTTTATAATTTATGCTTCCGTCACAGTAGCACCAGAAAACATCATAACCGGCTGCACCAGGATACTTTCTCCAGGAAACGACAATGCTGTTCTTCTGTGCCTTGCCCGCTGCAAAAAATACCGGAAGTTTCAGACGATAAACGTCCTTCCCGCTCAGTTTGGACTGATCGGCCTGCTCGATCGTGAAGATACCTTTCCTGAAAGTAATCCTGTAATTTGGATTAGAACCGGAAGCCTGGGAAACTGTGATCGGATAGATTCCCACCTTTTCACCGGCTTTTCGTTTTACTGTGATTCCTGATAAAGTGTCTTCTCCCACCAGACCTTTCGCCGTATAAGTAAGGACAGGATCTGCTTTACCGGCGATTTTATTCTTATTGTCAGCAGTTACCGTGATATTTTTCGGAGCGACCGTTATAATCACTTCTCTGGAAACAGCAAGATAATTCTGGCTCTCATCCATGGAAACTGTGATCTTCGCTGTTCCTGCATTTCTGATCGTCACGGTTCCATCCTCGCTTACCGTGGCAACTTCTTTATTATCACTTGCAAACCGAATAGCAGACTCTGTGTCTTTCGCCTTTGCCGTGATCTTAAATGCCGGATCTCCGTAAGTCACTTTATAGGAAAGCTTATCTACAACAAGACTGTGACCGAGCTTTCTGACAGTTATGGTGACTTCTTTCTGCGCTGCTGTATAGTTTGCAGTCTCTGCAAGAAAAACAGTCAGAGTTGCTGTGCCGGTTCCTGCGATCGTTACCATGCCGTTTTCGTCAACTGCTACAACTTTGTCGTCGCTGCTTGCATAAGTTTTCAGTCCATCACCCTTATTGCTTACATTCAGCCTGAAAGTCTCTTCTCCATAATCCTTATCTGTGACCTCAGATACGCTGAGTGCCGGATCTGCCTTTGCTACGACAAATTCAGCGGATGAACCTTCTGGTTTCAGGCTGTAATTCTTGTCTTTGATCGTTGCTGTCACGGCATAAGTTCCTGCAAGAGATGGCACCTTCGTTCCATTTACCTCTGTTCCGTCGTTTGCTTTGCCTGTGTATGTCAGGGTGATCTCCGGGTTATCTTTTCCCACCAGTCCGTTCAGAACTGCGGTAGCTGGAGTGATCGTTCCTTCATATGTTCCGCCATTTGGTGTGATCTTAACTGTAATCTCTTTCGGAACAACCGTCACGGTCACTTCTTTCTGATCTGCTGTATAGTTTGCACTCTGTGCAAGGGAAACGGTCAGGGTTGCGGTGCCGGCTCCAACGATCGTTACCACACCGTTTTTGTCCACCGTCACAACCTTGTTGTCGCTGCTTGCGTAAGATTTCACGCCATTACCTTTGTTGCTTACTTCCAGCTTAAAGGCTTCTTCTCCATATTTTTTGTCTTTGACTGCGGATACGCTGAGTGCCGAATCTGCCTTTGCTACGACAAATGCTGCGGATGAACCTTCTGGTTTCAGGTTGTAGTTCTTATCTTTGATCGTTGCTGTCACAATATAAGTTCCTGCAAGAGACGGTACTTCCGTTCCATTCACCTCGGTACCGTCATTTGCCCTGCCTGTGTATGTCAGGGTGACCTCCGGGTTATCTTTTCCCACCAGTCCGTCCAGAGCTGCCGCTGCCGGGACAATGATTTCTCCATAGATCCCGCCGTTCGGTGTGATCTTTGCACTGATCTCTTTCGGAACAACCGTCACGGTCACTTCTCTGGAAACTGCGAGGTAATTCTGGCTCTCATCCATGGAAACTGTGATCTTCGCTGTTCCTGCATTTCCGATGTTTACAGTTCCATCTTTGCTTACTGTGGCAACCTCTTTATTATCACTTGCAAACTGGATACCGGATTCTTTATCTCCTGCCTTCGCTGTGATCTTAAATGCCGGATCTCCGTAAGTTACCCTGTAAGAAATCTTATCTACCACAAGACTGTGTTCGATCTTTCCGACAGCTACGGTGACTTCTTTCTGATCTGCTGTATAGTTTGCACTCTCTGCAAGGGAAACGGTCAGCGTTGCTGTGCCAGTTCCAATGATCGTTACCACACCGTTATTGTCCACCGTTACAACCTTGTCGTCACTGCTTGCGTAAGATTTCACACCATCGCCTTTGTTGCTCACTTCCAGCTTAAAGGCTTCTTCCCCATATTTTTTGTCTTTGACTGCGGATACGCTCAACTGTGGATCTGCTCTCTTTATCGTAAATTCAGCAGAGCTGCCGTCTTCTTTCAGACTGTAATTGCTGTCTTTGACGGAAGCAGTCACTGTGTAGGTTCCGGCTTTTGACGGCACTTTTCCGTCTGCTGCGGTACCATCGTTTGCTTTGCCTGCATAAGTCAGAATGATCTCCGGATCATCCTCTCCCACCAGTCCGTCCAGAACTGCGGTCGCAGGAGTGATCGTTCCTTCATATATCCCGCCGTTTGGTGTGATCTTAACTGTGATCTCTTTCGGGCTGATATCTGCCGTGGTACTTGTCTGCTGCCCGTTATCTGCCAGGATATAATCCCCTGCCGATCCGCCGCCCAGCACAGGCTTTGTGATCGTAACAGTTTTCCCTTTGGCTGCATTGCTGTCTGCAAAAGTACCTTCTGCACTTACTATAAGGCTGTCACCTTTCACTGCTCCTGCAAACACGGCTTTGCTGTAATCCAGTTCCGCATCCGCAGTTCCGTCATATACCTTACCTTTTGCAGTGATTCCGGAGACTACAACTTCCCGCTGCCGGATCGTATAAGCCTTTGTATCGGAAGCAGCGGTAAAATCACCATTTTCGGATACACTGACCCTGACTTCATAAGTTCCTGCGTGTATCGGGGCTTCTGTCTGCCAGGTTTCATTTACTTTATACTCTGTTTTAACGCTGGCATCGCTGTTTGTTGTATATGCCAGATCTGCCGGCTGTCCGTCGTATTCCTTATCCAGCGTACCTGTGATTTTTACATTTGCTGTCTGACGGCTGACATTTACTGCGATCTGGCTATCGGCAGGTTTGTCACCGCCTTTGTATTCTGTCACGCCCTGCGGATAATATGCAACTGTCAGTTTATAAGTGCCTGCTTCCAGAGTATCCAGATATTCTCCGCTGAATGTGATCCTGTCTTCGGAAACTGTATAATCTTTCCCCTCTGTCAGAGTGGTTTCTCCGTTTCTTACAGACGCTACGGTGTTTCCATTCAATTTCACTTTCGCGTCCACAGAAGCTTTGGTTGTTCTTGTGTAATCGATGGAAGAATCCACAACTACAGAATCTTTAAATACAACTACCCCATCAGAATTGACGATCGTCTGGTTTCCTGCATTGTCTGTAACACGGGCATAGACCACATACCTGCCGCCTTCTGTCAGGGAAAGTTTCTCCTCTGCATTCCATGGAAGCCATGTGCCATTTGCATCATAGGATTCCTCCGCACTGACCGCCTGGTATTCTACAGAAGCAATTCCACTGGCACTATCTGCACCTGTGATGTCAACAGAAACATTATCCTTGAACCAGTAACCATAAGTAATATCCTTCAGGGAACTGTCAAATGTATTTTCCCCGATCCGGATACTGCCTGACGGCATTCCGGTGTCAATTTTGAAGGTTACTGTTTTTTTATCGGTAACGGCACCTGTTGCAGTCTCTTTCAGATAATATCCTGCTGACTGTTCTCCCTGATCCGTGTAATCCCCAAGCGAATCCTTCCAGTCTGTTTTGTCCTTCGATATCTGGTATCCACTGTCCGGTACAAGTTTCACAGGGCTTATGTACCAGTCATTGTTACCTCCCGTTCCGGAAACCTGCGCAGCCGCTAAAGTCTGCAGATAGCTAATGTTCCAGTTCTGGGAAACACCCGTGGCACCGGTAAGTGTATAGTTATCATTTCCAAGGTCTGTTACCGTTGCCGTATAGCTGTCACCTGCTTCTGTCTGTGTATTGCCATCATAGGCAATTGCAAAAGAATCGCCCTTCAGTGCATTCGCAACCGTCGCCGATACGCTCTGCTCACTTCCCGTATAAATCAGATCTGTTTTCGACCAGATTAAGTCTGCCGGAAGTGGTGCGATCATGAAGGAAGTTTCCGCTTCTGCCCCTGCATAGTTTCCATTCTCCGGCACAACCACTTTCACATAGTAAGTACCTGCGTTCTTTGGTACTCCTCCATTTGTGGCTGCACCATCTGCTGCGGTCGTCATATCTGTACAGCCGGCATCTGTATAGTACGTACAGGTAAAACCGGAGGCGTCGTATAACGCCGTGATGTCACTTTCACCTGACTTAACTGTTATGCTTGGTGTATTCGCCTTCTGTCCATAGGTCCAGTCATCCATGGTCACTGTCGGATTAATTTTCGCTTTTTTAATCTCAAAATCAGCACTTATGGTCTGGCCGCCAAGCGTGACTTTTACCGTATATTGTCCCGAATTTACCGGTGCGGCACCTTCACTTGTAGCACCGCTGTTGCTGCTGTTGGTCTTCGTGCCGTCTTTCAGATAATATACGATATCCGCTTCATTATCTGTCTGATAAGCAATGCCATTTGTCACGGTTGCTCCGGTATAAGTATTGCCGGAATAGTATGCATCAGCTGCTGCCAGGGTTAAATCTAATTTACCGGGATTAAATTCACAATCTGGCTTCGCCGTACATGTTGCAATGATTTTATCAGCACTTGTTGAATAACTCCATGAATGAAGATGATCACTTACGTACAGACACTTTTCAGTTGTATCATAACTTATAGAATGAAAGCCATCATCATAAGTAATCCTTTTGCACATCTCCGGAGACGTTCCAGGGGTTGTAATTGTACATGGGAAACTATTTACCTTAACACTTGCAGTTCCTTTGAAGTCATCTTGTATGGTAAATTTTTTTCCTGAAGACATGACAATATCGCAATCATTATTTTCAAAGGTTACATTTCCAATAGTAGCTGATACATTGGTTTGTCCTTCTAGATAAATTCCCCAATCAAAATTTTGAATTTTTCCACCAACAACTTTAATTTTCGCTGCATTTATTCCTATAGTTATAGGGCTCTTCTTCGAAGATGTTGATGTAATGGTTCCGCCATACATATTGACGGTTCCTCTTACAATACAACCCTCACCAATACCTGTATTACCGCCACAGTCCAATATCGTTCCATTTTGAATATTTATTGTTCCATCATTATCGAACCACCCATTCTTTACAATAATTCCATGGTCAAAAGAACCAGTTGCATTAAATTTAGCATTCTTAAGGTTAACAACCCCTCCGTTTTGAATTATGGGAACTCCACCGTCCGTTAAACCCTCATAAGTACCGCCCTCAAAAGTAACTGTTGCATCTTTATTTTTATTGTTCAGAAAAACATTATTATCAACATTCACCGTATACTCATTAATAATCGTTAACTCTTTACAAGCATTTTCTATACTAATAAAACAGCCATCATCATCCCCTGGCATATTAATGTCTCCAGTAATCTCCAGAGTAACTTTCTCTGTAGTGTCAAGAGTAATTACACCACCGAAGGGATCGCGAGGCCCAGTCTTAGTATATGTTCCACCCTGTACCGTATACGTTCCTCCTGAAGTGATCTTTACATTTTCCCCCGGCGAAATCGTATTTGCAGCCGCTGTTCCCACTGCCATCTCACTGCCGCTGCTAAAAAGAGCAACTCCATCCGTAAAGTCTTCCTCCACTTCCACGGCATCCTCAGTATCATCTTCATCCTGGGATTCTGAAAGATCCTGGATCTCCACTTCTCCACTTTCCTCAACATCCTCTGTCTCAGGTTCTTCTGCAGATTCTTCTGCAGCTTCAAAGATCACATCCTCATTGTCTTCGCCGTCTTCGAATTCCTGCATTTCCACATCAGCCGCCCAGATGAGGGATTCCGGTACCACAGATGTGATCAGCACTGTTCCTGTCAGAATCGCAGAAAGCAGTTTCCGGCTCTTTTTCGCTAATTCGTTTTTCTTCATTTTGTTCCGTTCCTCCTTCCACATTTTATATTTTATGAAATTATTATACTTTACAGAACAAAATTAAGTAATGCCCATCAGAAGCCAAAAAAGTGCCTTTTTTTCTGAAAAAAAATATTACGGCGGTCGCAATTGACCGCCGTATGTATCTTTGTCTGTTATTTATTTACAAAAGGTTTCAGCTCTTCGCGCTTTTCCACACCCAGTGTCTGAAAAATGCGGGAGAGATAATGTTTGATCGTATTGACTGACATGGACAGGTGGTCTGCGATCTCCCGGTTGGTCCAGCCTTTGCTTGCAAGCATGGCTATGGAAAATTCCATAGGTGTCAGCTTATCTGTAACAGAGCTCTGAAGCTGTGGATTATGAATATCCATCCAGCCGCGGCTGAAAGCAATGACTACCTGTGAAAGCCGTTTGTAATTTTCCGGTTCTGTTGGTTTGATACAGGCTTCGATCTGGCCAAGCATCAGTCCGTGGTGCTCGATGAACGGTTCCAGAAATCCATCCGGTTTCGCCATGTTCCATGCTTTCATCAGGATTTCACTGGCCTCCTCGTGTTTCTTCTGGTTATTCAGGCACATGATGATCACGCAGTAGAGATACTCCATAGCAATGGGATAACAGCCATCAAGCATCAGAAAAACTGACTGACATAATCCCAGTGCCCGCTCATATTCTTCATTCAGATAAGCATTGTGTGCGAGGATATAGATTGCATAAGCACGAATACCCGCCGGCAGGTACGGCAGAAAATCCTTGAGAGGTGGAAGTCCGTCTGCCGGAAGATGCATCAGAACCGTTGCCAGATAGCCGGCAAAAACACAGGAAGCCATAACTTCTTCTGATGCAGAGTTTTCTTCTGCAAGACGAAGGCATTCCTGGATGTTTCGAAATCCCATCCTGGAAGCAGATGGATTTCCCAGCGTAAGATTGGAAAAAGAATACAAAAGTCCTGCGGACAGGCGCAGGCAGAGATCTTTGTCCTGCAGATAAAGCTCCGTAATGTTTCTGCATTCCTGCGCGCGTCCTGAAAAATAATATAACTCCGCCTGTGCGATCTGCCGTTGATCCGGATCCTGAAAAGCATCCACAGTAGCCTGTGCCTGTCCGGGAGCAAAGGAACTGTTTATCAAAGGCATAAGATGAGCGGAAAAAGAATCACACATCAAAACAGCTCCCCCCTACAAACTCCCGAAGAAGAGAGTTCCGTGGGATATCATCGCTCGGCACGGCGACAAAATAGTCAAAGAATTTCAGAAGGCGCTTCGCCTCGATATATTCCGGCTCGTCCTTGCCGATCCCGAACAGAAGCGGCTCTGCATAAAGCTTCAGGCAGGCCAGTTCATAAACTAGTGCGGAGTTAAACATCACATCTGCCTCTTCCTGATACGGGAAGATGTTTGCTTCCTCTCCTCTTCTTACCGACGGCCATCTGGCGATCGTGTCCTTTGCACTCGTTCCACGCGTTCTCGCATCACGCACGATCCTTCGGATCAGTCTGCCATCCGTGGTCGGGATACGGTTGTGTTTGTCGATATTCAGCTGTGTCAGCGCACTGATATAGATCTTGAATTTACTTTCTTTCGGGAGGGAATGACTCAGTTTGTCATTAAGTCCATGGATTCCCTCGATAACGAGGACATCCTCTTTCCCAAGCTTAAGGAAATCTCCCCGATATTCTCTGCGGCCTGTCACAAAGTTAAATACCGGCAGTTCAATGCGTTCGCCTCGAAGAAGTGCCAGCATATCTTCGTTGAATTTCTCCACGTCCAGTGCTTCCAGGCATTCATAATTTCTCTCGCCGTATTCATCCAGCGGTGTATCTTCTCTGTTTTTGAAATAGTTGTCTACAGCGATCGGATGCGGCTTCATGCCATGTGCTGTGAGCTGGATTGACAGCCGATGCGAAAAACTGGTCTTTCCTGATGAAGACGGGCCTGCGATCATGATAAATTTCTTGCTGCCATCCTCCACGATCTGCTGCGCGATCCTGGAGATCTTGGCTTCCTGAAGCGCTTCCTGCACCAGAAGGATGTTCCGCACGCCCTCACTGGTGATGCGGTCGTTCAGATCACCGACATAGGAAATGTCCATTTTCTCCGCCCATTCCTGCGATTCCTTCTGCACCTGGAAGATTTTTTCCTCCGGGGCGAATGGCGGGATCACGGATGGAGCCTTGCGCTCCGGCAGTTCCAGAACAAATCCCTCATCATAGAGTTTGAGGTCAAAATACTTCACATATCCGGTATGGTCTGCCATATATCCGTAAAAATAATCGTCATAATTTCCGATACTGTAAATATTCACCTTGGAAACACGGCGGTACCGAAACAATTTCTCCTTGTCATACATATGATGACGGTGGAACAATGCGATCGCCTCATCTGTATTGACAGAACGTTTACAGATCGGGATTTTCGCCTTCGCGATCTCATGCATCTGTGTTCTGACCTGATCCAGAAATTCCCGATCCAGTCCTGCAAATCCATTTATCGTAAAATAATAGCCAGATCCGACAGAATAATGGATCTCTACTTTCTCAACCGTGTCCTTGCCTGCCACATCGTAGATTGCTTTGAGCAGTACAAGGCAGGCACTTCTCTTGTAGGTAGAAAATCCAATGTGGTCTCTGGTCGTGATAAATTCTACCTGACAGTCACCCTTGACTCTCTTGTGAAGTTCCCGAAGCCTCCCATCTACTGTGACCAGTATGACCGGGGCCTCTGTGTCCTTCTGGTATTCATTAACAATATCCCTGTAGGAAGTTCCACAGGGATATTCTTTCGTTTCGCCATTGATTGTTACTTTTGCCATATTCTGTTCCATAAAAACCCTCCCGTTTTTATAGTCGGTTACAGTATTACATACGGGTTTTTTATTTTTGCACATGTGGTCGGAAGTTCCGGGAAGTTTTCGCCGAGCTTCTTTTTCATGGCATCCATAAAAATATATTCTGTGCCGTAGTGACCGGCATCTATGATTGCCAGCCCTGAGGCTACTGCATCAATTCCTGTATGGTGGTCGATATCACCGGTGACATACACATCCGCACCTTTGGCAAGTACGTCTGAGATCATGCTCTTGCCGCTTCCTGTACAGATCGCAGCTCTGTGCACCGGCTGCTCAAGATCTCCATAAATTTTGACATCATTCAGCGAAAGCGCAGCCTTTACAAATTCTCCGCATTCTCTGAGGCTCATCTGCTTCGGAAGCATGCCGACACGGCCCAATCCCTCACAGCGGTCCCCGGTCTCTTCTGTCACAGAAAGAACTTCCCGCTCCTCAAGTTTCAAATAATCTGCACTCAAATCTGCCATGCCAAGGACATCATAATTCGTATGCATGGCATAATAGCAGATATGATTCTGGATCAGGCGCATGATCCTCCTTCCGGTGAAATCATGATTGTTGATCTTTTTGATTCCACTAAAGATCATCGGATGATGCGTAATGATCATATCTGCCCCCGCCTGGATCGCTTCTTCCAGAGTTTCCTCCGTCAGATCCAGTGCAAGAAAAACATGAGAAACTTCTGCCTCATCATCACCAACCAAAAGTCCTACATTGTCCCAGTGTTCTGCTGCTTTTGCCGGATATTTATTCTCCAGCCACGCTGTCAGTTCCTTTACTTTCATATCGGTCCAGGGCAGCCAGGATTAGCTGCCGCTCCTCCTCAACTTCTTTTTTGCGATCGATTGCCGTCTCCCCGGAAGCATTTTTGAGTTTCTCAAGGATCTCGCCATGAATCCTTAGTTCTCTCTCAAGAAACTTCTCAAGAACCGGATGCTTTCTCTCAAGAAGGATTTTTCCAAACATTTCCTCCTGCGCGCTCCACACCTCAGGCTCCGTTTCCGTATTTCGTTTCACCTTCATGATCGGATAAAACTTACCGTCCTCAAGGATCATCTCTTCTTCTATGATATGGAATCCATTCTCCAGAAGAAAATGCCTGAAATGTGGAATATCTGACTGCGGCTGAAGGATCATTTCCTGAAAATCATCCCAGACGCTTCTGCCATCGTTAAGGATACGCTCCATCAGAGGACCGCCCATGCCGGCAATGACAAGGGTATCTCCCTCGCCATGTCCGATATCGGCAAGTCCGTCACAGCGTCTTGTCTCTATGTAAGAGCCCAGTCCGTACTGTTCAATATGCTCGTGCGCACGAGACAACGGTCCCTCCGCAACATCTGTTGCGATCGCGCTTGGAATCCTGTTCTCAAGTTTCAGGTATACCGGCAGATATCCATGATCACATCCCACATCTACCAGCCGGTTTCCTTGTGTCACCAGATCGGCGATCGCGCCAAGTCTCCTGGAAATCTGTACAGATGCGCCCATCAGTCCAGATAATCCTTCAGTTTGCGGCTGCGGCTCGGATGACGCAGTTTACGCAGTGCTTTGGCTTCGATCTGACGGATACGCTCTCTTGTAACGTTGAATTCCTTACCAACTTCCTCAAGGGTACGTGCACGTCCATCGTCCAGTCCGAAACGCAGTCTCAGGACTTTCTGTTCTCTCTCGGTAAGAGTTCCGAGAACTTCGATCAGCTGTTCCTTGAGAAGAGTAAATGCTGCTGCATCTGCCGGTACCGGCACGTTGTCATCCTGGATGAAATCTCCAAGGTGGCTGTCCTCCTCCTCACCGATCGGAGTTTCCAGAGATACCGGTTCCTGAGAGATCTTGAGGATCTCACGTACTCTGTCAACATTCATATCCATCTCTTCTGCGATTTCTTCCGGGGTAGGTTCACGGCCTAACTCCTGGAGTAACTGACGGGAAACGCGGATCAGCTTGTTGATAGTTTCTACCATATGCACAGGGATACGGATCGTTCTTGCCTGGTCAGCGATCGCTCTTGTGATCGCCTGACGGATCCACCATGTTGCATAAGTACTGAATTTATATCCCTTGCGGTAATCGAATTTCTCAACGGCTTTAATAAGACCTAAGTTTCCCTCCTGGATCAGATCCAGAAACAGCATTCCACGTCCTACATAACGCTTTGCAATGCTGACTACAAGACGAAGGTTAGCTTCTGCCAGACGTTTCTTGGCATCCTCATCGCCCTGCTCCATACGCTTTGCAAGCTCGATCTCCTCATCTGCTGTAAGAAGGCTGACTTTACCGATTTCCTTGAGGTACATACGGACAGGGTCTTCAATGCTGACACCTTCCGGTACAGAAAGATCGATCTTGTCCAGTTCGATCTCTTCCTCATCATCCAGCTTATCCAGCTCTGCATCATCGTCCAGCATCAGGCTGTCATCATTGCCTGAAATACGGAGCACATCGACTCCGCTGGCTTCCAGGAAATCGTATACCTTTTCCATCTGTTCAACTTCAAGAGGCTGGTCTTTGAAGAAATCACTGATCTCCTGGTATTCCAGTACGTTCTTTTTCTTTTTTGCAAGCTCCAGAAGCTCAACCAGTTTTTCGCTGAATTTGCCCATATTCATTTCCATAGGTGCTTATTCCCTCCATATAGTGTTTATATTTTATCCTTATTCAAAAGAAATATGCAGATCCCGGCGTTTTCGGCTGAGTTCCTCTAATTCTTTTTTTGCTTTGATGATTTCCTGAAGTCCCGCCATATCCGTGGGATTCCAGTTGCGGTTTCTTTCTGCAAGACTCTCTGTCTTGATCCGAAGAAGCGTGTCGGCAAAAGCCTGATCCTGCTCCTTGGGAGTCTCCAGATGGATCGTCGCATTAAACAGCGATGCAACTTCTCTCTGCTCTTCACTGTCTGTGAAACTGTTCAGGAGTCTGGCCGGATTTACCTCGCCTTCTTCCCTCTGAGAAAAAAGCATCTGCGCTACTTCCCTGTACAGGGGAACCACAAAGTCCTCCGGTGTCAGATACTGTGCCACTTTGTCAAAGATCTTAGGATAGGTGACGATCCAGGTCAGCATCAGTTTCTGCGCCTGATCAGAAGCACTGTCCTTCTTTTTCTTAGGTGCACCTTCCTGACTTTTCTTTGGCTGGATGCGGCGTTCTGCCGGTGTGCCCTTAAGAGCCAGTGTATTGACTCTCTTACGGAGATCCTCCACGCTGATACCGTACTGACCGCGGTACTTCTTAACGATCGCCTCGATATAGAGGTTCCGCTCCAGTTCATCCTTCAGTTCCAGAAGCATCTCTGCACAGCGTTCAAAGAAACGGTTCTGCCCCTGCGGCTCCTCCATCGGGAACTCGCTCTCTGCAATACTGACCCGGAACATAAAGCTGTCCGACGCCTGCTCAAGCCGTTCCTCAAAGGCTTCCGCTCCAAGGTTCTTGATAAATTCATCCGGATCCTTATATGGCCGCAGATTCACAACTCTGGAATTGACGCCGGCTTCCCGAAGGATCGGGATCGCACGGAGCGCCGCACGGACACCTGCCTCATCACTATCGTAGAGAAGCAGGACTTCCTGCGTATAACGCTTCAAAAGGCTGGCATGACCGGAAGTCAGTGCCGTTCCAAGCGAGGCCACTGCATTCGTAAAACCTGCCTGGTGCATGGAAATCACATCCATGTATCCTTCACAAAGGATCAGATATTTCCTCCTCGTTGTCCTCGCGACATTAAGTCCGTACAGGTTACGGCTCTTGTCAAAGATCTTGGTCTCCGGGGAGTTCAGATACTTCGGTTTGCCGTCACCCATCACACGTCCGCCAAAACCGATCACACGGTTATTGACATCCATGATCGGAAAGATCACACGGTTCCAGAACTTATCATACATCCCATGACGCTCGTCCACATTAAAAAGCCCGGATTCCCGAAGCCGGTCATCACCGTAACCCTTGGACTTAAGGAACTGATACAGTCCACCGCCGAATTTGTCCGAATACCCAAGCCCGAACTTACGCATCGTCTCCTCACTGAGTCCGCGCCCTGTAAGGTACTGATACCCCTGCGCGCCCTTCTCTGTACGGAGCTGATAGTAGAAATACTGCGCGGCCTGCTTGTTGATCTCCAGAAGCTCTGCGCGCTCCTGTGCCTTCTCTCTCACTTCTTTGGAATACTCAATCTGGGGAAGTTCCACTCCCGCACGGTCAGCCAGATGTTTCAAAGCCTCACCAAATGTATAGTTCTCATATTCCATGATAAAATTAAAAACATTCCCACCGGCTCCGCAGCCAAAACAATAATACATCTGCTTCCCCGGTGTTACGGAAAATGAAGGTGTCTTCTCATTGTGGAAAGGACATAACCCAAAATAGGAACTGCCCTTCCTGGTTAATTTCACATATTGGGATACCACATCTACAATATCATTCTTCTGACGTACTTCTTCAATGATATCGTCCGAATAACGCATTGCCCATCCTCCTCTGCTGCTTAATAGCCTTCCCAGGACTTTGGTATGTATATCTGCCGGAACTTCTCCATGGAATACTGGTCTGTCATACCAGAAAGGTAATCACAGACCGCCTGGGATCCGGACTCTCCTCGCTTCATGAGTTCCTGATATTCCCTGGACATCTGCTCCGGGTTCTCGATATAATATTCATATAGTTTCTTAAGCATTCTTACTGCTTTGTGTTCTTCTCTCTTTGCCTCCGGATGTGTATATACATTCTGGAACATAAGCGTCCGAAGCTCTATCAGTGCCTCATAGATCTCCCCTGACATCTCGATATGATCTCTGTCAAGGCTGTTCTCAATAATATCGTGCACAAAAGTATTCAGCCGCTCTCTCGTCGTATATCCCAGAAGCATCCGAAGTGTGACAGGGATATCATCCTCTGTCAAGATACCTGCTCTCTGGGCATCGTCCATGTCATGATGGATATACGCGATCTTGTCAGAAAAACGAACGATCTGTCCCTCCAGTGTCGCGGGATTACCGCTGAGACGATGATTCAGGATGCCGTCTCTTACTTCCCATGTGAGGTTCAGGCCCTCGCCGTTCTTCTCAAGGATCTGTACCACCCGGATACTCTGTCTGTAGTGGGTAAAGCCTCCCGGGTGAATCTCATCCAGTGCATGTTCACCTGCATGACCAAATGGTGTATGTCCGAGGTCATGTCCAAGTGCGATCGCCTCTACCAGATCTTCATTCAGCCGAAGGGCTTTGGCAATCGTTCGGGCAATCTGTGATACCTCCAGTGTATGTGTAAGGCGGTTCCTGTAATGGTCCCCGTGAGGTGCAAGGAACACCTGCGTCTTATCCTTCAGTCTGCGAAATGCCTTGCTGTGGAGAATCCGGTCGCGATCCCTCTGATAGACAGTCCTGACATCGCACTCCTCCTCTGTGCGTTCCCTCCCCCTGGAATGAACACTGTGCGCTGCGTATGGACTCAAAACTTTAAGTTCCTGCTGTTCCATCTTCTCTCTGATATTCATAGGCATATCCTCTACAGTCTAAAACACTATTAATCACAGTAACTAAAATACCCTATATTAATTATATTCTACATAATGTTTCAAATTCCTCTTTTTTTCAAAAAAAATTTCTTTTTATTCTGAAAAAACTCCTAAGTCCCTGAGGGCATAAAAAAAACTCCTGATGCAACAGGAGTTCTCTCTCATGCGGAAGATGGGACTTGAACCCACACGAGCGCAATGCTCACAAGATCCTTAGT
>OLOX01002479.1_pt1 | contig 15220 bp, 16 predicted proteins | sample 1672091 | NCBI WGS metagenome assembly OLOX01 (sample SAMEA3136644, study PRJEB25190) | human gut metagenome | reverse complement strand
CGCAGAGAGTCGGCATACGGGGGTCGTCCCAACCGTTTACCAAGCCTTCCTTGACTAGAGTCAGCAGGTTGCGCTTGCTCATCAGCGTATAGCTGAGGTTCAGTTTGTTGAACTCATACTGATGGGGGCGGTTATCGTCGAGGTCTTTGCCTTCCTTCACCCAGTCCACGAAGAGATCGTAGAGTGGACGGTGGGGCACAAACTCCAGTGTGCAGAGCGAGTGTGTCACGCCTTCGAAGAAGTCGCTTTGCCCGTGGGCAAAGTCGTACATCGGATAAGCCTTCCAAGTGGTGCCCGTGCGATGGTGCGGATGCTTCACTACACGGTAGATGATAGGGTCGCGGAAGTGCATGTTGGGGCTTGCCATGTCTATCTTGGCGCGGAGCACCATGGCACCTTCCTCAATCTCGCCGCTGTTCATCTTCTGGAACAAATCCAGTGTTTCTTCGATAGGACGGTTGCGGTAGGGACTTTCCACACCGGGCTGGGTGGGAGTTCCTTTCTGGGCGGCAATCTGCTCGGAAGTCTGTTCGTCGATGTATGCCTTGCCCTCCTTGATGAGGCGGATAGCGAAGTCCCACAATTGCTGGAAATAGTCGGAAGCGTAATATTCGTTACCCCATTTGTAGCCCAGCCACTGGATGTCTTCCTTGATGGCTTCTACATATTCCACATCTTCCTTGGTGGGGTTGGTGTCATCGAAACGCAGGTTGCAGACACCGCCGTGTGCGGCGGCAATACCGAAATCAAGGCAGATGGCCTTGGCGTGTCCGATGTGGAGGTAACCGTTCGGTTCGGGCGGGAAGCGTGTTTGTACTTTTCCCCCGTTTTTACCTTCTTTCAAATCGTTTTCTACTATTTGCTCAATGAAGTTCAAGCTCTTTTTTTCGCTTGTTTCTTCGCTCTTTATTTCTGCCATAATGTTACTATTTTCGTATCGTGGGGACAAAGATAGGGTAAAAAAATGAAGAATGAAGAATGAAGAATGAAGATTTATTCGTTATGTACCGGGATATATCCGCTCTCTTTGATGATTTTCTGTCCTGCGGCAGACAAAATGAAATCGAGCAGAGGGGCTATGACCGAAGCGTTTTTCCGGTTATAATAATAGTATAGCGGGCGTACTATCGGATAAGTCTTATTGATGGCATTCTCCAGCGTGGGAGCGGCATAATGCTGCCCGTCGTATGAAACGGCGAGTGTCTTGATACGCGGTGATACATAGGCTAGACCCACATATCCGATGGCTCCGCGAGTTTGGCTGACGGATTGGATAATGGCTCCCGTGGCAGGCATGGAGAGACTGCTGCTCATGTAGTTCTTGTTTTTCAGTACGCTTTCCTTGAAGAACTCGTAGGTACCGGAGGAAGTCTCGCGGGAGTAGACTACGATTTTGCGGTCGTCTCCGCCCACTTGCTGCCAGTTGGTGACTTTGCCCCGGAAGATATCTTCCAGTTGTTGGCGGGTCAGTTGTTTCACTGGGTTGGAGGGGTGGACCACTACGGCAAGGGCATCGTAGGCGATGGGAACTTCTGCCAAGTCTTCTCCGGCGGCTTTGGCCTTCATCTTTTCGCTGAACTTGATGGCGCGGGAAGCCATGGCGATGTCCGTGGTCTGGTCCAGCAGGGCTGAAATACCGACACCGGTTCCGCCGCCGGTCACGGTGACACGGGCAGAGGGGTTTAGGGTCATAAAGCGTTCGGCGGTCTGCTGCGCTATGGGGAGCACGGTGTCGCTGCCTTTGATGCGTTGCGCCTGCATGCCAGTGGTGGCTGTCAGTGCGAGGAGTAGAAGTAATTCTCTTGTCTTCATAAAACACATGATGCAAATAGGGTAAACAGATAATGCAATTGGGGCAAACACATGATGTAAACCGATGGTATGCATCATGTAATCTGGCTCAACGCATGATGCAAATTAAGGCAATGGATATTACAAATGTGTTACATGGGGTGTACTTTAAGTCGTTGTAACAGTTTTGTAACACCTTTGAAACATTTCTTTCAAACGTTAGTCACACTGCCTTAACATCCGGCCCGTTCCTTTGCATACAGAAATCAATAGGCAACATGAAAAAGATTTTTGAGAAGATTGTAGAAGGTATACTGGCTTGTAGCGGCTTTGTGACGAGTCTTACCATCGTACTTATCGTCGTGTTCCTCTTTTCCGAAGCGCTGGGCTTGTTCAGCAGCAAGGTGATAGAAGAAGGGTATGTATTGGCCTTGAATAAGGAGAACCGGGTGAGCGAACTGACTCCGGCACAGATAAAGGATGTCTTTGATGAAGAGCTGACAAACTGGAACGAAGTGGGGGGGGAGGACCTTCCTATCCGCCTTTTCCGTTTGGAGGACATCACACAGTATTATACGGAAGAGCAGTTGGGCGCTTCCTATGAAAATGCAGGTGCTTGCATTACGGAGCTGGTGGAGCGTACGCCTGGCATTATAGCCTTCGTACCGCAGCAGTTCGTCGTTCGTCCGGACTCGGTGCATCTGCTGAAAGACAACACCATCTCGGTGAAGGACGTCTTTGCCGGTGCTGAATGGTTTCCCACGGCAACACCTGCTGCGCAGTTCGGCTTTTTGCCGCTCATTACGGGGACGTTGTGGGTCAGTCTGTTTGCCATCCTTTTTGCACTGCCGTTTGGTCTGTCGGTGGCAATCTATATGTCGGAGGTAGCCAATTCCCGGGTAAGGAATCTGCTGAAACCTATCATTGAGTTGCTGAGTGGCATACCGTCGGTGGTTTACGGCTTTTTCGGTTTGATTGTCATTGTACCTTTTTTGCAGCAGGTCTTCGACTTGCCGGTCGGTGAGAGCGGGCTGGCGGGCAGTATTGTGCTTGCCATTATGGCGCTGCCCACCATCATTACGGTGACGGAAGATGCGATGAGAAACTGCCCTCGTGCTATGCGTGAAGCCAGTCTGGCACTGGGAGCGTCGCAATGGCAGACTATATATAAGGTAGTGATTCCTTACTCCATTTCGGGCATCACCTCCGGAGTGGTGTTGGGCATCGGCCGTGCGGTGGGCGAGACGATGGCTGTGCTGATGGTGACGGGCAACGCCGCCGTCATTCCCCATACCATCCTGGAACCGCTGCGCACCATTCCGGCAACGATTGCCGCCGAACTAGGTGAAGCGCCTGCCGGCGGACCTCATTACGAAGCATTGTTCTTGCTGGGTGTCGTGCTGTTCTTCATCAGTTTATTGATAAACTTCACGGTGGAAGCAGTTTCGCCAAGACGAAAATAAAAGAAGGTAGATATGGTCAATAGAAAGCATCTTTCGCAAAACGTGGCATTCGGCTTGTTCCGTCTGTTGAGCCTAAGTGTGGTGGGGATTCTTTTTGCAATCCTCGGCTTCATTATATATAAAGGTATAGGAGTCATCGATTGGGAGTTCCTCACTACGGCTCCTACCAACGGTATGACTGCCGGCGGAATCCTTCCTGCCATTGTAGGTACGTTCTGCTTGATGGCGGGCAGTGCTTTATTTGCCTTTCCGGTGGGAGTGATGAGCGGCATTTATATGAATGAGTATGTGCCGAAAGGCTGGGTAGTACGCTTCATACGGATGATGACGAATAATCTGAGCGGCATCCCTTCCATCGTGTTCGGTCTGTTCGGCATGGCACTGTTCGTCAACTATATGGATTTTGGAGACAGCATCCTGGCAGGTTCGTTGACACTGGGCTTGCTGAGTCTGCCTTTGGTTATCCGCACCACGGAAGAAGCACTGAAAGCCATCCCCGACAGCATGCGCGAAGGAAGCCGCGCGTTGGGAGCCACCAAGCTCCAGACCATCTGGCATGTCATCCTGCCGATGGGAATGCCCAATATCATCACCGGACTGATTCTGGCGCTGGGGCGCGTTTCGGGCGAGACGGCACCCATCCTTTTCACCTGTGCCGCCTACTTCCTGCCGCAACTGCCGACCGGTATCTTCGACCAGTGCATGGCGCTTCCTTATCACCTCTATGTCATCTCTACCAGCGGTACGGATATGGAAGCGCAGCTTCCCATCGCTTATGGCACAGCATTGGTGCTGATACTGATTATCCTCCTGGTGAATCTGTTGGCAAACGCCCTGCGGAAATACTTTGAGAAGAAGATTAAGACGAATTGAAAACATATACAATAGGTATGAAGAACAAGATAGAAACCCGTGACGTGAACTTCTGGTATGGCGATTTCCATGCCCTGAAAGGCATCAGCATGGACATTGAGGAGAAGTCTGTGATAGCCTTCATCGGTCCCTCGGGCTGTGGAAAGTCTACCTTCCTGCGCCTGCTGAACCGCATGAACGATTTGATTCCCGACACCCGTCTGACCGGCGAGATACGCATTGACGGACAAGACATCTATGGAAAAGGAGTGCAAGTGGACGAACTCCGCAAGAACGTGGGCATGGTGTTCCAGCGGCCCAATCCTTTCCCAAAAAGCATCTTCGAGAACGTTGCCTACGGACTCCGTGTGAATGGCATCACCGATAACGCCTTCATCCGTCAGCGGGTGGAAGAAACTCTATATCTTCATCCCCACCGGCACCAACCTTGCCATCAAGGAGCTCTACAAGATGCTCCCCTACGTCGTCACGCTGGTCGTTCTGATCATCGTGTCGCTGCGCAAGAAGCGCGAGGATCAGCCGCCCGCATCGCTGGGTCTGAGCTACTTCCGCGAAGAGAGATAAAAAATCTTCAAAAACGGCAACCGAATCGGTTGCCGTTTTTGAGTAGGATCGCACTCCGCTCTGCGCACACGCCGCAGGCGCGTACACTCGCTCCGCGCAAAGTGTTTTTTGCCACGTACACGCCGCGGCAAAAAACGATCAAATTCATTTGCGCCGTGCGCGGCGCAAAATAGCGCGCGCATGTCGTCCTCCGCGACGGATTTCAATTTATTTGCCGCCGTGCGCGGCGCAAAGTCTGCGACGCTTTTACGCTGTTTTGCTGCCGGAGGCAGCAAAACATGCTATTCACTATCAAATCTGCCTATCTTTTCGGGCATTGTGAGGTATTCCGCTATGTCTACTCTGCTCATTCAAAACATTCGTTCGCTGGTGTCGTGTGATGACGCGGACACGGTTTATGAAAACGTCGATCTGTATGCTGAGGATGGATTCATCCGCGCGATCGGTAAAAATCTGCCGCAGGAGGCGGAAAAGGTGATTGACGCGAGCCACATGCTCTGCTACCCCGGCCTTGTCAACACGCACCATCATCTCTATCAGGTCTTTTCCCGCAACCTGCCGGAAGTACAGAACATGGAGCTCTTCGACTGGCTCAAAACGCTCTATGAGATCTGGAAAAACCTCGACGAGGACGTCATCCGCCTCTCGACGCTCACGGGCCTTGGCGAGCTGATGAAGCACGGCTGCACGACCTGCTTCGACCATCACTATGTCTTCCCTGCGGGCGCGGGCGACCTCATTGGCGCGCAGTTTGCCGCGTCGGACGAGATCGGCGCGCGCATGTACGCCTCGCGCGGCAGTATGGACCTCTCTGTCAAGGACGGCGGCCTGCCGCCCGACAGCGTCGTGCAGACGGTCGACGAGATCATGGCCGATTCTGCCCGTGTCATCGAGAAATACCACGACAAGTCGTTCGGCGCGATGCACCGCGTTGCGCTCGCCCCGTGCTCGCCGTTCTCCGTGTCTGCCGACCTTCTGCGCGAGAGCGCCGTGCTCGCGCGAGAGTACGGCGTGCGCCTGCACACCCACCTGTGTGAGACGAAGGACGAAGAACACTTCATGCTCGCGCGCGAGGGCGTCCGCCCGCTCGAGTACATGGAGCGCCTCGGCTGGACGGGCAGCGACGTCTGGTTCGCTCACGGCATCCACTTCAACGACGAGGAGCTGCGCGTGCTGGCAAAGACGCACACCGGCGTGGCGCACTGCCCGATCTCGAACATGAAGCTCGCCTCCGGCGTCGCCCGCGTGCCCGAGATGCTGAAGCTCGGCGTGCCGGTCGGCCTCGCGGTTGACGGTTCAGCCTCGAACGACGGCTCATCGCTGATGGAGGAACTGCGCGTCGCGTTCCTGCTGCACCGTTTGAACAGCAGCAAAGCTGCCCCCAGCGGTTACGACGTGCTCAAGATGGCAACATGCGGCAGCGCGGCCATCCTTGGCCGCAGCGACGACATCGGCTCGCTCGAGGTCGGCAAGTGCTGCGACCTCTTCATGATCGACTCGCGCAGGCTCGAGCTCGTCGGCTCGTGCTTTGACCCCAAAAGCGTGCTCGGCACTGTCGGCGTGCGCGGACCCGTTGACTACACAGTCGTTCAGGGCCGTGTGACGGTCGACCACGGTCATCTTGTCACAGTCGACGAAGAACAGCTTGCGCACGACGCGGAGGCGAAGTGCCGCGCGTATCTGAACCGCTGAGGAGGCTGCCATGACCGTTGAGATCATCTGCGGGGACATCTCCGCCCTCCCCTCTTCCGACCATGCGACCGAACTTCTGCCGCTCACGGACGGCGACACGCTGACCCTCTCCTGCACAGACAGCGACCTGAAGACCGCCTACCGCGTCCTGCGCGCCATCATGGACTACGGCTACGAGCACACGCAGCCGTCGCGCGTGCGCCTGATCTGCGCGGATGAAGCCACATACAGGGCGTACTCCTTCCAGTGGAACATGTGGTTCGCCGCGGAAAAGCCAAAACACGAAGATTAAAAAGAAAAGACGAGCGAATTTTCGCTCGTCTTTTTCTCACAAATAGCGGTCCACTTTTTGCAAAATCGTCTCGTAGCGCTCGGCGAGCTCCTGCTTTGTCTCGCCGAACCGCCCGCGAAGCTCCTGCCGCGAACGGACAATGGTCTGCAACGCCTCGTCGCGCTCAATGCGCAGCCCCGCGGCGATCTCCTCGCTCAGCTCGCCCACGCTGGCAAAGGCCTCCATCAGCCCACCCTGCGTTTTGAAAAACTCGTCGCCGAAGCGCTCGCGCTTCGGATATTTTCCGCTGCGGTAATTGTCGATGACGACCTCGTAGCGTGCCATGGCGCGCTGCACCGCCGTCTCCCATGAAACGTACAGCTCGCGCTGGGCGTTTTCGCCGACCACTTGCATCAACTCCGGCGCGCGGCAGAGCTCTTCGAGCTTTGCCGCCATCGCCGCGGCGTTTTCCTCGATGCAAAAGCCGTTTCGCCCGTCGCCCACGCCCTCGGACGCGCAGGAATTTCGGATCATCACAGTCGCCGTACCGCTGGCTGCGGCCTCGCGCACGACAAGGCCGTTCGTGTCGAACGTCGACGGGAAGAGAAACAGGTCGGATCTGCCATACCACGCGCGGATGATCTCGCGGTCAGAGATCGCACCTGTGAAAAAGCAGCGGTCGGAGAGCTTCCGCTCTTCCGCATAGCTGCGGATCTCCGCGCCGTCTGCGCCCTCGCCGACAAACACCATGCGGAAGTCGACATTTTTCTCGCACAGCGTTTTCAGCGCGTCTAAAATAATGCGGATACCCTTGTACCACATCAGCCGCCCGACGAAGAGAAAGACCGGCACGTTCTGCGGCAGGTCATATCTGCCCGTCGCCGCGGCGATGGCCTCGTCAGACACCCGCCCGCGCGGCACGTCCACGCCGTTTTCCATCACGATGTAGTCGCCCTCGTAGCCGAGCGAGCGCAGATTTTCCCCCGCCCCGCGGCTCACGACCCAGACCTCATCGCAGCTTGCGATGTTCTGCACCAGCGCGCGAATGGCGCTCTCCTGCAAGAGCTTGCCGCGCACAGCCTTGGCGATGTCGACATCGTACTTCGTGTGATACGTCAGCACGAGCGGCGCGTCGACCACGGCGCGCAGCGAGCGCGCCAGCAGGCACGACGTGATGGGACAATGCGTGTGCATCAGTTCGACCTTCTGCTCCGTCAGCACGCGCGCGGTCTCGGGTGAAAACGGATAGCCCGCCACGTAGCCGAGCTTCTTGCGCGTGTCGATGCTCGGGTAGCGCAGCACGGGAAAGGGGAACGCGCTGTCGTCCGCGCCGGGCATTGTCGGCGTCACGACGATGGCGTTTTCGCCGCTTTTCGTGATGTTTTTCGCGTAGTTCACGACGGCGTTCGCCACGCCGTCGATCTCGGGCGGAAAGGAATCGTTCAAAAGGCAGATGGTTCTCTTGTCCATGCCATTCCCCTCCTGTTGCTTGTTTTTCGGCAGCGCCGAAGTGTGATTCAGTATATCATTTTTCGCGCGAAGATGGTATACTATGTGTGAATTTTACGCGCTGTTTACTTCGGGAAAGGAGAACTTCCATGCGCATTCTCACATACACCGTGACGCCGGAGGAGGACGGCCGCATGGTCAAAGGCATCCTGCGCGGCAGTCTTCAGCTTTCCTACACGCTGCTCAAAAGCCTCAAATGGCGCGAAAACGCCATTTTATTGAACGGACAGAGCGTCCATGTCAACACAATCGTCCACGCGGGCGACACCGTCAGCGTCGTCCTCAGCGAGCGTACGCCGCGCGAGGACTTGTACTGCGCAAATGCGGCAAAGCCTGACATCGTCTACGAGGACGACGACCTGCTCGTGCTCAACAAGCCCGCGGGCGTCGCCATGCACCCGAAGTCGGGTGGCGCCTCCGCGCCGAGCCTTGCAGCGATGCTGACGAATTATCTCGGCGAGGGCAGCGTGCCGCACTTTGTCAGCAGGCTCGACAAGGGAACGTCCGGTCTCCTCATCGCCGCAAAGAGCGGCTACGTACACGACCGCCTGCGCCGCGCGCTGCACTCAAGCGATCTGCGGCGCGAGTACCGCGCTGTCGCCGTCGGCAGAGTTGAACCGCCGTGCGGCGTCATCGACGCGCCGATCGGCCGCGCAGAGGGCTCCATCATCCGCCGCTGCGTGCGCGCGGACGGACTTCCGAGCCTCACAGAGTACGAGACTCTGCAAGTAAACGACCGCTTCACGCTCCTGCGCCTGCGCCCACAGACGGGTCGCACGCATCAGCTTCGCGTCCACATGGCATACCTCGGTCATCCCCTCGTGGGCGACTGGCTCTACGGCACGGAGGACAAAACCCTCATCGCCCGCCCCGCGCTGCACTCGTACGAGCTGTGGTTCACCCAGCCGGTCACCGGACAGAAATTACACTTTACAGCGCCTATCCCGCAGGATATGCAGCGCTTGATGGAATGAAAAAGCACCGTTTTGGGCGGTGCTTTTTTCAGACGTGTGGTAAAATACCATAGGTTTAGAACCGATTTTTACTTTTCCTTGTAGTACAAACGGCAGTGGCAGTAGCCCTCGAATTCGGGGTCAGCGATCTGGTCGCGGAACTCCTTGCACATGCAGACGTTGTCCTCGATCTTCTGCAAGCGGCAGGGGCACTGTAAATCGCGCTTTAAGAGCGCGGCGCGCAGGCGGGCGACGACCTCCGCGTCTTCGTTGTATCGAATTCTCATGCCTTGCACTTCTCCAGCATCGCCTTGATGTCGGCCTTATCGTGCACACCGACCATGCCGGTCAGCGTGTGGCGGTCCTGCACGACGGCGAGCGTCGGGATGGAGTCGATACCGAACATCGAAGCGAGGTTCGGCTGCTCGTCGACGTTGACCTTGCAGAACTTGACCTTGTCCTCTTCCCCGTTGAGCTCGGCAAAGACAGGCGCCATCATCTTGCACGGCTGGCACCACTCGGCCCAGAAGTCGATGATGATGAGGCCCGGATCATCGAGCACCTCAGTCTGGAAGTTATCTTCCGTCAGCGTGACGATATCGGTGAACGTGCGCGTCTCGACGTACGGCTCGTGGAAGCCGCCGCCACAACCGCCGCAGCCACCGCCGCATGCGCTGCATTCGGCCCCGCAGCCCGCGCCGCAGCCGCCGGCACTCGCGCTGCTGTCGCCGGTCATCAGCTCCAGATTGCCCTGGAGGAAGCTGTCGACCGCCTCGTCGGCATTTCCGGTCACGCCGGAAATGAGCAGCATATGCGCGTTGTCGATGGCGGCGTGCGCGCCTTCGCCGATATTACCGCAGATGACGAGATCGACGCCGCGGGATTTGAGCCCGCCCGCGACCTTCTCGTGGTCGGTATCGTCAAACGTGACGGTCTCTTTTTCGATGGGCTTGATATCCTCGATGGTGTAAACGGTAAACTCCGTGGCATGGCCGAAATGCTGCATCACTTCGCCATTCTCGCAGGGAATTGCAATTTTCATAGTATGTTCTTCCTTTCCGGTCTATTGCTTCGGCGGCAGCGCCGCCGCTCGATGCTATGAGGTAGTTTACCACGCTTTCGCGCGCCGTACAACCGGAAATTTGTAAACAAACCGTAGGCGCAGCCGTTTTGTCTTGCAATTGTAGCCGCCCCGTGATAGAGTGAAATCAAACAAGGCGCTTTGCCGCAAAATGACAACCGACAGGAGGCAGCACTTATGAAAAAATCAGAACTGGCGATCCTTTCCGTCCTCATCCTTGCCGCCGTGTTTGTTTTCAACGGCAAGATCAACAAAGTGACGAATCCCTGTGTGCAGGACTATGTCGCAGGTCAGGGGAACATCAGGGGGAATGTAAACGTCGAGGACTATTACGAGCGCGACGCGCGCTTTGCGATCGGCGCGGGAGAAGACGGGTATGCCGTTTTCAAGGACCCCGGCGAGGCCTTTGCCGCGCTGCGCGAGCACTATCCGGAGGGCATTTCGCTCATCCGAAAAGAGTTCCATCTGCTCTGGCTTTCAAAGCTCAATTACCCCTCCTACCAAACTTACGGCTGGCAAGCCACGACCGGCTCGGAGGAAGCGCGCCAGCAGGCCCAATTTGTCAGCAGGTTTTTTGATATTTACGAGAATAGCTTTAAATAAGATGAAACCATTATTATGAGAGAAACGATTTGGCGGAATCCTCTGGGCCGTCATACTGGGTGCGGCGTTCATCTTATTATCGCGAATCATCGGGAACTTTGTGCATGGCGTTCCTTGGTATCTGCTCAGCAGTATGCTGCGCGCCGCTTTCGGAGTCATCATCCTGATACTCGGAACACGGTTGTACGGGAAAACGACAAGGGAAATTCTAAGCCTTCATAACAGTAAGATTGCCATATTATCAGGTCTCGGTTTTCTCGTATTTCTGCTGTGCTACGTGGCCGCCGTCTATGTCGGATGCAGAGGAATTTCAGGCCTCACCGCAGGGCTGTTTTTCGCAAGGATCCTATTGCAGTAGCTCACGACTGCCCTTTATGAGGAACTGAATTACCGCTTCCTCATTTTGGAAGGATATTTCCACGGGAATAAAAGCGTTTGGAGCCGCCTGCTCTATGCCTTTGTCAGTTTTCTTGTCTTTGGGGCGGCTCATGTGGTGACCGGTTGGAGCACCTCCGCTTTCTTTCTGTCAGGGGCCATCGGATTTACCTTTGCGGTCATCTATCTCAAGTCAGGCAACATCGTCATTCCCATGCTGCTGCATTTCATTTATGATATCCCCACAAATATGACATCCTACCTCGAGTGGAAGGATGCCTCCCTGCTCGCAAGCATGAATTCCGTGCTCGAGATCGCATTGGCGATCATGTTCCTTGTGTCCCTTGTTATCCTGATCATTGACAAGAGCACAGTGGAGACGAAGCACACCGCTTCATAACCTCAAAATAGCAAAAACCGCCACAGCAGTTTCCTGCTGTGGTGGTCCTTTACTTTATACGGTTTTCAGACGCTTAGTCGTCCTTCTCTTCCTCGTCTTCCACAAGGTCGGCGGGGTCGAACTCGAGGGTCGCGCCGCAGTTGGGACACTCGACCTTGCCGTCTTCGAGGACGGAATCGTCGAAGAAGATCTCTTCCTCGCACTCGGGGCAGGTCGTGGCGTAGCACTCCTCTTCGTCTTCCTCATCGTCTTCCTCATCCTCGTAGTCGTCCTCGTCTTCATCATAGACGATATCTTCCACGTCGCCGAGGTCGTCGCTGATGACGTCCAGGCCGTCGCCGAGCTCCATGACCTCGTCGGTCAGGTCTTCGACTTCGAGAGCGATTTCATCGAGATCGGCCGTTCTCCGCAATGTGGCGTGATGCTCAACGATATGACCGTTTCGCGCGTCCACGCTGAAATGGAGAAGATCAACGGCGAATGGACCATCACTGACCGCGATTCGTTCAATGGCGTGTGGGTGAATAACGAAGCGATCAAGAACGCTGTGTTGAACCCGGGCGATCTTCTGCAGATCGGCTGCTTCGTTCTTCGTTTCGTTGAATAATCGCCCCTTCAAGATCTCGTCTTTTGAATCTTTTGAAAATACGAACAAGGATTACGTATGGAATTTTTATCAGGTAATGAAGCGATCGCGCGTGGTGCGTGGGAGGCAGGGTGCCATATTGGCACTGCCTATCCAGGAACACCTTCCACCGAGACCATGGAAACCTTCGCAACGCTTCCTGGCGTCTACGCGGAATGGTGCCCGAACGAAAAGGTCGCGCTCGAGGTTGCGATGGGTGCTTCTGCGGCGGGTGCACGCGTGCTCGTTACGATGAAGCACGTGGGTGTGAATGTGTGCGCCGATCCTCTCTTCACCGCCTCGTACACCGGCGTTAACGGTGGAGTGCTCTTGCTTGCTGCCGACGATCCGGGCATGTTCTCTTCGCAGAACGAGCAAGACAGTCGCTACTATGCGATGGCTTCGCTCGTACCCATTCTTGAGCCTGCCGATTCTCAGGAAGCGCTCGATTTCGCACGCAGCGCCTATGACCTTTCCGAGCAGTTCGATGTTCCCTTCATGATGCGTTCTACCGTACGCATCTCGCACACGAAAACCCCTGTTGAAGTGGGGGAGCGCACCGAGGTTGAGAAGAAGCCCTACGAGAGCGATCCTACCAAATGGGTCATGATGCCCGCCTTTGCGAAACCGCGCCGTAAGGTCGTGGTCAAGCGCACCGAAACGCTGAAGGAATGGGTGGAAACGTGCTCGTTCAATCGCGTGGAGAAGGGCGATACGAGCATCGGCATCATCTGCGCTGGTGCGGTCTATGAGCACGTTAAGGAAGCTCTGGGTGACGTGAGCATCTTCAAGCTGGGCGTAACCTGGCCACTGCCCGCAGATGCGCTCGCGCGTTTTGCTGAGAGCGTGGATAAGGTGTACGTGGTCGAAGAGGCTTCGACCTATCTTTCGGATGCAGTACGTTCATGTGGCATCGCGCTCGATGAATTCGTTAACCCCTTGCCTGCCGATGGAGAGGTTCATCCTGAAGATATCCTGCACGCGTTCGGAAAGGAAACCCCTGCGCACCTCGATACTCCTGGCGATGTTCCCAATCGTCCGCCTGCTCTTTGTGCGGGCTGCCCTCATCGTATCGTCTTCCGTGAGTTGGCGCGCAATAAGGCTATCGTCACGGGCGATATCGGCTGCTATACGCTCGGCGCCCTGCCGCCGCTCTCAGCTATGGATACCACGCTCGACATGGGCGCCTCCGTTTCGATGGCGCACGGCTTCGAGCTCGCGATGGCGGGAAGCGACCATCGTCCGATCGTGGGTGTGATCGGCGATTCCACGTTCGCGCATTCTGGCCTTTCGAGCCTCATCAATACGGTCTACAACAAGGGTGCTGGCACGATCTGCATCCTCGATAATCGCACGACCGCCATGACCGGCCAGCAAGGCAATCCGTTCAATGGGGTGACGCTGCAAAACCGCGAGAGCAACGAGCTCAATCTGCCGGTGATCCTTGACGCTATCGGTGTCGATCACGTGCAGGTGGTCGACGCATTCGATCGTGATGCGGTACGAGGTGCGCTCAAAGAAGCGCTCGGGCGCGAAGAACTTGACGTGATCGTGTTCCGTGGTCCTTGCGTACTGCTTTCCAAAACGAAGGACAAGCCGTACTACGTGAACGGGAACTGCACGGGCTGCGGTGTGTGCGTCACGTTGGGATGCCCCGCAATTTCAACCGATCGCGAAACGGGCTTTTCGTCGATCGATACCGATATGTGCAATGGATGCTCGCAGTGCGCTCAGTACTGCGCGTTCGATGCGATCGAGCGTCTGTAGAGGGGAGCGCGATATGAGCGATAAGACATTCACCATTCTGCTTTGCGGCGTTGGTGGTCAGGGAACGATCACCGCAGCCACGTTGCTCGCGCGTGTTGCGAGTGCGGCAGGGAAGTGCTGCAAGGTTTCTGAGATCCATGGCATGGCACAGCGTGGTGGCGCGGTTACCACGGTCGTGCGTTTTGGCGATACGGTGTCCACGATGGTCTGCGACGAAGGCTGCGCCGATAACATCGTGTCGTTCGAGACCACCGAAGCGCTCCGCAATCTTGCTTATCTGAAGGAAGGTGGCGTGCTCGTCGTGAACGATGAGGAGATCAAGCCGCTCCCTGTGCTCACGGGTAAGGCCGAGATGCCCGCTCGTGCGCGTGAGCGTCTCGATGAACTGGGAGCAACGCTCATCCCTGCGAGCGAACTCGCACGCAGCGCAGGAACAGCGAAATGCGCGAACGTCGTGCTGCTCGGTGCGCTCGCCGTGAGCCTTCCGTTCGATTTTTCCCTTTGGGAAGAGGTCATTCGTAACAATGTCCCGCCCAAGACCATCGATGTCAACCTCGAGGCATTCCATCTGGGTGCCAACTATATGCAAGGAGAGTAGCTATGGCTGTTGCCCAGTTAAGTGTTTTCATCGAGAGCAAGGTCGGCCACCTGAAGCGTGTGCTCGAAGTGTTCGTGGAGAACGATATCAGCGTGAAAGGCTATGCGCTCAGCGATACCGGCGATTATGGCATCGCGCGGTTCGTGGTCGACAAGCCGCAGCGCGCTTTTGAAGTGCTCGAGGCGAAGGGTATGGCGGTCAAGCAGGCTGATGTACTCTGCTTGAAGCTCATCGATGAACCAGGTGAGCTGGTGCGCGTGTTCGATGTGATCGCTCAACAAGATATGAACGTGAAGTATTCCTACTCGCTCATCTCAACCTATATCGCGGTCGGTGTCGAAGACGTTGCGCGCGCGGAAGCTGCCTTGGCTGAACAACCGGTCGAACTTGTTTCGCAGGTTGATTTCTCAGCGTAATGCGCTTGTTGCCTGCGCGCTACTAGCATTCGTTACCTTCTTCCGTCCCTTCTATTTTGTATCAGAATCGAGAACCTATGAGTAATTCAGTGATCACCCCGATGTTCCAGCCCGAGATCGAAACGATGTCGCGCGAAGAGATTCGCGCCTTGCAACTTGCTAAGCTCAAGGATCAGGTTGCATGGACCTACGAGCGTGTGCCGTGGTATCGCGAGAAGATGGGGGAACTGGGGGTGGTG
>OLOX01002478.1_pt1 | contig 15227 bp, 10 predicted proteins | sample 1672091 | NCBI WGS metagenome assembly OLOX01 (sample SAMEA3136644, study PRJEB25190) | human gut metagenome | reverse complement strand
ATTCCTTTCCGGTAACATAAATCCCGTCCTCACCGAACAGATCATCGTACTCGAAAACAAGCGACAGCGTGTAGCCCCGTTCCGGAGGCTGGAGTCCGATGAAGTAGGTCTGCGTCAGGATTTCACTGGCAATGTCCCGTTCGTTTACGAAGACTGCCCGAATGACCGTTCCTTTTTCCACCGGCTGGGGATCGGGCGTGTAATTTTTCCAGTCAGTCACAACGTTCTGGACGGAATTGTACAGATTCTGTTCGGAAGACCGATTTTTCAGGGGGATTCCATCCTGATACAGCGTAGAATCAGCCGTGGGAGTGCTGCCGTCCGTGGTGTAATAGATACTGCCGTTGGACGGCGCGGTCAGGCGCAGCGTGAAGCCGTTCTCGTAATAGCCGCCTGTGACGGATGGCACAGGCATGGGAGCGGCGTTCCGGGCATTTATCCGGTTAAATATGACGAGACTCAGGATAAGAAGGATACAGGAAAAGACGATCAGGAGAATTCTGCGTCTCATATTGCGGCCTTTCTTACATCTTCTCCGGGGCGGAGAAGCCCAGGATGTGGATGCAGGTTTCCAGAATGTTTTTGGCTAAGCCCAGCAGGGCGATGTGTCCGGCTTTCAGGGTTTCGTCCGCTTCCTTGAGGACGGGAGTTTCGTGGTAGAACTTGTTCACCGCGCCTGCCAGCTCGTAGATGTAGGCGCAGATCAGGTTCGGTGCGGAGGAAGCCAGGGCAGTTTCCAGCGTGGGCTGTAAGCGGGTGATGACGTTCATCAAGTCCTTGGCGAAGGGGTTCGCCGGGGGCTGGATGGGAAGGTGCGCCCAGTCGCCGTATTTCGCCAGAATGGACTTGATACGGACGATGGTATAGAGAATGTAGGGGCCGGTGTTGCCCTCGAAGGCGGCGAAGCGCTCCATATCAAAGTTATAATCCTTGGTGGGCTGGTTCGAAAGGTCGCCGTATTTCAGGGCGGCCATGGCGATTTTGGCCGTGGTGGCCTCCACCTCGTCGTCGCCCACGATCCTGTTCTCCTCCACCTTGGTCCGGACGAAGTTCGTCATGTCCGCAATCAGGGTTTCCAGCCGCAGCACGCCGCCGTCTCTCGTCTTAAAGGGCTTGCCGTCACTGCCGTTCATGGTGCCGAAGCCCACGTGCTCCAGCTCGGTGGTGGGGGGCACGATGCCCGCCTTCCGGGCGGCCCGGAACACCTGCTCAAAGTGCAGGTTCTGCCGCTTGTCGGTGACGTAGAGCACCTTGTCCGGGTGCCAGTCCTGCATCCGCTGGACCAGGGTGGCCAAATCGGTGGTGGCATAGATGGAGGAGCCGTCGGACTTCACCAGAATGCAGGGGGGCACCTCCTTCTTGTCCCCCTCCTGGGCCACGGGGATGACCCAGGCCCCCTCGGACTGGACGGCAATGCCCCGGGCCTTCATATCCTCCACCATGGCGGGGATATAGGGGTCGGCGTCGGATTCGCCCAGCCACTTCTCAAAGTGGACGTCCAGATTGTCATAGTTCTTCCGGAGGTCCGCCACGGACACGTTCATAATGTGCCGCCACAGCGCCCGGTAGCCCCGGCGGCCCTGCTGCAGCTCCAGGGTGGCCTGGTGGGCCTTGTGGGAGAATGCGGGGTCACTCTTCCTGGCGGAGGCGGTGGGGTAGATCTCCTCCAGATCGGAGACCGTGAAGGGGGCCTCCTTGGGGTACTCCCCGGTGAAATCGGGATCAAAATAGGGCAGGTCCGGCTGCCGCTCTGAAAGCTCTGCGATGATCAGGCCCATCTGCAAGCCCCAGTCGCCCAGGTGCACATCGCCGATGGCGTTGTAGCCCAGGTACTTATAGAGCCGCTTCAGGCTTTCGCCGATGATGGCGGGGCGCAGGTGGCCGATGTGCAGGGGCTTGGCCACATTGGCCCCGCCGTAGTCCACCACAATGGTCTTGCCCGCCCCGGGCTGGGCAATGCCGAACTTGGGAGAAACGCGCATGCCCTCCAGGTAGGTCTGCAAAAAGCGGCCGGAGAGCTTCAGGTTGATGAAGCCCGGCATAACGGCCTCCACCATGCTGTAGTCCCCAGCGTCCAGCTGCTCTGCCACGGCCTTGGCAATCTGGATGGGGGCGCACTTATACTGCTTGGCAGCGGCCAGAGCGCCGTTGCACTGGTATTCGCACAGGTCCGGCCGGTTGGACACGGTGACCCGGCCAAAGGAACGGTCATAGCCCGCCTGTTCAAAGGCCGCCTGCATTTTCTCGGTGATAATATCCAGAATCTTTTCCACGAAAATTCCTCCTCAGTCCTTTTTCTGTTCGGCCAGCCAGTTGAGGTAATCGTCATAGGTGCCGTAGCGGTCTACGATGGTGCCGTCGCTCTGGAAGGCGATGACCCGGTTACAGGTGGAGGTCAGCAGCTCGTGGTCGTGGGAGGCCAGCAGCACCACGCCCTGGAAAGCCTCCAGGCCCTTGTTGACAGCCTGAATGGATTCCATGTCCAGGTGGTTGGTGGGCTGGTCCAGCAGCAGCACGTTTGCGCCGGAGAGCATCATTTTGCTGAGCATACATCTTACCTTTTCACCGCCGGAGAGGACGTTTACATGCTTGAACACATCCTCATTGGAGAACAGCATCCGGCCCAGGAAGCCCCGGAGGTACACATCGTCCTTCTTGGCGGAGTACTGCCGCAGCCAGTCCACCAGCTCCATTTCGTTGCCCTCGAAATACTCGGTGTTGTCCTTGGGCAGGTAGCTGCGGATGGTGGAAACGCCCCACTTGATGGAGCCCTCCTCCGGCTCCAGCTCCCCCATGAGGACCTTGAACAGCGCCGTCTGGGCCAGCTCGTTTTCGCCCACGAAGGCGATCTTGTCCGTGCGGCCCACGGAGAAATAGACCTTGTCCAGCAGCTTTACCCCGTCTACGGTGACGGAGATATCCTTCACGGTGAGCACATCCTTGCCCAGCTCCCGCTCGCTCTGGAAGCCAACGAAGGGATAGCGCCGGGTGGAGGAGGGCATCTCCTCTACACTCAGCTTGTCTAAGAGCTTTCTTCTGGCGGTAGCCTGCTTGGCCTTGGCCTTGTTGGCGGAGAACCGCTGAATAAACAGCTGCAATTCCTCGATTTTTTCCTGGTTCTTCTTGTTCTTGTTCCGGATCATGGCCTGGACCATCTGGGAGGATTCATACCAGAAGTCGTAGTTGCCCACGTACATCTTGATCTTGCCGTAGTCGATGTCCACGGTATGGGTGCAGACGGTATTCAGGAAGTGCCGGTCGTGGCTGACGGCAATGACCATGCCGGGGAAGTCCAGCAGGAAGTCCTCCAGCCAGTTGATGGCCTCGATATCCAGGTTGTTGGTGGGCTCGTCCAGCATGACGATGTCGGGGTTGCCGAACAGCGCCTGGGCAAGCAGGACCTTCACCTTCAGCCGGGGGTCAACGCCGGCCATCTGCTCATAGTGCAGCTCCGTGCCGATGCCCAGGCCCTGCAGCAGGCGGGAAGCATCGGATTCGGCCTCCCAGCCCCCCAATTCTGCAAACTCCGCCTCCAGGTCCGCCGCCCGCAGGCCGTCCTCATCGGTAAAGTCCGGCTTTTCGTAGATGGCGTCCTTTTCCTTCATGACGTCGTACAGGTGCTTGTTGCCCATGATGACGGTGTCCATGACGGTGTAGTCATCGTAGGCGTTCTGGTTCTGCTTCAAAACGGAGACCCGCTTGGTGGGGTCGATCTCAATGGAGCCGGTGGTAGAATCCAGCTCCCCGGTGAGGATGCGCAGGAAGGTGGACTTGCCCGCCCCGTTGGCGCCGATAATGCCATAGCAGTTGCCGGGCAAAAATTGCAGATCTACATGCTGAAACAGCCACTGGCCGCCGAACTGCATTCCTAAATTGCTGACTGTGATCATTGCTTGTCTCCTTCGTTACCTAAATAATTTTGTTCATTCCAAATAACAGGGCCTTGCAGGAAATACAAGTTGACAGTTGACAGTTGACAGTTGACAGTTAAGGAGTCCCTTCGGGAGAATTTTGAAATCTTTTCCGAGGAAGTACCAAAACTGTCCACTGTCAACTGTCCATTGTCAACTGTTCAAGACCGCATACTCATACAGTTTAATCTTACCACAAAATTGTAAATAAAGAAAGAACTTTTTTCCTGGCCCTTGCTTTTTTTGCAAAGTGCGCTATAATATTAGCACTCAGATGAAGTGAGTGCTAATTGCACGCGAAGAAAGGAAGTTATTGCATCATGGAAAAGAAACAGTTTAAGGCCGAATCCCAGCGGCTGCTGGATCTGATGATCAACTCTATTTATACCCACCGGGAGATCTTCCTGCGAGAAATCATCTCCAACGCCTCCGACGCCATTGACAAGCTGGCCTATACGGCCCTGACCGATGAGAAGGTGGGCGTTGCCCGGGACCAGTTCGCCATCACCATCACCCGGGACAAGGAAAACCGCACCCTCACCGTGTCCGATAACGGCATCGGCATGAGCAAGGAGGAGATGGAGGAGAACCTGGGCACCATCGCCAAGTCCGGCTCCCTGGGCTTCAAGCAGGCCATGGAGAAGAAGGAAGACATCGATATCATCGGCCAGTTCGGCGTGGGCTTCTATTCTGCCTTCATGGTGGCAAGCGAAGTCACCGTCATCTCCAGGAAGTACGGCTCCGACAAGGCCTACAAGTGGGTCTCCAACGGCACCGACGGCTACACCATCGAGGAAGCGGAGCGGGAAATGCCCGGTACGGACGTGATCATGGTCCTGAAGCCCGACACCGAGGAGGACACCTACAACCAGTACCTGGAGGAATACGAGATCCGGAATCTCGTCACCAAGTATTCCGACTATATCCACTACCCCATCCGCATGGAGGTGGAGAAGTCCCGGAAGAAGGAGGACTCCCCCGAGGACAAGCCCGAGTACGAGAGCTACAAAGAGGTCGTCACCCTGAACTCCATGGTGCCCATCTGGCAGAAGAACAAGAAGGACGTCACCGAGGAGGAGTACAACCAGTTCTATCAGAGCAAGTTCTACGACTACAATAAGCCCCTGCGGGTAGTCCATTTCAGCGCCGAGGGTCAGGTGTCCTTCAAGGCCCTGCTGTATATTCCCTCCAAAGCCCCCTACGACTTCTACACCAAGGATTTCAAGCGCGGCTTGCAGCTGTATTCCAGCGGCGTGATGATCATGGAAAACTGCGAGGATCTGCTGCCCGAGCACTTCCGCTTCGTCCGGGGCATTGTGGACAGCCAGGATCTGTCCCTGAACATCAGCCGTGAAATGCTCCAGCACAACCGCCAGCTGACCATTATCGCCCGGAACATTGAGAAGAAGATCAAGTCCGAGCTGAAGGCCATGCTGGACAGCGACCGGGAGAAGTACGAGGAGTTCTACGCCGCCTTTGGCCGCCAGCTGAAATACGGCGCGGTATCCGACTACGGCGCCCACAAGGAAAGCTGCCAGGATCTGCTGCTGTTCTACAGCCACAAGCAGGGCAAGCTGATTTCTCTGAAAGAATATGTGGATGCCATGCCCGAGGGCCAGGAGAAGATTTACTTTGCCCCCGGTGAAAACAAGGAGCTGCTTGCTAAGCTCCCCCAGGTGACTCTGCTTGACGGCAAGGGCTACGACACCCTGCTCTTCACCGAAGATGTGGATGAGTTCGTGCCCCAGACCCTGATGACCTATCAGGAGAAGAGCTTCTGCAACGTCTCCACGGATGACCTGGGCCTCCAGTCCGAGGACGAGAAGAAGGCCGCCGAGGCAGAGGCCGAGGAGAAGAAGGGCTTCCTGACCTTCGTGAAGGACAGCCTGGGCGATCAGGTCAAGGAGGTCCGGCTGAACAAGAATCTGGGCGCCTACCCCGTGGCCATGGTGCCCGACGCCGGCATGAGCTTTGAGATGGAGAAGTACATGAAGCGGGTGAACCCCGATTTCAGCTTCCCCTCCGCCAGAATTCTGGAACTGAACCCGGACAACGACACCGTCAAGCACCTGCAGGAGGTCATGACCTCTGACCCTGTGATGGCCAAGGATCTGGCCCAGCTGCTGTGCTGCCAGGCCCAGCTCATGGCCCAGCTGCCCATCGACGACCCCTACGCCTACACCGATCTGGTGTGCAAGCTGGTGAAGTAACACAATAAAAGAAACGGGACATACCACGCAGGAATGCAGCGGTATGTCCCGTTTTTTTGCTTGCAATTCCCCGAATCCTGTGGTATGCTGTCTCTGGTGCTGTCAGTAGTACCCCGGTAGGCGGTTCCCCTCGATCTTTTTCGGGGGTGATCTCTTCTTTTGCCCCCAATTGGAAACGAGAGGGGGTGACGGTTTATGGATGTTACATGGGAAGGAATTTTTCAATTCTGCCTGGTCATTATGGCTGTCATTACCCTGGTTCGCCAGGATAACAACAAAAAGAGATAACCGCCCCTTCTCCAAAGCTGCGGTTATCTCTTAACCAACACTTGGGGAGCCGACCTACTGGCAGCGCCCTTTGTATCTATAGTATACCCCTTATTTTTTCATTTGTCAACCGCGCCGCCTTTGGGCAGCGTGGTTTTATTTTGCCTGTTCCGCTTTCTTGCGGGACTGCTTGACCCGGTACATCATCTGATCGGCCTCTTCAATGGCCTCCTGGGGGGTGAGGTATTCGGGGTCGAAGATGGCGTAGCCCATGGAGAGCTTGGGCAGGACAGGCTCTTCCTGCCTTGCCTTTGCCATGGCGGCCACCAGCTCGTCCCACAGGCTTTCCACAGACTGCATATGCTTCACGTCGCCGCCGATGCGGAAGCAATGACCGCAGCGGGAATAGACCTCCCAGAGGGCTCTGCCCGTCAGCCGCAGGCACCGGTCTCCCATGGCGTGGCCATAGGTATCGTTAATGCTCTTAAAGCAGTCCACATCAAAAAACAGGATGACGCAGGGCTCCCGCAGATGGGCCAGGGTGTTTTCATAGCCCCGGCGGTTGATGAGCCCGGTGAGGCCGTCGGTCTGCTGGATCATGTCCACGGTGAACACATAGAGCATAATGGCAGAGATAGCGGTGGTGACATAGTCCACCCGCAGGGTGCTGTCCACCATCTGCATGACCATACCCGAAAGCACGAATACCAGCACCGATACCAGGAAGCCCACGCCGCCGAACTGGTATTTGCGGCCGCTGCGCAGCACGGCAAACATGGCATAAAACAGCGCCGCCACATACACCACCATATAGATTTCGTACAGCGGCCCATGGGTATAGCTGCTCTCGGCGTCCACCTGAATGATGACCCCGGAAAAGCTCAGCACCACCTGCAGCAATGTGTGCAGCAGCAGGATGACCATGGCCGCCTCCTTGTGGGGCGCGTCCAGGATCAGGGCCATAAAAATGCCGATGCAGGGTGCTGCGGAAAACTCAATGACCTTTACAGCCCTATGCCAGATCACCGTCCGCGGTCCTGTGCCGTTCAGCATAACGCCCAGCCACTCGCACAGTGCCGCCAGGGCGATAATGGAAAACTCAAAGCGGAAATATCGTTTTTCCGTCCCGGACAGCGTTCTGGAGCTGGACACGCACAGCAGCATGGAGGCCATGGACAAGACACACAGCACTGTAATGGCCGTGTAATACTTTATCAAACAAATCTCTCCTTTAAACGCTTTACGTACAGAGTATATCACATTTCGCTTTTTTCTTCAAGGAAAAACCGGGGCCGCCGCGTGTAAAACTTTCATAAATTGGGCTTGACTTTTCTGGGAAATATGCTATTATAGTCTCAGAACGATTCAACAGTTACTTAATCGTTAAATTCAAATCAAGTAAGGAGCCCTCTCTATGAAAAAGACCTATAAGATCGATGTAGACTGCGCCAACTGCGCCAACAAGATGGAAACCGCCGCCAAGGCCACCGCCGGTGTAAAGAGCTGCACCGTCAATTTCATGGCTCTGAAGATGATCGTGGAATTCGAAGAAGGTGCCGACGTGAAGGCCACCATGCAGAATGTCCTGGCCAACTGCAAAAAAGTAGAGGACGACTGCGAGATCTTCCTGTAATTGGATAATGCCTCCCCTGAAAGGGGAGGTGGCCCGCAGGGCCGGAGGGGTTCTGCTGCTCCGGCATTTCGCCTGCGGCGAGGCTTGACCCTGAGGCCAAGCCGGAACCCCTCAGTCTCGGCTAACGCCGAGCCAGCTCCCCTTGCAGGGGAGCCTAAACTATGAAAGGAAATCGCATATGACAAAGAAGCAAAAAAGAGCGCTTTCTCAGATCCTGGCCTCTGCTGCGCTGCTGATCGTGATGCAGCTGCTGGGGGCTGCCGTTTTTGACCGGCTCTTCGGCGCTTTCGGGCGCTGGGTGCGGCTGGCCATTTATCTGGTGGACTACTGGATCATCGGCGGCGATATTCTGAAAAAGGCCTGGAAGGGCATTCGCAACAGGCAGATGTTTGATGAATGCCTCCTCATGGCCATTGCCACCATCGGCGCTCTGGCCCTGGCCATTTACGAAAACGGCGACTATGTCGAGGCCATTGCCGTCATGCTCTTCTATCAGATCGGCGAGCTGTTCCAGAGCTACGCCGTGGGCAAGAGCCGCCGGAACATCAGCGAGCTCATGGACATCCGCCCGGACTATGCCAACGTGGAGCGGGAGGGTGCCCTGGAAAAGGCAGACCCGGACGAGGTGGAGATCGGCTCCATCATCGTGGTCCAGCCCGGCGAGAAGGTGCCCATCGACGGCATCGTCACCGAGGGCAGCTCCACCCTGAACACCGCCGCCCTGACCGGCGAAAGCGTGCCCAGGGATGTGACCGTGGGCCAGGAGGTCATCTCCGGCTGCATCAACCTGTCCGGCCTGCTGAAAATTCAAACCACCAAGGAATTCGGCGAATCCACCGTCTCCAAAATTCTGGACCTGGTGGAGAACGCCTCCTCCCGGAAGTCCAAATCCGAGGACTTCATTGCCAAGTTTGCCCGGGTGTATACCCCCGCCGTGGTCTACAGCGCCATTGCCCTGGCCCTGCTGCCCCCCATCGTCTGTATGGCCATGGGTACCAATGCCAACTGGGGCCAGTGGGTCTACCGGGCACTGACCTTCCTGGTCACCTCCTGCCCCTGTGCCCTGGTGATCTCCATCCCCCTGAGCTTCTTCGCCGGGATCGGCGGGGCCAGCCGGGAGGGCGTGTTGGTCAAGGGCTCCAACTATCTGGAGACACTGTCCAATGTGACCACCGTCGTCTTCGACAAGACCGGCACCCTGACCCGGGGCGTTTTCGAGGTCACGGGCATTCACCACAGCCCCTATGAGGAAGAGAAGCTGCTGGAATACACCGCTCTGGCGGAAAGCGCCTCCTCTCACCCCATCTCCAAGAGCCTGCAATCTGCCTACGGCAAGCCCCTGGACCGGGCCCGGGTGACGGATATTCAGGAGATCGGCGGCGAGGGCGTCACCGCCCAGGTGGAGGGCCACAGCGTGGCCGCCGGCAACCGGAAGCTCATGAAGCGCCTGGGCATTGCCTATCAGGACTGCCACAGCACCGGCACCATCGTCCATGTGGCCATTGATGGCAGCTATGCCGGCCACATCGTCATCTCCGATCTGCTGAAGCCCACCGCCAAGCCCGCCATGGAGGCCCTGCGCGCCGCCGGGATCACCAGAACCGTCATGCTCACCGGCGACATCGACGCCGTAGCCCAGGCCACCGCCAGGGAGCTGGGCATCGACACCGTCTACAGTGAGCTGCTCCCCGGAGACAAGGTCTCCAAGGTAGAGGAGCTCCTGGCCGGACAGCACAGGGGCAAGTTGGCCTTCGTAGGCGACGGCATTAACGATGCCCCTGTGCTCTCCCGGGCGGACATCGGCATTGCCATGGGTGCCATGGGCTCCGACGCCGCCATTGAGGCCGCCGATGTGGTGCTCATGGACGACGACCCCATGAAGATTTCCAAGGCCGTGAAGATCTCCCGGAAGTGCCTGCGGATCGTCCACGAGAACATTGTCTTTGCCATTGGTATCAAGCTGGCCTGCCTGCTGCTGGTCGCCATCGGCAAGGCCAACATGTGGGCCGCCATCTTCGCCGACGTGGGCGTCATGGTCCTGGCCGTCCTCAACGCCATCCGGGCGCTGATGGTTAAGAAGCTGTAAGCGCGTATAAGCGTATAAAGGAAGGCCGCTGCGGTTCATTCATTGCCGCAGCGGCCTGATTGTTTACTCCCGATCGTATCGCTTGTAGATGTACACCGCACCGCCGATGGCGCAGCCTGCCAGGACAACCAGCAGAATGGGCACAATGATGGGGATGCCGTGCTTCTTCGCAGGCTGTGCTTCCGGCTGGGTGGTCTCCGGGACGGTTGCCTCCGTGGTGGGAGCCGTGGTCTCCGTGGGGGCCGTGGTGGGCTCGGTGGTGGGGGCGGTGGTCTCCGCCACGGTGCGGCGGAAGGTGGCCTCAATGGTGTGGTTGGCCTTCACATTCGTAAAGGTATACACGCCCACGGAGCCGATGCTCTTGCCGTCCACCTTCACGTCCTCCACCTCGTAATCCTTATTGGCCACAACGGTGAAGCTGACGCTCTTGCCGGACTGGACGCTGACCTTGCCGGACTGGGTAATGCTGCCGCCTGCCCCGGCAGAGGCCGTAATGGTGTAGCCGGTGGCAGAGGTGCCGGTATTGTTTCCGGCAGGCTTGGTGGTTCCTGTGGAGGCCCTCTTTTCAATGGTCAGCTTGGCCGTATTGCTGACGGCGGCGGTGTAGTTCCCGCCGGCGGCAATGGAGGCCCGGACATAGTAGGTGCCCACGGCAGAGGGGGGCGTCTTGGTCTCCCCCTGGGTGCACTGGCCGTCGGTATAATAGGTATAGGTCACGCTGCCCTTGAAGCTCTCGCCGTTGACCCCCGTCACCTTGGCTCCGCTCATGGGATGGGTGTTGCCGTCATGCTTGACGCTCTGGTCCGCCAGGGCGATGGTAGGCGCGGCGGGATTGATCTTGATGGTGGCCGTGCCGGTTACCGTGTCGTAGCCCTCCTGGGTCACCTGGTAGCCCACGGTGTAAGTACCGGCATTGGTATAGTTTGGCAGGGAAATCTGGGTGTACTCCCCGGACGTGCCCTCCCGGTAGCGGATGGCAGCCCCGGCAGGGACGGTCACGGACAGGCTCAGAGCCTTGCCGTCATAGGTCTTCTCCCCGCCCTGGACCTGGATCGCGCCGGTGGGGAAGCCCCCTTGCAGGGAGACCGTCAGGGCCTCGCTGACGGGGGAAGGCTCCGTCTTGTCATCCCCCGTAAAGTAGGCGTAGAAATAATAGGTCTTTCCCGGCTGCAGGTTCAGGAATATCCGGCTCTCCACCCAGTCGCTTTCCGGCTTCCGGTCCGTGAAGCCGTAGGCATACTTCACCGTGCCCACGCCGCCGGTGGGCACCTTCAGGATCACGGAGTCCCCGGTCTTGTACTCCTGCTCCAGCTTGGGGGCCGCCTGGGTCGCCTTGGGGGCCTGCGTCGGTGCGGTCGTTTCCGTGGTGGGCGCCGTGGTCTGCGTAGTGGGCGGGGCCGTTGTGGTGGTTGTGGGGGCTGTGGTTTCCGTGGTGGGGGCCGCAGTCGTTGTGGTTTCAGGCTCAGAGGGCTTGTTGTCGCCGCCGTTTTGGGAAAGGGTCATAATGCCGCTCTCGCCGGAGACGATGGGCGCTCCCGTATAGGTCTCGGTGCCGTCCGAGACGGCGTTGGTCTTCGTCTCCTGGGGCAGGTACAGATAGATGCTGCCCGTTTCATCCGTCACAACGCCCTGCAGGCCGTAGGTCTGGTCCGGGGACAGGGCCAGGGCTGCGACGGCGGTGTCTGCCACCGGCTTGTTGTCCTTATCCGTCAGCTGGATGACTGTCTGGTACAGGGGCTTCTCTCCGTCGGTGATGGCGGTGCCAATGGTGGCTGCTCCGTCCGTTCCGGTGCCGCCGCCATCGTCCGTTCCCGCCTTGCCGCCAGTGAGCTTCAGGCTGCCGCCGGTGACCGTAATTACATTGGCTCCCACGGCATCGCTGCCGCTGCCGCCTGCCGTCTCTTTTGTACCGGGGGCGCCGTCGCCGCCGATGACGGTTACCGTGCCGCCGGTAACCGTCAGTCTGTTCGTCCCAATGCCGTTGGACTCGGTGCCGCCTTGAAGCGTCAGGCTGCCAGTACCGGATAGAATGACGCCCTCATGACCGTAGATGGCCGCCTGGTCCACTGCCGTCAGGGCATTGCTGCCCACCAGGGTCAGTTCCAGGCCGCCGTCCGCCTCCAGGGCATTCTTGCCCTCCGGGGCCGCAATGGTCACGTTCACCAGCGTCACCCGGGCCTCGCCCTTGGTGCGCAGGGTATCGGCAGACGTCTCCACGTCCTTCGCCATGGCAACGGTGACAGGCTTGGTTCCGGTGATAACCAGCTCCTTGGCGTCCACATCATAATAGTAGTCCTCGCCGTCCTTCAGGTCCTCGCCGCTGATGCTCAGCGCTCCGCTGTCCAGCCAGACGGGCTGGCTGATCTGGGCATTGTTCAGATATTCGGTGATCGCCGCCAGGGCGGTGTACTGGGGCGTTGCCTCCAGCTCCTTTTGGTCCGCCTCGGGCAGGGCATAAAAGCCCTCCTCCCACAGCCCACCGATGTGGGCATAGAGCGCCTGCTGCTCCGCAGCAGACAGGGTCTTGACGGTTTCCAGCGTGGGAAGCCCGTTGACCTTCTTTACAAAATCCGTATTCGTACCTGCCTCGGCAGCCGCCGGAAGCACCAGGCTCAGCGCCAGCGCCGCCCCAAGCAGCACGCGGAATCCTCTCAGACATTTCATAGAAGTTCCCTCCTTCTGGGTAATTTTCCGTCTACAGTATACCATATTCCCGGAAAAGCAACAATAGACAAACTGTGAACAAGACTTTCTTTTTCGGGAAAGGGGAAAATCTTATGGTTTTCTTAATGATTTCCGGTTTATTTTTCTCTCTGTGTCCACTGGAAAAAGCCTCTCCTCCGGGCGGTATGTCGCGCAGCGAATCCAATCTAAAATAGCTGCCGGTGACAGCCATACTATAAAAAGCGGAGCCGGCAGAGTGCAGCCCTGCCTGAGGAAGGGCCTTTTCACATGAGAGCTGTGCGTAGCCATTTGGAAGCCTTCAAAAGCGCATCAAATCGATGTATTCCCCAAAATCAATTTCAGCGTTTTTGTTCTTATGCAGTTTTTTTACATCTATTGCATTGACATTGCATTGTATTTAGCATATAATACACATATAAACAATCATAAAGGAGCTGTTACTATGGCCAGTACCAATTTTAGTGTCCGCATGGACAGTGAAATCAAGAAGCAGTGTGAAGCCATGTATGGGGAATTGGGTATGAACCTGACCACTGCAATCAACGTTTTTTTGCGGCAGTCCCTTCGGGTCGGCGGTTTTCCCTTTGAGGTCCGGCTGGATCAGCCAAACAAAGAAACCGTTGCCGCAATGCTGGAGGCTGAAAGGATTGCGAAAGATCCCAATGTCAGACACTACTCCGACGTTGAAGAAGCCCTTCAGGAGCTCAAACGATGAATCGTGATATTGTATGGACGACACAATTTAAAAAAGACTACAAATTGGCCCTCAAACGCCATATGGATATTGCACTGTTGGATGACATTATCCGAATCCTATCCCGCGGGGAACCACTTCCGGAAAAAAACCGAGACCACGCGCTGACGGGGGATTGGGTCGGGCACAGAGAATGTCATATTCTGCCGGACTGGCTTTTGGTCTATCGTATTGAAAATGATGTTCTGGTGCTGACGCTGGCCCGAACGGGAACACACAGCGATTTATTTGGGAAATAGGTTTTAAAAGCAGGAAATCCTTTTTTTATTTTTCTTTTTCAAAATCGCCGCCGTCTTTTTGGGGCGGCGATTGTTTTTTTCGCATACAGTCCCTATTTCCCGGAAAATAATCGGTTATTTTCGCTGTTTTTCGCATTTGCAGTGTTCGTTTTGTCAAGTAAAATTTTTTCGCTTTATCTTTTTGCATATTTTTAGACCTGTTTTCTTAAACTTTTCCTCTTGCAAAGCCTGCGATTTCTTACAATTTTTTAAGATTTGTGGACAAATTGTGTCCGTATTGTGAACTCTGCAAAATTTTGCAGAGCTTTTTTGTGGAGTTTGTCCATTGATTTTGCAGCAGAAGTCGGCGATAATGTCGCCGTAGAAGTGGGGCATTATGCTCCTATTCGAAAAATTTTATATGTTTCAAGGAGGAGTCCAAATGATTAGCTTTTTGCTCTGCCTGGCAATCCTGATCGCGGGTTACTTCTTCTACGGCAAAGTCGTAGAAAACACCTTCGGCCCGGACGACCGTGAAACCCCCGCCGTGCGCATCAACGACGGCGTGGACTACGTGGTCCTGCCCCAGTGGAAGCTGTTCATGATCCAGCTGCTTAACATCGCGGGCCTCGGCCCCATCTTCGGCGCCCTGAGCGGTGCCCTGTGGGGGCCCATCGTGTTCCTGTGGATCACCTTCGGCACCATCTTTGCCGGCGGCGTCCACGACTATTTCTCCGGTATGCTGTCCGAGCGGAATGACGGCGTCTCCATTTCCGAGATCTCCGGCATCTACCTGGGCAAGACCATGAAGAACGTAATGCGTGTGTTCTCCGTGGTTCTGCTGGTCATGGTCGGCACCGTGTTTGCTGTTGGCCCCGCTGGCCTGCTGCAGCTGCTGTGCTCCAATGCCCCCGGCATTCTGAGCAGCAAGATGTTCTGGCTGATCCTGATCCTGGTCTACTACTTCATCGCCACCTTCCTGTCCATCGACAAGCTGATCGGCAAGATCTACCCCGTCTTCGGCATCTGCCTGATCGTCATGGCCGTCGGCGTAGGCCTGGGTATCTTCACCAAGGGCTACGAGATCCCCGAGATCTGGAGCCACTTCTATAACATGCATCCGCAGGGCACTCCCATCTGGAGCTTCATGTTCATCACCGTGGCCTGCGGCGCTATTTCCGGCTTCCATGCCACCCAGAGCCCCCTGATGGCTCGCTGCCTGAAGAGTGAGAAGCAGGGCCACTTCGTGTTCTACGGCGCCATGGTTTCCGAAGGCATCATTGCCCTGATCTGGGCTGCTGCCGGCTGCGCCCTGTACACCGGCGAAGAGCTGCTGGCCCTGGGCGGCGGCGGTTCCACCGCTGTTTACGACGTCTGCAAGAAGACCATGGGCGGCGTTGGCATCGCTCTGGCTATGCTGGGCGTTATCGCCTGCCCCATCACCTCCGGCGACACCGCTTTCC
>OLOX01002475.1_pt1 | contig 15234 bp, 17 predicted proteins | sample 1672091 | NCBI WGS metagenome assembly OLOX01 (sample SAMEA3136644, study PRJEB25190) | human gut metagenome | reverse complement strand
CAGTTTCACACACTGCTGTGCAGAATCTGCTCTCTGATCGAACTGACCTGGCAGAAACTCAACGCTGAAAGATATTTCCCCATCGGCAAGTGGTAATGTCTCTTCATACACGTCGTCAACTGGTGGTTCACTAAATACTGTAACCAGTGCTTTTTCATAACTTGCATCGGATAGATTCTCGATGTCATAGCGGACAAGGACACGAACAGATTCGACATCCAGTCCAAGATACTGCTTCAATGATGCATGCAGCTCTTTTGCTTTTACTGCGTAGTCTTTTTTCTTTTCAACATAGACTCTTCTAACTTCTCCCATGATTTCCTCCCATTTATTCATGTAGTTTCTTAATCACCTGAAATGCAGATGCATTTTCCAAAATCGTTGGCTGATCCTCGGCATAGAATATGATCCCATCTGCCGTTGAACGGATCTCTGATAAAATCTCTCCATTATATGGATTAATGACTTCACCAAGCAGCTGACCTCGGTTAACTTCCTCATTGATCGTCACAAAACGTCTTAGGAATCCCGGAGCACTTGCTTTGACGGATACAAGATCCTCTTCTTCTATAATACTCGCAATATACCCGTTATGGCAATTATATTTTAAAATACCCATTCGAGTCAAGAAGCGAAGCACGGCAGATACAGCCTTCCTGGCCAGATTCACATCGATATTATCTGTTTCCCCAGAATATACCGAAAATGCATCCGTCCCATTGATCTGCCAGTTATAAGTTAATGTCTTTTTATCAAAATTTCGTTGTTTGCTTGTTAATACATAAGGCAGCCCGAACAGACTTGCAAGGCTGGTGCTTTCTTTTCCTGTTGCAGGCATTCGCACATGTGGCACAAAATCCCCGCTTCTGAAAAATGATGCAAAATGGATTCCATAGCGGAATCCTTTAACCCGTTCAAATAAATGTGCTGCCAGACGGCTTGTTGGTTCCCCGTCAAAATTCCCAGGAAACTGACGGTTGATATCACTGTTATCAGATACCCAGTATTTCATTCCGACATTCATTGAAAAATTATTCACACATGGAATGACCAGAATCTGATTATCTCCAACGATCGCACCGCTGTTCTCCAGTTCTTTTAAACGTTTGACTAACTGAGAACAAATATATAACTGCTGATATTCATTTCCACGCATTGCTCCGACAATACATGCCGCTGGTTCTGATCCTTCACTTTGTTTTCCAAAGAGATATCCTTCGATCTTAAACTCATCTCTTAAGTAATTTCCTGAGGAATATATGATTTCTTTTTTCATAGTGCATTCCCTCCGATCACTCTGGCTACCAAGGACCCTTCCGTTACACTTGGATGTTCTCTTAATGTCATCAAAATACCATCGGTTGGGGCAACCACTTCTTCTTCCGTTGCTCCCATTAAAGGATTCTGTACGATCCCTATGATCTCGCCTTTCTTTACCGGATCCTTTAATCGCTTGTAAGAAACAAACAATCCACTGGATTCACAATTTAAATAAAAGATCTGGTCTTCGTGGATAAACGGAACCTTTGTTTTGCCTTGAACCTTTCCCTTCCAGATACCAAGTTCTGCCATCACCGAAAAAATTCCATCTATAATCTGGCGGCAGTACTCGTAACGGATACGAAATGCTGCACCGGATTCCGTAACCATAGTTGGGATTCCCATCTGGTTTAAAGTGAAAGCTAAACTTCCTTCATTCACTGTCTGAGAAGGATGGATCCAAACAAGATCCGTATTCATATATTTTGACAGATGAAGTAATGTCTCATCGTAATCGTTATTTAAACGTACTTGAGGAACTTCCTGCAAAAAGATATTACTAGAATGAATATCAATGCAACAGGATGCTCCTTTGATATCTTCGATCAATTTAGCTGCTGTATAATCTTCCAGACCTCCATTGATGTCTCCTGGAAATGCACTGCTGTAATCGATATCTGAGATTGGTACTGCTCTTGTTCGTGCATCCAGTCCTAATGGATTGACCGCCGGATACACATCGACAATACCTGTCAGATTCTCAAATTCTGCCTTGATCCGGCGAATGATCTCTCCACAGATATACTGTCCGCCAAGCTCATCTCCGTAGATTCCAGACACCAGACAGATTCTCTTCTCCTCTCCAGTCACCACATCCGGCATCAGACGATTTCTTTTGATCCTTAGCATCTCTCCGATCGGAAGTTTTACAGATACGACTGTGTCTATCATATTAAAGCCTCTTTTCTATTGTTTTATCTGTATCGTAAATATTTTATTTTTGACCCTCACGTCTTATTTTGCAAATAACATTTTTAAAATGATCGGTGATAAGAGTGTTGTGACGAGAACCATGATGACTACTGGTGCAAAGAAAACTTCTGATAATAATCCAACAGAAATTCCTTTCTGTGCAACGATCAGTGCAACTTCACCTCGGCATACCATTCCTGCTCCGATCTGTACAGATTCTCTCTTCGTATATTTGCACAACAATGCTCCAAAACCACATCCCGCAATCTTCGAGATCACTGCGATCACACATAAAATGATCGTAAAGATGATCAACGTCTGTGTCATTCCATGAATGTTTACATTCAGACCGATACTTGCAAAGAATACTGGTGTGATCAGCATATACGATAAAACTTCAATCTTGTTGTATATATAAAATCGTTCTGGGAGCCTGCATAAAATGATCCCTGCAAGATATGCGCCTGTGATATCAGCGATTCCAAACACTTCTGCAAGAAATGCAAGTGCTAAGCAAAATGCAAGTGCAAACACCGGAACTCTTCTTCTATGACGTTCAATCTCTGGATTCTTATAAGTAGAAAGCCACTCAAAGAACTTCTTGATCCCAACTCCACCGATAATAGAAATCGCAAAGAATGCTGCCATCTGGAGCAAGATCTTAAGGATTGCCTGAATATGGAATCCAGATGCTCCCCCAAGGCTTGTCATAATTGATAATAAAACGATTCCCAAGATATCATCAATGATCGCTGCCCCAAGGATTGCTGTTCCGACTCTTCCTTTTAAATGTCCCATATCCTGTAATGCTTCTACTGTGATACTTACTGAAGTTGCTGTTAGGATCACTCCGATAAAGATCGATTCCATGATATTATTTCCATATATAACGGATAAAACAGCTCCCATGATAAGTGGGATCAATACTCCACATAACGCAATGACGAATGCGGGAATTCCACTCTTCTTCAACTCATCAATATCTGTCTCAAGACCTGCCTGAAACATTAAAACAACTACACCTACTTCAGCCAGATTTAAAACTGAATCTGAAGGACTCACTACATTAAGGACCACTGGTCCTAAAATGATTCCCGCGATCAATGCTCCAACGACTGGCGGCATGTTAAACTTCTTCGACACAAGACTAAAAGACTTGGTCATTGCCAGAATGATTGCGATATCCAGCAAAAACTTATATTCTTCCATTGTTTTACCTCCATTAGTTCGTATCGTATCATACCTGTTTTTTCTTGTCAATTCTTAGACAAAGTGATCTTTTTTTATCCTTTTCTTGCTTTTTTTATGATCCTTTAGTATAGTGGAGAAAAGACTAAGAAAAGAGGTATCAAAATGAGTGAATTTAACGAAGTAGATAATATCATTGAAGAAGAAACTCCTGTGCTCCATTTAGAATTAGAAGATGGAACTGAACAAGACTGTGCCGTGATCGCTTTATTCTCTGTAGAAGAATTAGATGATCAGGAATATATCGCATTGATCACTGTTGAAGACTTAGAAAGTGATGACGAAGAAGGGGCTTTACTTTTATATCGTTACAACGAAGACCCTGAAGATCCTGATACTTTCAGTCTTGACAACATTGAAACAGACGAAGAATATGAGACAGTCACTGCTGTCTTAGATGAGATCTTAGAAGACGAAGAATAACTCAAAAAAGCCCTTGCATCTTATATGCGGGGCTTTTTTTCATATTGAAGTTTTGTTCGGATCACTTTGTCAAGTTCATAATACTTTTCTTCCAGAGTTTTTCCATTCAGGACACAATCCATTGCCATACCCATGGATTCCAGCATCGTTTCTGTGATCTGATCTCTGTACTGTAATAAAATATTCAGGCGCTCATGAAGATCTGTTTCATCTAAGAATTTCAACAGTGGTTCAATGTCTGCTGTTTCTTCTGTCTCATCACATTCATTTTCCTGTGCTGTCACTTCATCAACCAGTTCTGCTTCTGAATCTTGCTCTGTTTCCTTGATTTTTATACCATACTGGTCTCCTGCATTTTCACACAATTCTACTTTCTGAAAACGATATGTCTGTTGCACATCTGGGTATTTTTCATGATCAACTTCACTTAAAAACATCGCAAGTGGTCTTGCATATGTCTTAAACGTTCCATACATTGCCTGATAGACCACCAATGGTTCTTCTGTCTCTGTATGTATTGCAACCGTAACGATCTGATAAAGTTTTCCTTTAAAATGCATATAAAATTCGCCTGCTCTTGGCATCGCTCTATTTTCCATGCAAAACACCTCTTTTCTCCTGACGGCTTCTTAGTTCTTCTACGAACCTTGACGGCCTGCTGTCTTTGTTATAAAGTTTCTTTACTGACAAGATGTGCAGATATTTCTTGGCTCTTGTAACTCCAACGTAAAACAAACGTCTTTCTTCTTCCACGTCTTCTTCTTTCATGGACTTCTTATGTGGGATCACGTCTTCATTGACATCTGGCAAAAAGACACGTTCAAATTCCAATCCTTTGGTGCTGTGCATCGTGCTGACCACAACTCCTTCTTTTTCTTTCTGATTCTCTTTTGACTGGCGGTTTAATTCTTCGGTGTATTCTTTGATATGATCAAACCATGCCTCATATGTATCATAGCCTTTTGCGCTCTCCTGAAGTTCTTCTAATACTTGCGTAAATTCTTCTTCCTGAATCTTGCGAAATCTTGCATATTCTGCTAAATACGCATTGTATCCCACGGATTTCCGGATATAATTGATCGCCATCAACGGAGTCATATTCTTCATGATCCGAAGATCTTCCTTAAAATCTTCTACATATTCATAAAGCCATGGTTTATCTTTGACCTTCTCTAACAGATCATCAAATGACACTTGTGATTCGGTCAGATATTCCCTGCTGATATAACGCTTGGGACGGTTCATGACTCTTAAAAATGTGCTTCTTTTGCGATCTCCCATCGCAAGGTGCATATAATCTATGATATTTTTGGAAATCCAGTGATCAAACAGATTCGGCACTGCATCCTGCATATAAAATGGGATATTGTATGCCATCAATGCAGCGATCAGCTGTCTTGGTCCCTGATTGGTCCGATAAAGGATCGCGATCTGGGATAACGGTGTCTTCTTTGCCATCTCTTCCTTGATCGTGTAAATGATATGCTTATTCTCCTCATAGTGATCTTTAAATGTACGGACCTCAACCATACTTGCAGCATCTTCTCTTGCCTGCATCTTCTTTTCAAAACGTTTTGTATTATAAGAAATGATATCTTCCGCAACCTGTACGATCTCTTCCCCGCAACGATAGTTTCGGTTTAAGATCACCTGTCTGGTATTTTCAAAATCCTTTGAAAAATTTAACATCAGTTCTGGTCTTGCACCTCGAAACTTATAAATAGACTGATCATCATCTCCTACGATAAAGAGGTTCTTTGTCTCTCCTGCTAACATCTTGACGATCTCATACTGAATCTTATTGATATCCTGAAACTCATCGATCAAAATATATGGAAACTTCTGCTGCCATGCTTTTCTGATATCCTCACGCTCTTTTAACAACTCATACGTATAAACCAAAATATCATCAAAATCGATCCAACGGTTCTCATGCAGTTTTTCTTCATATGCCCGGTAAATTTCTTTAAACACTTCATCCCCACAGCATCCACTGTGATAATAGGCAAGAGGGATCATCTGCCCTTTGACTAAGCTGATCTCTTGTATGATCTGACGCATAAAATCTGCTTCATCATCAATCTCCAGCTCATGATCTGTGATGATCTCACGGATAAAGTCATATTTTTTATGTTCCGGCAGAATATTATCTGCACTATAGTGATAGGCATATTTTAAAATCGTAAAAAACACAGAATGAAAAGTTCCAAAAGAAACCGGCAGGGTTTCCCCTGCCAGCCGCCAAAACCGCTCTTTCATCTCATTCGCTGCTGCTCTGGTAAATGTAATGACCAGAATCCGCTGCGGTGGGATCTGATAGTGCGATATCAAATATTGAATTCTCTTTGTGATCACAAGTGTCTTCCCTGAACCTGGTCCTGCAAGTACCATCATCGGTCCATCTTTGTGCATCACTGCTTCTTTCTGTGCCTTGCTCAGCTGGCTATGCAAGTGCTGCCTCCAGTTTCGCGATCGCATCATTGATTCTCTTTAATGATTCTTCTTTTCCCAGAAGTTCCATTAATTCTGTTGCTCCACCTGGTGTCATCTGCTTTCCAGAGACTGCTGTACGAACTGGCCACATTACATAACCATTCTTGTACTCATGTCCTTTTGCAAAAGATACTAACATCTCATATAATGCATCATTTGTAAAATCTTCCTGTGCTTCGATCACTGGATAGATCTCTTTTAATACGGTTAATGAAGTCTCAGGTGTTGTCTTCATCTTCTTATGTTTGTACATCTCTACATCATATTCTGGAACTGCTTCGAAGAAGTCAATGTGTCCCGGAATCTCTGTGAATAACTCAATTCTTGTCTTCACCATAGAAAGGATCTTATCAAAATCCATCTCTCTGTGAATTGTCTCTGTTACATATGGCATAGCAAGTTCTTTGAAACGGTCGAAGTCCATGGCTTTGATATATTCACCATTCATCCATTTGATCTTGTTCATATCAAAGACCGCTGGTGTCTTAGACATATGTTTGTAATCAAAGATCTCTTCTAATTCTTTTAATGAGAAGATTTCCTGTTCTCCTCCTGGGCTCCATCCAAGTAATGCAACGAAGTTTACGATCGTCTCTGGCAAGAATCCCTGCTCGATCAGATCTTCGAAGGAAGAATGACCTTTTCTCTTACTTAATTTGTGATGTTCTTCGTCTGTGATCAGTGGACAATGAATGTATACTGGTTTTTCCCATCCGAATGCATCATATAAACGATTGTACTTTGGTGTAGATGATAAGTATTCATTACCACGAACTACATGTGTGATTCCCATTAAATGGTCATCAACTACGTTTGCGAAGTTGTATGTTGGATATCCATCCGATTTGATCAGGATCATATCATCTAATTCGATATTATCCACTGTGATCTCTCCGTAAATCTCATCAACGAAAGATGTTGTTCCTTCTGTTGGGTTATTCTGACGGATAACATATGGTACTCCTGCGTCTAATTTCGCCTGAACTTCTTCTTTGGATAAGTTTAAGCAATGTTTGTCATAATGACTGATCACAACATCTCCTGATTTTACTTTCAGTGTGTCTAATCTCTCCTGATCACAGAAACAGTAATATGCTTCTCCCTTGTCGATCAGTTCTTTTGCATATTTTAAATAAAGCCCCTGTGCCTGTCTCTCACTCTGAACATATGGTCCGACTCCACCATCGATGTCTGGTCCTTCATCGTGGTTCATTCCGGCTTTCTTAAGGGTATTGTAGATAATCTCTTCTGCCCCTTCTACCTGTCTTTCCTGGTCTGTATCTTCAATTCTTAAAATAAAATCTCCGCCTGCATGACGTGCGATCAGATATGCATAAAGGGCTGTTCTTAAGTTACCTACATGCATACGCCCTGTAGGGCTTGGTGCAAATCTTGTTCTTACTTTGCTCATGATTTCCTCCCATTTGGTTTTAATTCTATCTTTCTATTCTACAAAACTTATCTTTCTTTGTAAAGAAGCAGTCTTATTGATTTTCGTTAATTTATGTTGATTTTTTGAAACAATCCGTCTTAAATCTCATTTAAGATCCTGCTAGCTTCCTCAAATGGCTCTAAGGTTCTCTTTAAGATTCCCTGCGTTGCCGCGATAAAGATTCCATAGTTCACGATCGGAACACCTGCATCTTTGACTCTTGCGATACGGTTTTTCATCTCTCTTCTATTTAAAGTACATCCGCCACAATGAATGACCAGATCATAAGTATCCAGATCTTCAGGGAAAGAGTTTCCACTGCTTGTATGGATATCAAAATCCTTACCTGTATATTGTTTTAACCATCTTGGGATCTTCACCGTTCCGATGTCATCGCACTGTCTGTGATGAGTGCATCCTTCCGCGATCAAGATCTTCGCCCCTTCTTCTAAATGTTCCAAGGCTTTCACTCCTCTGACTTCTTCTTCCAGATCACCTTTATATCTTGCAAACAGAATCGAAAATGAAGTCAGTTTGATATCTTCTGGCACAATCTTTGAGACTTTGCCAAATGCCTGAGAGTCTGTAATGACCAATGCTGGTTTCTTGCCGATCTTTTCTAATGTCTTTTCTAATTCCGTTTCTCTTACAACAATAGAGGCTGCTCCTGCTTCTAAAAGGTCACGGATCGTCTGCTGCTGTGGAAGGATCAGTCTGCCTTTCGGTGCTGCACTGTCGATCGGTACGACTAAGATCACAAAATCATTCGGACAGACCAAATCTCCAACGATCTTTAGCGTGTCATCATCCGTTGGAACCAGTTTCCCAATCTCTTCTTTTAACTCCCAGATCCCTTTTTTATCCTTTGCACTGACAAAGCAGGATTTGTCTTCTTTCCATTCTTGGGCATTGGCAATATCCATCTTATTGTAGACTTTCAGATAAGGAATCTTCCGGTCTTCGATCAAACGTATCATATCTTCTTCAAACTCTGTCATACCAGCTGTAGCATCCATGATCACAAGAGCGATATCTGCCTTCGCCAAGACTTCTTTTGCTTTCTTGACTCGCTTTTCCCCTAATTCTCCTTCATCATCAAGTCCCGGGGTATCGATCATAACTACTGGTCCTAATGGCAGAAGTTCCATTGCCTTGTATACAGGATCTGTCGTTGTTCCTTTGACATCGGATACGATCGCTAATTCCTGATTCGTCATAGCATTGATAACACTTGACTTCCCGGCATTTCGTTTCCCGAATAATGCGATGTGAATTCTGTCTCCTCTTGGTGTTGCATTTAAACTCATATGATTTCCTCCTGTCTGTCTTTATGGATCGTTAACTCTTTCTTTTATCTTTGTGCCTTATGATATCCCGCTGCCTTTGCTTCTTTCTCACTCTTAAATGTGACTAAATATTTTGATGTTCCCATACGGTCATAATCTCTTTGACCTGGGCAGTGGTATACCTTTGATCTGCTGTTTCCACGGATCTTCTGTGAAGCAGTTGTTTTTGTATTTGTTTTTGCTGCTGTTGTATTTTTGTTACTGTTGTAGTTTTTGCTGTTATTAGATGAATTCTGGTTTGTGTGATATTTCTGGCTTGCTTTTGAATTCTCTGTTGTTACCTGCACGCTGCTGTCTGCTTCACTGTCTCCTGACTCGTAATCAATCTTTACTCCATCCTGTACATTATATACAAAGACATTAAACTTGATATCTTCACCCTTATCTTCCACAGACATCGCTTCCATCTGTACCCCTTTGGCTACCAGGTCATCTCCGTCAAAGACTGGCGTAACTCTGTATAATACATGATTGCCTGTCTCACGGACATAGTCACCGACCATCTCTTCATATGGTAACATTCCATCTACGTTAAAAGATCTTGTTCCTGTGATCAAGTTCTTGTTATTGGCATTCTCACCGGTCAGCTGGTAAGCGATCAAATGACAGCGGTTATATAGATATTTCCCATCAACGTTATCGTATTTTGCTGTATGCCATCCGGTTGGTTTTACCATACCGATTGCTCCACGTTTTCCTTTTGGCATGATATCTTTTCCAACACACGCTTCCGCCACTTGACATCTTCCTTCAGAGTCAAGTCTGCTGTAAGACTCGTAGGATTTTGTTGTCAGATCCTTGGATGTAAAATCTGGATTATTATTGTCAACAGCAACCGTCATATTCCCTGAAAAATCCGGAATATTGTCAGATGATATAGATTTGGTGGAAGAATTTGTACTTCCTTTGCTGCTTTGTTCGCTCTGTGCGTTTCCGCTATTACTGCTATTGCCTGTACTCTGGCATCCTGCCAGTGATACCGCCATCATTCCTGCGATCAGCAGGGCATATAATTTCTTTGTTACTCTCATCATCAACTGTTTCTCCTCTTGTTATATTCTTTTCTGATCTAGCTTATTGTTTTGGAAGATAGATCTGTTTTGTGATCTCGTGAGTGGAACCTTCAATCTGTTCTTCTTCTGCAAGTTTCCATTCCTCAAGATCCACATCCAGTACCTGATCGGACGGATAAACTTTATTCCAGCGGAAGATCACGATCTCTTCAATCTGATCTATCACTGGTTTTAATGGAAGATTCTCTACAATACAAGTCTCCCCTTTTCCTGCCTTGTGTAAGAAATCTTCACAAATAACCGGATCGTTGATCTCTTCATACAACTTCTCTGTATATGCATTCATATAGACCTTCTCCCCTTTGGTCATCTCCGCAATATACTCTCGCAAGCCTCGATCCTGACTCTGCCTTCGATCATTAAACATCATACCGTTGTTGTTATCTAAGCATAGAATTATTATCATTCTTTCCATCCTCCAATCGTACTTATGTTCTATTTATGTATTATATCTTGTGCGAGAGGATATTGCAATAAAAGAAGCTCTGAATTTCTCCAAAGCCTCTTCTTACTTTTCATTCTTTTTTGTATTCTAATTGTATTTATGATACTGCTTTCATCACTTTTTCTCTCATAGGCTGTGTCATTTTCTCTGGTTTTAAGATCTCTTTTAATTCTTCTTCCTTTAACAGACCTTCTTCTAATACCAGCTCTTTTACAGAAATTCCTGTTTTTAGTGATTTTTTTGCAATCTCAGCAGACTTTGCATATCCGATATATGGACATAACGCTGTTGAGATTCCAACACTTTTTTCAATATATTCTTCGCACTGTCCGGCTTCGGCTGCCATCGTGATCGTATAGTCATGTCCAATGATCAGGTATGCAACCTGTGATACAACTTTTGGAATCACTGGGTTGATCTTTCCTGGCATGATGGATGAACCATTCTGTCTTGCTGGAATCATCTGCCTGTTTTAATGAAATTCCTGCAACTTTGCTTAATTCATAAGAAATGTTTGCAAGATAGTAAGGGTCTACATTGATCGCTGTTCCGATTGCTGTTGCTCCGATGTTTAAGACTTTCATCTCATCCATAACATTTTTCAGTCTCTTGATATCCCTCTTTAAGACATGTGCAAATGCTCCAAAACTTTGTCCTAGTCTCATTGGAACGGCATCCTGAAGCTGTGTTCTTCCCATCTTGAGGATATCATCAAACTCTGCTTCTTTTTCTTCCATGGCTTTTTCTAATTTCTCAAGTTCTTTGATCGTTTGTGGAAGTAATTTTAAGACAGTGATCTTTCCTGCCGTTGGAATTACATCGTTCGTAGACTGTGACATATTGACATGATCGTTTGGATGTACAATGCTGTAATCTCCCTTGGTTTCACCAAGGATTTCTATCGCACGATTGGCAATCACTTCGTTTGCATTCATATTGGCAGAAGTTCCAGCCCCTCCTTGGATCGCATCCACGATAAACTGATCTCTTAGATTTCCATCCAGAATCTCATCACATGCCTGAATGATTGCCTGAACGATTTGCTGGTCAAGTTTTCCAGACTTTTCATTCGTGATCGCTGCTGCTTTTTTGACCATTACGATGCTGTCGATCAACACTGGATGTAATGGACGGTGTGTGATCTGAAAGTTTGTGGCTGCACGCATACTCTGAACTCCATAGTATGCTTCTGCTGGTACGTTTAATGCTCCAATTGAATCGTGTTCCATTCTGCTTAACATTGTCTTCCTCTTTTCTGATTACTCATGCTGTCGTTTTGTTTCAAGATTTTATGTGTTGAAGCTTAACACAGTATGCAATGTTCGTAAACCTTAATCCTGTCTTTCCAAATTTAAAGTTCAAATTTTGTGTTTCATCTTTTCTTTTTTTAATGAAAGTCTTGATTTACTTTAAATAATTAAGCGGTTGGAAGCGGAAGGAATTCTGACTGGATTTCATGCTTCTGTTGACCCGATCCAACTCGGTTATCATATTAAAGCATATATCAGTCTTGAGATCAGCCCTGCACAAAAACCCGAAGTTTATCCTTTTCTTCGAGCACACCCAAATGTATTGGAATGTGATTGTGTAACTGGAAATTATTCTGTGCTGCTGAAGGTTGCTTTTCCTAGTACGGTGGAACTGGATGAATTTATTGGGAAATTGCAGCACTTTGGGAAGACTAGTACGATGATCGTGTTTTCTACGATCGTTGAGAATCGTGGGGTGGTTCCTGAATAGTTGATTTGTTTTTAATTTCTGTTATCTAAAATAACAGGGTAAAATTTTGCATATGGAACATTTTCTTTTATAATTTGTGCAACCTTTTTACTTATTATAATTTCCCTATACTCATCGTAAAATTCATATGTCTTATTTACATCCTTTAAATTTTTTATTCCTTCTTCTGTTATTCTTTTCGGTATGAAATAGAAAATGTTTTCATTTTCTGTCATATTTATTCTTTCACATTTTTCACATTGATTTTCAAATTTATAATTTTCATCAATATAACTTTTCTGTGGTAATATATTATCAGTAATAAAAGTATATCCTAATATCTTTTTACTTTTGCTTATAATCGGCTGAAAATATTTTTTATCTACTCCTGATTCTTTTAATTTCTCCACCAGTTTTGGTAATAACAACAACTCTCCTGTTCCATCCAATCCTGCAAACCCATAATCATTCTCATGTTTTTTTATATATCCTTTCGGTTGTGCATAAAATAAGCTATTTGTTTTTTCTTTACTATGACAACTTTCACATTCACTATATTCATTTTCAATATCTTCGTATTCTTCACAGTAATATTCTGGAAAACATAAAACGAATGCTTTTGCCTTTTCAAATTCTTCATCTGAAATTTTAACATCATAATCCAAACAGATAAATTCTACATCTTTCCTATTTGATTTATAAAATTCAATTATTTGTTTATATAGTTCTGAATCTTGATTAATCTTATATGTATATTCTCCAGAAAATCGATTTCCTGTTCTGTATTTCTTTAATCTGTATATGAATCTAGAAATATTTTTTTTTACTTTCCAATCTGTTTCTTCATCATTATAACTTAATACAATTTCTACATTAACTTCCAATTTCGTCTCCTCCTGTTATCACTACACTTTTGCTGCTTTTGTTTTCTCTAAACCGACTTATCTTTGCTTTTATCCAAAATATAATTTCCATCAATATAGCTGTATACATAATAATAAAAGGATCTATTGGAAATAAACTACTTTTCAAGATTGTAATTTTACCTTTGAAAATCCAGAAATTACCAATCACCAATTCATTGGGTCCCGATTTTATATGATCTAAATCTGTTTCACTTATTTCTTTTTCTATTATTTTTTTCTCTGTTATATGATAATCCGTATAATCAAACTTGCCTGCATATACATGAATTCCATCTCTTTCATTCTTAATCATATCAATATCATCCTTAATTAAGATACTCTTAATAAAGTCGCCATTCTTGTTAAATTTCTGAACGACACCTAACATTCCAGTCGCAACATATATATTCCCTTTGTCGTCAATGGTTGCTTTATTCCCTGGAAAAATACCAACAGGTATGGAATATGATTTTTTAATAAAAGAATCTTTTTTATTTTGTAATTGTATATTACATACTATCATTGTTACAAAGTCTTTAACATTACTTACAGTAAAAATATTTCCCGAAAATATTGATCTATTTCCGAATTACTTGGAAATAGTTTTTTAATTTCTCGTAAATACCATTTTCTTTTTTTTATCCATTTTTTTCTCTTTCCTTGTAAAATGCAAATATAAAAAATATATACTTCGAATTTTTCTTGATTATTATCATATAGTTTTTTTATTATATTTTTTCCTTCATCAACTATATTATAAATATCATTTTCCTTATTTAAGAAAAATAAATATTCCGTGGTTGCATAAAAATAACCTGTAAGTAATTGTATTTTGATATTTTTTTTAAAAAACCTTTTTTGATATTCTACTAATTCAAAAAAAAGTTTTTTTTCATAACAATCTTTCTTATAATAATCTATAACATTCTCCATATAAACTTCTTCTAATGCCATCCAAAGCTGTGTATATAAAAGTAAGAAAATATCATCTCTCTTATTTTGTTTCCACAAAATATATAACTCTCGATTCGTTTTTCCAGTTTGATTTAAAGAAAAAAATGGCTGATTATCATAAACCAATTGTTTTAACCCATGCATCACTTAATTTTACAACTCCTTTCTTAGCTATACATGTACCTTCGATAATTTTCTCTTTATAATTGTATACAAATTTATATACAATTTCTTTTCCTTTAGTTTTTCCTATAGCTTCCATTTTTCCACTTTTCATTTCCTTTTTTACAATTGGTTTTACATACTTCCACTGATTCTTTTTTGTTACTTTTGTCCACTCATGTTTACTCTGCATAATGTGCCTTACTTTATTTTGATCAGAAGCTACTCTTCTTATTGCACTATTGACTCCTTTTACCGCTAATCCACTACTTGATGATGCTCCCATAGCAACCGATACCATAACCTGCAAATGCTCCTATAATGGCTCCTACTACAGCTCCTTTAATTCCATATGTTGCTATAAATAAATTTCTTTTTTTCCCTTTATATCCTAATCTTTTAGCAACTAATCTACCTTTATATGAACCAGCTACTGCACCAACAATTCCTCCTACTTCGACACCTACTAAAACTGCTGTACTTACTAAAAAATGTCCACTAGGATCCACATAATTCACCGGATTATTCGCACAATACACATATAAATGTCCCGTCTCCGATTTAGTCGTATCTCCACGGTAGGTATCCTCTGTCATAAATCTACCATCTTCTGGATTATAATACCATGCATTCAGATAATACAATCCCGTACTCTGATCATAGATTCCACCAGTATAACACACTTCATTTTTCGCCTGATCATCTCCATGAATAATTGTCTCTCCAAAATCCGTATACTGATAGGTTGCATCTGCACTTCCATCTTCTTTCACTAGGCTAGTTGTACTTCCCTGAATATCTT
>OLOX01002473.1_pt1 | contig 15251 bp, 12 predicted proteins | sample 1672091 | NCBI WGS metagenome assembly OLOX01 (sample SAMEA3136644, study PRJEB25190) | human gut metagenome | reverse complement strand
TCTTCTTTGCCCGCCATATCAGCACCAATGCAGGAAAAATGTGTGCCGGGTTTGACCCATTCTTTTTGAATCAGCGGGGTGTGGGAAGGCGTGATTGTGATGATAATGTCGCTGTCGGATACGGCTTCTTGCAAATCAGAAACTCCTTCGAAGGTTACCGAGGCTGCCTCAATTGCAAAATCGGTTTGCAGCATTGCGCGAATCTTCGACGCAAATGCAGCAGCATGTCCTGCGTTATGCGGATTGGCGATCCGGATCGTTTCCAGCGTGGGAAACACCTTCAGCAACGCAGCAATCTGGAAAGGTGCCTGATTGCCGGTGCCGACGATCAAAGCGTTCCGGGAATTCTTTCTGGCCAGATATTTTGCACCAATGGCTCCTGCCGCACCAGTGCGCATTCCGGTCACAGAGGAGCCGTCCACAAGGCCAAGCGGCATACCGGTTTCCGAGCTGAACACGGCAATCAGACCCACAAGATCCGGCAGGCCTTTTTGCACATTTGCTTCCATGAACGCAACCGTCTTGTGGCCGAAAATATGCTGTTCCGGCAGATAACCGGATTTAATATCCATATCTGCATGGCCGGGGTCGAATTCATAGAAAATGGTAGGCCATACAACGGTTTTGTCTTGACTTTTCAGCTTATAAACATTCTCTGTGCATTGGATCGCATCTTCCATCGAAAGTTTTTTTCGAACTTCTTCTGCAGAAATATAGGGAATATTCATCGGGGTTCTCCTTTCTTTTACCGGGTTTTCATTGCAATATACTCGCTGATGGCCTTGAGGCCATCGATCAGATCCTGCTTTCCGTAGGCATAACCGATGCGCATACTGTGCGGCACTTCAAAGCAGTCACCGGGAGTCACAAACGCGCCGGTCTTCTTGTACATTTCTTTGCAGAATTCGTAGGAAGAAATGTCCAGATCATAATAAACCAATGCCGTAGTGCCGGCTTCCGGCTTTACATAGCTGACATGAGGCTCACTGCTGACCCAATCGTCCAGAATCTGCAAATTCTCCCGGACGATCTTTCGGCTGCGTTCCAGCAGCTTATCGCTGTGCTTCAGCGCAGCTGCTGCCAGCATTTCATCGAATACACCGCAGCTCACAAGATTATAATCTCGATGAGAAAGGCAGCTCTTTACAACGCTCATATCGTGCGTTGCAATCCAGCCAAGCCGAAGACCGGCCAGAGAAAAAACCTTTGACATGCTGCTCACCGAAATGCCCTTTTCATACAGATCCACAATGGAAGGACACCAGCCATCTTCCTGTGAAAGGTGACGATAGACTTCATCGCACAAAATCCAGGCATCTGCGGAACGCGCAATCTCCACAATCTCCCGGAGCAGCTGCTCAGACATCAGCGCACCCGTAGGATTGTTAGGGTTATTGATGCAGAGCATTTTTGTTTTAGGTGTCACCAAACGGCGCAGTTTTTCTAAGTCCGGCAAATAATTGTTTTCCTTACTCAGATGAAGGATCTGAACATCTGCTCCATAGGATTCCGGGATGGAATAAAGCTGCTGATATGTCGGCATGATGCTCACTACACGATCACCGGGAGAGATCAGCGAATAGAATACATGATGGTTTGCTCCGGATGCCCCATGGGTCGGCACAATATTTTCAATGTTCAGCGTTTTATAAAGGCCGCAGACACCTTTACGGAATTCTGGCAAACCCTCAATATCGCCATAGCTCAGACGGCGTGCGCACAAACGATTCAAAAATTCCGTCTTATCTTCCCCTGTCAGCTCGAATAGCTCGTTCATACTGATGGAGTCCACACATGTTTCAGCGATGTTATACTTTGCGCCGACCTCCCAGGCGTTCATCCATTCTTCTACGGCAAACGGCTTGATTTTCATTGCTTTTTCCTCCTTATAATGGTACATGATAAAAAAGAAAAGGGCACACAGAGCTTTTCCTTATAACATGGTGAACCATGCCGTACCTACGGAAAAACTCTGTGTGCCCTTTGGCCTCCACCCGGTGGTGGAGAGGGTTTCAGTATTCAAGTATCTTTATAATACTGCACAAGCTGCACATTGTCAAGACGATTTCCCGAGCTTTGGTACTAAAAATTCCAAGCCAACTCTCTTAGAAAACAGCTTAGAGCAGCTTAATATTCGTTACAAGCTGATCAAGCCATACACACCAAGGCACAAGACTTCAAACGGCAACTTGCCGTCCGAGAACGCACTTACAATCATTTTTCTGTCCGGCCACTTAACCGGAAATCTCAGGATTACTTCCTAAATGCTTTTCCTTATGGGTAATACATCATTGACAAACCTACACATTTTGAAGATCTGACACAAACAAAAGGCACAGTGAAACACTGCGCCTTAAGCTAATTAAAATTAATCCTTTTTGAAGAAATTGATTACATCGCTGTAGCTCTCGTCATCATCGGCAGAGCTGTTGCCGAGGAGAGAAGCCAAATCGTTGTTCTTTTCCTCTTTCTTATCGTCACCGAGACCTGTTGCAACAACGGTAACACGGATAGTATCCTCCAGTGTATCGTCAAGCTGCGCGCCCCAGATAATGGTAGCGTCCGGGTGAGCCATATCGGAAATGATGGAGGAAGCAAGCTCAACCTCTTCAAGACCGATATCATCGGAACCGGTAATGCTGATGATTACGCCGCGCGCATTTTCCATAGAGGTTTCGATAAGCGGGCTGCTGATAGCCGCGCGTGCTGCCTGCTCCGCCTTATCGCGGCCGGTGGCAACGCCGACGCCCATGTGGGCGTAGCCCGCGTCCTTCATGATGCAGGTGACGTCCGCAAAGTCGAGGTTGATGAAGCCGGTGTTCTTGATGAGGTCGGAGATGCTCACGACGGCCTGACGCAGCACGTCGTCCGCGATCTCGAAGGCGTTGGCCAGCGTGACCTTCTGGTCGGTGGCAAACTTCAGGCGGTCATTCGGGATGATGAGCAGGGAGTCGACCTTGCCCAGCAGCTCGTTGATGCCGACCATAGCCTGATCCATGCGGCGCTTGCCCTCGAACTTGAAGGGCTTGGTGACGACGCCGACGGTCAGGATGCCGGCCTCGCGGGCAATGTCCGCGATCGTGGGCGCTGCGCCCGTGCCGGTGCCGCCGCCCATGCCGGCGGTGATGAAGACCATGTCGGCATTTTCCAGGCTCTTGGCAATGTTGTTGCGGCTCTCCTCGGCGCTGCGCTTGCCGACGTCGGGATCGCTGCCGGCGCCCTGACCGTGGGTCAGCTTCTCGCCGATCTGGATCTTCTGGTCTGCACTGGAGACGGCCAGAGCCTGCTTATCTGTATTGACAGCCACGTACTCAATTCCCTGAGTGCCGGACTTAACCATGCGGTTTACGACGTTGTTGCCGGCCCCGCCGACGCCAACGACCTTGATGGTGACGACATTTTCCGGACCGGACTCGGTAGCAAAGGACATATTCGGTTCCTCCCTGTTGTTTCTATTTGTATCAGCGCTCGGCGCGTGTGCGCTCTGAGGGCCGTTTCTTGGCGGATTTCGCTTTTGTCTGTTCTTATTCTTTCCCATTTTATATCGTTTTCCTTATCAGGTCAATCTTTTTTTGTGAACATTCAGCCGGGGCTGAAATGTGCGCGCTTGTCGATCGACAGATCGATGGTGCCGGTATCGCTGGCCGTGAGCTGCGATATGGCACTCTGGAGCATGCCGAATTTATACTCGACATTCTCGTTTGCACCGAGGCGCACCGTGAACCGCCCGTCATAGAGAAAGCTCGGGCTCGCCGCGTCCGAAAGGTCGATCACCGTGACCTTGGACGCCATGTCGCGCGTGAGCAGCTGCCCGAGGATCGCCGCAAGGTACGTGACCTTCGGCGCGTCGGCGTCGCCGGCGTTGAGCACCTCGCCGACCTTCGGTTCCACCGGCGTGATGCCGTCGATACGGGCGAGGCCGGTCAGTTCGCTGTCCATGACGGACTTGAGCAGCTTGCAGTTCTGGTCGACGACCCAGTAGCCGTCGTCCGCCTTGACGTAGGCCATGGCGCTGCTCTCCTGGATCGTAATGGTGACGCGGTTCGGCAGGGCGCGCGTGACCTTTGCTTTGTCCACATAGGGAAGCTTGCTGAAGATGCGGCTGGCCGCCGAGAAACGGTTGATGAAAAAGAGGTTGTCGCCCTTGCCGATGCCCGAGGCGTCAACGACCTCCTCGGCCGTGTAGATGGAGTTCCCGACGACCTCGACCTTCGAGACGCGGAAAAACACGCTCATCCCCAGCACGAGCGCCACGCAGATCAGCAGGAAGATCAGCGGCTGCAGCAGCGATCTCCCCCGCCCTGCGGACGGACGGCGCACACGGCGCGCACGGCGCTGCCGGGGCTGCCGGGGCTGCTTCGATTGTTTCATAGGCAGAGATTCCTTTCACCGCGGCGCGGCACAGCGCACGTCAGCGCCCAGTGCCGACAGGCACGCGTCGAAGCGGTCGTACCCGCGGTCAATATACCCGTCGTCGAGAAGCTCGGTCGCGCCCTCAGCGCAAAGCCCGGCCACAAGCATGGCCGCGCCGCCGCGCAGGTCGCTTGCCGTGAGCGGCGCGCCGGTGAGCCGCTCGACGCCGGTGACATACGCCACACGGCCCTCGATGCTGACGGCTGCGCCCAGACGCCGGAATTCCTCGGCATGACGGTAGCGGTTGGTAAAGATGTTTTCGGTGAACACCGTGGTGCCCTTTGCCCGCAGGCAGGCCGCCATGAGCGGCGGCTGCGCATCCGTGGGAAAGCCCGGATACGGCTGCGTGACGACCGGGCGCGGCGCCGTGAGCTGCCCATCCGATGACAGGCGCACGGCAGACGCCGTTGTGATTATAGCACATCCCGCCTCAGAAAGCGAGTCCAGAACGGTCGAAAAGTGTGCCGGATCTACATCCCGCAGCTCCACCTCGCCGCCGCAGGCGGCGGCAGCGCATAAAATCGTCGCCGCAACGATGCGGTCGGGCATGATCGTGTGCTCGACAAACGGCCGCGGACGAAAGCCGCCGACCGTGACCGTGGACGTGCCCGCGCCGGAAATGTCCGCGCCGAGCTTGCGCAGATAGCATTGCAGGTCGGCGATCTCCGGCTCACGCGCGGCGTTGCAGATGACCGTCTCCCCCGCGGCGGCGCAGGCGGCAAGCATGGCGTTTTCCGTCGCACCGACGCTCGGAAACGGCAGCAGGATGCGCCGTCCCTGAAGTGCGTGCGCCCGGCAGATGATGTCGCCGCCGCGCTCCGTGACCTCCGCACCGAGCGCGCGCAGCGCGTCCAAGTGCAGGTTCACCGGCCGCGGCCCGAGCTCGCACCCGCCCGGCATGGACAGACGCGCCGTGCCGAAGCGCGCGAGGATCGCGCCGAGAAAGATGACCGACGAGCGCAGCTCCCGCATGAGTGCGTGCGGGATGAAATCGCAGTGCATCCCGCGCGAATCGATGCGTACCGTGTCCCCGTCGCGCACCGCCGTGCAGCCGAGATGCTGCAGGATGCGCAGCGTGGTCGTCACGTCCCGCAGATCGGGCACGTTGTGCAGAACCGTCTCACCTCCGGAGAGCACCGACGCCGCCATGATCGGCAGCACCGCATTCTTGGCGCCCTGCACCCGCGTACTCCCGGTCAGCCTGTTTCCGCCGTAAATGTGCCATATGCTCATGATCTTTCCTCCGCACAGCAAATTCATGCCATCCTATGCAGAGAAACGCGAAGTTGTCATTTTGTATGCCGGTCCGCCAGCTCAAGCACCAGATCGGCAATGCGCTCGGCGGCATCGCTCACGCCGGCGGCGCGCATATTGTCCGCCATCTGCGCAAGCTGTGCGTGGTCTGCGAGCAGGTCGCTGACGAGGTTATACAGATCGTCCGCCGTGAACGACCCTTCGAGCAGCACCTTTGCGCCGCCGGCGCGCTCGAGCACGCGCGCGTTGCGCTCCTGATGGTTGTTCGTGACGTTCGGCGACGGGATGAGCACGGCGGGCTTTCCGATGCACGTGAGCTCGGCAAGCGTGGACGCGCCTGCGCGGCACAGCACAAGATCGGCCGCGTCCATCACCAGCGGCATATCGTAGATGTACGGCCGCACGTCCATGCCGTGTGCCGCGAGATCGGCCGGGCACTTTTCCAGCAGCGCCGTGTGCATCTTCTCATAGCCGTTGCGCCCCGCCGAGTGGATGAGCGAAAACGGTGCGCCCGTCACGGCGGCGCGGGTGATGAAGGCCGTCATGATCTCATTCATGTATGACGCGCCGAGCGACCCCCACACCGACACGACCAGCGGCTTTTCGGGATCGAGCCCGAGCTGGCGCTTGGCCTCCGCCTTGGAGCAGGCCGTGAACGCTCCGCGCACCGGCGTGCCGGTGACGACGACCTTGTCCTGCTCGCTGTAGTGCTGCTTGCTCTCCTCGAAGCCGACCAGAACACGGTCGACCGCTCCGGCGAGCATCTTCGTCGTCAGCCCCGGCACGGCGTTGGACTCATGCACGATGGCCGGAATGCCGAGCTGCGCCGCCGCCTTGAGCACGGGGTAGCACACATAGCCGCCCGTGCCGATGGCGACATCGGGCTTGAAGTCCTCAATGATCTTGCGCGCGTCCTTCGTCGCCTGCCGCGCATTGTGCAGCGAGCGGAAATTGTACATGATCTCCGACGGCTTGAGGCTGCGGTGGATATTCGTGACCTCCACGGTCACGATGTCATAGCCCGCGCGCGGAACGAGGTCCGTCTCCATCTTGCCGTTTGCGCCGACAAAGAGGATGCCGCAGTCGGGCATCCGGTCGCGCAAAACGCCCGCGACCGCAAGCGCGGGGTTGATGTGGCCTGCGGTACCGCCGCAGGTAAAAAGAAAATTCATAGTCAGTCCCTCCCGGAATATCGAAACTCAGGCGGCACGCGCCGCCGAGACAGCTTGCAGAATCGGATGCTACCGCGCTCTTTTCGTCGGAATGTCGCGCGATATGCTCAGAATAATGCCCATTTCACCGAGCTGCATCAGCAGCGCCGTGCCGCCGTAGCTGAAAAACGGCAGCGAGATGCCGGTGCAGGGGATGAGATTCGTGACGACCGCGATGTTCAGAAACACCTGGATCGACAGCAGCGTCGTGATGCCGACGCCGACGAGAAAGCTGTAGCGGTCGGGCGAGTGCGCGGCGATCCAATAGCCGCGGCAGATGAGCAGCGCGAACAGGATCAAAATTGCGACCGCGCCGACATAGCCAAGCTCCTCACAGACGATGGAAAAGATGTAGTCATTGTGCTCCTCCGGCAGGTAGAGGTATTTCTGCCGGCTCTGCCCGAGACCGAGCCCGAGAAAACCGCCCGAGCCGATGGAATACAGCGACTGTACGATCTGATACCCGGCAGCGCTCGTGTCGGCGAACGGATCGCGCCACGACACGATGCGCTTGTGCACATAGGGCACGAACTTGCCCGCGATCAGCAGCAGCGCGCCCGCGCCGCCCATGCCGATGAGCAGGTACGAGAGCTTGATGCCGCCGACAAACATCATCACGATCGCCAGCGCAATGATGATGATCGACGCCGACAGATGCGGCTCGAGCATGAGCAGGATGACGATGCCGCCGGTGATGACCATGAACGGCACAACGCCGTAGCGGATCGTCTGCATCTGGTCTTTGTATGTGCAGATCATGCTCGAGAAAAACAGCACGACCGCGATCTTTGCGATCTCCGACGGCTGAAACGTCGTAAAGCCGAGACTCAGCCACCGGCGCGCGCCGCCGCCGACCACGCCGATGTGCGGGATCCAGACGATGGCGAGCAGGAAAATGCTCACGCCCAGCAGCGCGAGCGACCAGCGGCGGTACGTCGCCATACGCACGTTGGAAAACAAAATCATACCCACCACGCCGGCCACGGCGAAGCCTGCCTGCCGGACGAAATAATACGTCGGCGACTTGCCCTGCGCATAGGCGCGGGCAAAGCTCGACGAGAGCACCATGATGACGCCGATCGCCAGCAGCAGCAGCGTGAGCACGAAAAACGGCAGGTCAAAGCTGCCGCGCTTTGCCCCGGCAGCCGCCCCTGTCCGGCGCGCAGGAAGTCTCAAACCGGATATATTCATGAACGCACCTCCCTGCGCTGCGGCGCGCTCACGCACCGAAGCGGTGGAACACGCCAATAAACGACAAAACTGCAAACAGCACCGTCACGCCGGCAAACAGCGCCACGATCTGCTTTTCCTTCCACTTGTGGCCCGTCCAGCCGCCCATCTCCAGATGGTGGTGGAACGGGGACATCCTGAACACGCGCTTGCCGTGCGTGAGCTTGAAATAGCCGACCTGAATGATGTCCGAGAGCGCCTCGACGATGTACATGATGCCGACCGTCACGAGGATGAGCGGCATATCGTAGGCGAAGGCCAGCGCCGCGACCGCGCCGCCGAGAAAGAGCGAGCCCGTGTCGCCCATGAACACCTTGGCCGGATTGAAGTTATAGATCAAAAAGCCCAGCAGGCCGCCGGCGATGCCGGAGGCGAACACGCCGAGAGACAGAAACCGCTCGCCCCAGAGGATGGACAGCACGGCAAAGAAGATGCACACCGGCATCGTCGTGCTCGCGGCGAGGCCGTCCACGCCGTCGGTAAGGTTCACGGAGTTGACCGTGCCGACGATGACGAAGGCGGCGAAGATCACATACAGCGGCTCGGAGATGGCCACGGTCGTGTTCCAGAACGGGATGTAGAGGCTGTCGAGCGCGACATAGCCAAAGCGGCGCATGAGGAAAATGAACGCCACGGCCGCCGCCAGCTGCAGCAGGATCTTCTTGCCGGCCGTCAGACCGAGATTCTGCTTTTTCTTGAGCTTTTCATAGTCGTCCAGAAAGCCGATCGCGCCGAACACGAGCGCGAACGCCAGACAAAACAGGTGGCCGTATTCGCCCTCGGCCATGCAATCAAAGCCGACCGACAGGCACACGACCGCGATTGCGGCGATGAACATCAGTCCGCCCATGGTCGGCGTGCCCTGCTTGGACATATGCCATGTGGGGCCGTTTTCTTTAATGCTCTGCCCCGCCTTGATGCGCTTGAGATACGGGACCAGGAAAAATCCGACGACGGCCGACACCGCAAACGCGATGACGAACGCCAGTATCAGCTTCAGTGTCATTTTTCTTTCTCTCTCTTCCTCTTGTCGAGTATTTCGGCGACGATCTCGCGCTCATCCATGTGCACCTTCGTCTTGCCGATGATCTGGTAATCCTCGTGCCCTTTGCCGCAGAGGATGATCACATCGCCCGGGCAGTGGTTTTCGATCGCATAGGCGATGGCCTCACGCCGGTCGGGGCGCACGACATAGGGCGTGTGCGTCTCCTTGAGACCGGGGAGAATGTCGGCGATGATCGCCTCCGGATCTTCCGTGCGCGGGTTGTCGCTCGTGACGATGACGAAATCCGCCTTCTGACCTGCGATGCGTCCCATCTTCGGGCGCTTGCCGCGGTCGCGGTCTCCGCCGCAGCCGAAGAGGAACACCAGCCGTGCAGGCGCAAACTCGCGCACCGTCGTGAGGATGTTGTCGATGGCGTCGGGCGTGACGGCGTAGTCGATAAGGATGGTATAGTCCCCGTCGGTCTCGAGCGGCTCGGCGCGCCCCTTGACGGGCTTTGCCGTATCAAGCGCAGCCGCGCAGTCATCGAGCGAGATGCCGAGCGCGCGCGCACAGGCGACGACGCTCAGCGCGTTGTAAACAGAGAACATGCCGGGGATGCCGAGGCGCATGCGCGCGATCGCATCGCCGCTCATGGCGACAAAGCGCACGCCGGACGCGCTCAGGCGGATATCCTTGGCCACAAGATCTGCGTCGTTGCGCTTGGCGGAGTAGGTCTGCATCGGGCACTCGGCGTGCTCGAGCATGACGTGCGCCCAATCATCGTCGGCGTTGACGATGCCGATGTCGCTCTGCGTGAACAGCAGCGCCTTGGCCTCTGCATAGGCCTCCATGGTCTTATGGAAATCCAGATGATCCTGCGACAGGTTCGTGAAGATGCCCACGCGGAAGCGGATGCCCTCCACGCGGTGCAGCACGAGCGAGTGCGACGACACCTCCATGACCGCATGCGTACAGCCGGCATCGACCATCCGGCGCAGGAGCTTTTGCAGTTCATAGGTATCGGGCGTAGTGTGCTCGGTGTGCAGCACCTCGTCGCCGATGATGTTCGCATTCGTGCCGATCAGGCCGACCTTCGTGTGCAGGCACTGCTCGAGCATGTGCTTGATGAGCGTGGTAACGGTGGTCTTGCCGTTGGTACCGGTCACGCCGATCATGGTCAGCTCACGCGACGGGTTGCCGAAAAATTCGCAGCAGATGCGTGACAGCGCAAGACGGCTGTCAGCCACGCGGATATACGGTATATCGACCTCCGGCTTCTTCTGACAGAGCACGACGGCCGCGCCGCGCGCGACGGCTGCGCCGATGAAGCGGTGGCCGTCGGACTCATACCCGCAGACGGCGGCAAACAGGTCGCCGGGCTGCGTGGTGCGCGAGTCAAAGCTGATATCCCGAACGTCCAGCTCCGGATCGGCGGTGCATTCGCACACGTCCAGAACGGACAGCAGTCGCTTGAGTTTCATAAGGGTACCTCCGTTTGTTCGTCAGTATCTGCCCAGCATGCTCGAATCACTCGTCACGAGCGTGACCTCCACGACCGTGCCGTGATCCAGCTGCGTGCCAGCTGCCACGGTCTGGCCGGAGACGATCTGTGCGGTGTCCGTGATGGAGCTGTTGGTCTTGATGTACAGACCCAGCGCGGCCATGCGGTCGCGGGCCGTCTGATAGCTGAGATTGGTCAGGTCGGGCATGGTCTCCTTGTCGGCCGAGGGCTCCTTGCCCGCATAGAGCAGGATGGTGCTGCCGCTGGCGACGACCGCGCCGCTGCCCGGAAGCTGCGCCGTGACCGTGTTGCCCTCGCCGTAGACGCGCGCCTGCAGGCCGACCTCCTCGAGCGCGGCCTTCGCCTGCTCGACGGACAGACCGGTCACGTTCGGCACGGTCTTATCCATGTACGTCTTTTCCGTCTCGGAATACGACGGTTCCACGCCGAGGTACGGCAGGATGTCCGCCATCATTTTGCCGACGGTGGGCGCAGCCATCTGGCCGCCGCTGATGTAGATGCCGGTACTGCTGCTCGGCGTATCGAGCAGCACAAGGATGACGATCTGCGGATCGTCCGCCGGCGCAAAGCCGATGAACGAGACGATGTACTCCTTCGCGCCGCCGGCCGCATCCTGCGCGACCTTTTCCGATGTGCCGGTCTTGCCGCCGATGCGGTAGCCGGCGACGTAGGCGTTCTTGCCGGTGCCGTCGACGGGATCGCCGACGACCTGCTCCAGGATCTGGCGCACGGTGGCGCTCGTCTGCTCGCTCACGACCTGACGCACCACGGTCGGCGAATTGGACACGACCGCTTCCCCGTCGCCGTTGACGATGCTCTTGACCACATACGGCTTCATGAGATAGCCGCCGTTGACGCAGGCGCTGACCGCCGTGATGAGCTGCAGCGGCGTGATCGTAAACGTCTGGCCGAACGAAGCCGCCGCGAGCTGCGAGAAGTTTTCGGGGTCATAGAACGTGTTCTGGCTCCACCAGATGCTGCCGCTCTCGCCGGACAGGTCGATGCCGGTCTTGGCGGTGAGGCTGCTGTCGACGTTGTTGGTCAGATTCAGGAAGCCGAACGCCTCGGCGTATTTGTAGAACGTGCGCGCGCCGACAAGCTGACCGATCTGCACGAGCGCGACGTTGCACGAGTGCTGCATGGCCTGCGTGAGCGTCTGGCTGCCGTGACCGGTCGTCTTCCAGCACTTGACCGGATCGGTACGGCCGAGCACGGGGATACTGCCACCGCAGTAAAACGACGAGCTCTCGCTGACCACGCCCTCCTCGAGCGCCATGGTCAGCGTGATGATCTTGAACGTCGAGCCGGGCTCGTAGGTGTCCGAGAGCGCCTTGTTGCGCCACTGCTTCTGCTGCGCGGCAGTCAGCAGCTCCGAGCGCTTGTCGGGATCGGTCTCGGCGTCAATGGCCTCCTGATCCTTGTCGCTGACCTTCTGGTAGTTGTTCAGGTCGAAATTCCCGAGCGAGACCATGCCGAGGATCGCGCCGGTGCTCGGGTCCATGGCAATGGCGGCCGCGCCGTTTTGCACGTCGTAGTCCTCGACCGCCTGCTGCAGGTGCTTTTCGAGGTAATACTGGATGGTCGCGTCGATGGTCAGGTTCATGTCGTTGCCCTTCGTCTCGTCGTAATAATCCTCGTAGTTGACAAAGAGCATATCCGTGCCGCGGTTGTCCGTTGCGCGGATGATGCGGCCGGTGCTGCCGGTGAGGTAGCTGTCATAGCGCTGCTCAAGGCCGTAGCGTCCCTCGTTGTCCTGCCCGACAAAGCCGATGACGTGCGCGGCCAGACTGCCGTAGGGATAGTACCGCTTGGTATCCGGCTCGATCTTGACGCCGACGAGCTTTTTCTCTTTTTTGAACGCGCGCACCTTTTCCGACACGTCCGGCTCGACCTTGCGCTTGACGACCTCATACCAGCGGTCGGTGTTTTTCGTCATGCTCAGGATCTTATCATAATCGACGTCGAGAATCTCGGAAAGTTCGCGTGCGATCAGCTGCGGGTCCTCGTTGTTCTTTGCGATCTCGGCCGGGCTGATAAAGATCGTGTCGACCGAGGCGTTCATGGCCAGGATCTTGCCGTTCGTGTCATAGATCGCGCCGCGCGAGGCCGTGATCTCCGTCTCGCGTACCTGCTGGTCGATTGCCATTTTTTCATACTCGTCATGGTGTATGATCATGACGCTGAACAGCTTGATGCCAAGGACAGCAAATGCAAGGATGCCGCACACAATCAAAAGCAGGCGTGTGCGGCGGAGCATCATGATATTCGGTGTTTTGGTACTTGCTCGAAAGGGCACGCGGTTATCCCGGCGCCCGGAAGTTTCATTCGCCATGTCTGTCTCCTTGTTTCTGCGGGGATGGTACTATCATACAGGCTGGCTCATCGAAAATATTCCACAATGGAGGTGAGGAAATCGCCGAAACGGTCAGCAAGGCTCAGCGGCTCTGCCGCGGTCTGGTCCAGAACCACCGCCGTATCCGCGGCGTCGCTGCTGCTGATGTAGTAGAGCTGATCGCTGCGCGGCTTTTGCATACCGAGCTCATGGATGGCGTAGTCCTCGATCTCCGTGAGGTTGAACGCGCTCTCATAGTCGATGCGCAGACGCGTCTGCTGCTCCTGCAGCTGGGCATACTGATCCTCCAGCGCCGACACTTGTGCCGACGCCTGCGAGAGCTGCACGCGCGCGACGAGCGAAAAGACGATCAGCACGGCGGCAATGGCAAAGCCGAGCACCGCCATCGGGGCGATCGCCTGCTTGGGTCTCGGCGCAGACTCCGGGACGACGGTCTCCGTCGGCCGGGGTGCATGCGGCAGATCTACCGGAGCGGTACTGTACAGGTACTCCTCCGCAGCCGTGCTGCGCAGGTCATACGCCGCATTGCCGTCCATGCGCGCTGTATTCCGTTTTCTCGAAGCGGGAGATGCCATGACGGGTTCCTTTCTCAGACACGCTCCGCGACACGAAGTTTCGCGCTGCGGGCGCGGGGGTTGGATGCGAGTTCCTCCTCACCGGGCAGGATCGGCTTGCGGGAGACGCTGCGCAGCGTCTGCACAAAGCCGCAGGTGCACACCGGCGCCTCGCGCGGGCAGGTGCAGCCGTGCTCCCGCCGGGCGATGCCGGCCTTGACGATCCGGTCCTCGAGGGAATGGAAGCTGATGACGCACAGCCGCCCGCCGGTGCGGAGCTTATCGGGTGCGGTGTCCATCATCTCGCGCACCGCCGCCAGCTCATCGTTCACGGCGATGCGGATCGCCTGAAAGCTGCGCTTGGCGGGATGCTGCTTTTCGCGCAGCGCCGCGCCCGGCATGGCCGAGCGGATCACGTCGACCAGCTCCATCGTGGTCGCGATCGGCTGCTGCGCCCGGGCGCGAACGATCGCCCCGGCGATGCGAGGCGCGTAGCGCTCCTCGCCGTATTCATACAAAATGCGCTTGAGTTCACCCTCCGGCCACTCGTTGACAACGTTCCATGCGCTCAGTCCCTCGGTCGCGTCCATGCGCATATCGAGCGGCGCGTCGTGCATATAGGAAAAGCCGCGCTCCGACTCGTCGAGCTGCGGCGAGGAGACACCGAGGTCAAAGAGCATGCCGTCCACGGCGTCGATGCCGAGGCGGTCAAGAATGGCGGCCGCGTCGCGGAAGTTGCCGTGCACGAGCTGCACACGGTCTCCAAACGGCGCCAGACGCGCACCGGCGCGCTCGATGGCCGTCTCATCGCGGTCAATGCCGATGAGCTTTCCAGTCGTGAGGCGCGCGGCGATCTGCTCGGAGTGGCCGCCCATGCCGAGCGTACCATCGACATAGATGCCGTCCGGCCGGATGTTCAGATTTTCAATACACTCGTGCAGCAGCACGGAGACATGCAGGGCGTCCATCAGAAATCCAACTCCTCCATTACGGCGGCGATGTTCTCCGGCAGCGCCTCAAGCGGGCAGATCTCGTCCCAGCGCGCGCTGTCCCAGAACTCCGCGTGGTTGTTGCTGCCGACCACGGTGACGCTCTTGGTGAGACCCGCAAATTCACGCAGGTGCTGCGGCAGGAGAATACGCCCCTGCCCGTCCAGCTCACAGCGTGCGGCATACGCGAACAGCGGGCGCATCTTGCGCTGCTGCACGTTGGTCATGGCCGCCACCCTGCGGGCGACGTCGTCCCAGTTTTCCTGACTGTAAGCAGACAGGCACTTCTCGGGCGAGATCGTCACATAAAACGTTTCGCCGAGTTCTTCGCGGAGCTTGGCCGGGATGAACAGACGGCCTTTGGCGTCCAGCGTGTGCTGATAGATACCGGTCATGCTGCATCCCCCCTTCTCCGGAATCGTGCACCTACGCACCTCTTGCGTGGGGTTTTGTGCCCTTTTAAACCACTTCGCCCCACACGGTATCCTCATTATAGTGGCAAGACGGAAAAATTGCAAGGAGAAATTCCCGCCCATTTCTTGCAATTTCCGACATTTCTGGCGATTCGACCGTTGTTTTTCCGGTCACAAGGCTTTGCGTTTCGCGCCGAAAAAAGGAAATGGCGGCACAAGATGTGCCGCCAAACCGGGAAAAAGCACCCGCCGGGAACACCGGGAGCGCATTGTGTGGAAAAAAATTTCGGCAAAACGCAAAACCGCCGCCGGATGCTCCGGCGGCGG